>Ga0302320_10012792_pt1 | contig 17578 bp, 17 predicted proteins | sample Bog_T0_3_FD_202130 | JGI IMG/M metagenome (GOLD analysis project Ga0302320, IMG submission 202130) | Peat permafrost microbial communities from Stordalen Mire near Abisko, Sweden - Bog_T0_3 | ecosystem: Environmental > Terrestrial > Soil > Wetlands > Peat | place: Sweden: Abisko, Stordalen Mire...
GCCAACGTCTATGGCAAAGGTTAGGAAAACAACATGAAAAATTACTCGAACAGTATGGATCGACCCATGTACGAAACTGATCCGCAGATTGCCGCTGCCATCGACAACGAAGCGCGGCGCCAGCACGAAGGTCTAGAGCTGATCGCGTCGGAAAATTTTGTCAGCGAGGCCGTGCTTGAGGCGGCGGGCTCGGTGTTCACCAACAAGTATGCCGAAGGATATCCCGGCAAGCGTTATTACGGGGGCTGCGAGTACGCGGATGTGGTCGAAAACTTGGCGCGCGATCGAGCGAAGCTATTATTTGGCGCCGAGCATGCGAATGTGCAACCGCATGCGGGTTCGCAGGCGAACATGGAAGCTTATGCTGCAATCTTGCAGCCGGGTGACACGATCCTGGGATTGAATCTGGCGCACGGCGGCCATCTCACGCACGGGCATCATCTCAATTTCTCGGGAAAAACTTACAAGATCGTGCCCTATGGGGTGACCAAAGAGACGGAGACGATCGATTACGACGCGTTGGAAAAGTTGGCGGAGGAGCAGCGTCCCAAGTTGATTATTGGTGGCGGCAGCGCGTATCCGCGGGTGATTGATTTTGCCCGCATGCGTCAGATTGCGGATAAAGTGGGCGCATTCTATCTGGTCGACATGGCACATTTTGCCGGACTGGTGGCGGGAGGGGCGCATCCTTCGCCGGTGCCGCACGCGCATATTGTGACCACAACGACACATAAAACGTTGCGCGGGCCGCGGGCGGGATTGATTCTTTCCAAGGCAGAGTTCGCTGCGGCGATCGACAAAGTAGTTTTTCCAGGAATGCAGGGCGGACCATTGATGCACATCATCGCGGCCAAGGCGATTTGCTTTCAGGAAGCCATGCAGCCGGAATTCCGAGAATATGCCGCGCAAGTCGTGATGAACGCGAAAGTTCTGGCGGAGACTCTGTCCGCCGAAGGCTTCCGCATTATTTCCGGCGGGACGGATACGCACCTGATGCTGGTCGATGTTTTCTCCAAAGGCATGTTCGGTAGCGAAGCGGAGAAGGCGCTGGGCGAGGCCGGAATTACGGTGAATAAGAATGCGATACCGTTCGATGTGAATCCACCGCTAAAGCCGAGCGGGATCCGCATTGGCTCTCCGGCGCTGACCACGCGCGGAATGAAAGAAGCGGAGATGCAGCAGGTGGGCCGCTGGATCGCGGAGGCGCTACTGCAACGGAACGACGCAGGAGTTCTATCCAAAGTGCGTAAGCAGGTGCTGGAATTGTGCGAGGCGTTTCCTCTCTATGCCGAGCGCAGAGCCAGGGTGCAGGCGGAGGTACGCGCGTGAGCGGCCAGCGGCCCAATTCCGTTCAAACGTAAATCTTCTGCGGCGCTATAACGCCGTTCTTGCGCGCGCACTCCCCCCCCGGGAATAGTGCTGTAAAACTGCGCTGTCTCTGTGGTTAAATGCCCCCAGTGAAGATTGCCATCGACATACGCCGGATGACAGAGTTCGGGGTGGGCACCTACATCCGCAATGTTGTCCGGACGCTGGGGCGTCTGGATCATGAGACCTCTTATTTTCTTATTGGATCTTCCGCCAAAGTCAAAGAGATTGGTCCGCTTCCACCCAATTTCAAAACTGTTACGCTGTCCTATCCCGAGCGTTCGTTCAAAAGTTTCTGGGAGTTTCGCACGATTGTGAAGCGGTTGGAATGCGACCTGGCCCACATTCCTAATCTTTTTTCTGTGCCCCGCGGACTTCCTTGTCCTTACGTGATGACGGTTCACGACATGCTGGAGCATCTGTCGCGGGCGCGCCAACAAACGGGTTTTTGGGGGGCCTGGCATTTTCAATGGACCAAGCGGGTGTTAAAAGGCGCGGCCCGGATTTTTGCGGTTTCAAACTTTACCAAAATCGAAATCGAGAAGCTGTTCGGCATTCCATCCTCGCGTATCGAGGTGGTGTACAACGCCATTGATGAGCGGTTTCTGCACGGGCACGCCAGCGCGGCGGATCGTCAGTTGATTTCCGAACGCTATCAGGTGAACTATCCCTTTCTGCTGTACGCGGGAAGAATAAGTCCGCACAAAAATGTGGTGCGCATGATTGAAGCGTTCTCGGCGCTGAAAACTGAGTTGGGAAAGGATCAGGCGTACCCCGATCTCAAGCTCATCATTATTGGGGATGACGTTTCCGGCAACCCCGATTTGCGGCGGACGGTCATTCGCAGCGGCGTGCAGCACGATGTGCGCTTTCTGGGGTTTGTGCCGATCGAAGTGCTGCGCATATTTTACGATGCGGCCAAGATATTTGTTTTTCCATCTTTGTATGAGGGCTTCGGATTGCCGCCGCTCGAGGCCATGGCCCACGGCACGCCGGTGGTGACTTCGAATGTGTCGTCGCTGCCCGAGGTGGTGGGGCATGCCGCAGTGCTGGTGCATCCGGAGAACGTCTTCGAAATTATGCGGGCGCTTCATCGGGTGCTGATGGACCAGCCGCTGCGCGAAAAAATGAAAGAACGAAGCTACCGGCAGGTGACCAAGTTTTCCTGGGAGACATCCGTACGCCGGATCATGGAAGTCTATGGGGAAGTGCTGGATACGGAAGAAAAGACAGGCTTCCGCAGGCGCCCTGGCTCAGCCGATAAGAAAACCACTGCGGGCGTGGCGTGATCATCGCGGATTTAGTGACTGAGTTGCTCCCCGGAACTATTTCAGCAAGGGCTGGCCGGGAGAAGCGATGGAGAGCTTGTGCAACTTGGCAGTGACACGGTTGCGGTCGGCATCGTTTTGAGCGGAAGCGAGACGTTTGCGAAGGGTTGTGATCTTGTGTTGACGGGCGCGGCGCCGGCGAATCTCGGGGCGACGACTGGGTGCTGACATTGCGTTGTACTCCTGAAAGTTAATTGAATATCTGTTTGCGGCAACCACGCTGCCAGCCGGATGTATCCGGCAAAATCAGGCGATAGCTTTGCGGTCCCATTACTCATTCAATCTGAAGCTTAGAGAACTGTCAAATAGTCGGAATTGAGATGCGAGCGACGGCCCGCGGCTCGCCAAGCCATTCCAAGATTCTTCGCTCTACTAGGGATCTATCCGGAAGGGCAATCCTTAAGGAGGATCTCCAGGGGTGGTTTCTCTGCCTGTCGCGCCTCAAGTCATATTCCAAAGCGCCGATAGGAAAATTATGTGGCAGGACTTTCCGCAGCCGCACGTCAGAAAATTCTGCTGCGGCTTTCGACGTCGCTTAAATTGAATCGCGGCTGGATGTCGCAGAACTAGTAAATTTCCCGCGCGAGGAGTGGCCCGTGTGAGCCAACTGTATGATCTGCGAATGCTGATCGAAAACAAGATCAAGGCGGACGGTCTTGATGCCATGGACGTGAAAGGCAAGATTGGGCTGCGCTCTGGCCGAATGCTGGCATTCATCACTCCCACTACCGCGGATGAGCCCCAGGCTGTTGCCAAACTCCGGCAAGCCGTGAAAGACGTGCTGAACATTAACGCGTGAGGTTGTTCGCATGAAACTCAACTTGATCCGAACCAAAGTGTTGGCCGCAATGGTTTCCTGTCTGTTGGCAGGAGTGGGCGGCATCGTGGCGTTGATGCACTACAGTTTCGCGCGCAATTCTCAAGCGTTAGGGACGGAGTCGGTCACCAGCGCGCAAAAGCTGTTCACGATTCTGGAGGCCAGAGAAACCAGCAAGATGGCCGCGGTCAGCGACACGCTGATGATGAATCCCCAGTTGCGGGATGCGTTTGCGGCCAAGGATCGCGGCCGCCTGCTGGAATTGGCGGCACCGCTGTATCCGCAACTGAAGAGAGAAGGCATTACCAACTGGATGTTCCATACTTCCGAACCCGACATGGTGGTTTTTCTCCGGTTGCATAATCCGGCAAAGTTTGGCGACCATTTAGATCGTTTTATGGATAAGGAAGTGGTGCGGACGCATGCTCCGGCAGTGGGAAATGAATTGGCGAAGGCGGGATTTGCGGTGAGGATCCTGCGGCCTTTTTACGATTCAAACGGCGGCGTTACGGGGTACCTGGAGTTTGGCGAAGAGCTTGGACAGTTCATCCACGCCATGAAGAGCCAGACCGGCGACGATTACGGACTCTTGTTAAGCAAGAAGTTTGTCGACCGGCAATTCTGGGCCGATTCGAACGCAGTGTGGAAGCGCCGTGACAACTGGGATGACAACGCGAATTTCGTAGTGGCGGACAGAACGACCTCGAACGATGGCATCATTCAATTCCAGGGAGATTTGGCCGGGGTCTCCGGGCAGGGCGAGGTGCTGGAGTATTTTCGCAACGGAAATTCGGTTCTGGTGCGGGGCATCTTTCCGATCCACGATGCCGCGGGGAATGCAGTCGGAGCTATGTTTGTGGTTCGCGACATCTCTGGTTTCTATCTGTCGATGCGGCACACGCAAAATGTCCTCATACTTCTCACCGTGGTGGCGTTGACCCTGGGCATCATCATGGTGCTCACGCTGCTGAACAATCTGGTTTTCCGGCGGCTGCAACACATAATTATGGTTGCGACCCGCGTGGTGGGGGGCGACTACGAGCGGGAGATCCGTGTGGACTCCGACGATGAAGTCGGACAGTTCGAGCAGTTATTTGAACAGTTCCGGCGCGTCTTCGTAGATCTGCTGGCCCACGTGCCAGAACTTCAGGAAAAATCCGAGCTCCAGCACAAGTAGATGACTCACGCCGTGACAATCACTCCAGTGCATGGGGTCTTGCTGGAGCGATGGTAGCTGTGGCGTACGATGGAATCGAAGTAGACCGCATCGCCCGCTTCCAGAGTGAAGGTCTCCGATCCGATCGTAAGTTCTAATTTGCCCGAAATCAGATAAAGCAATTCCACTCCTGCATGCTGGTGCGGGCGAGTCTTCTCCCCAGACGCAGGCTCGAATTCAGCGTAGAAGGCGTTGAGCTTACGTTCGGTTGCTTTGAAGTCGAGGCTCTCAAAGTTATAGGCGATGCTGCCTCCTCCGGGACTATCAGGAAAGCGCAAACGCTCTTTCTTGCGGGCGACCGCAACCACGTGACGCTTGCGCTCGTCAGTGAAGAAATATTCCAGTCCTACTCCGAAAACCAAAGCGATCCGCAGCAGCGTGGGCAGGGTGGGGAACAGCTTGCCACGTTCTAGTTTGGAGAGCATCGCAGCCGAAAGGCCAGTGTGCTTGCCCAATTCAACCAACCCCATGCTTTTTCGCAGCCGCAAGGTACGCAGTTTTTCTCCGATGGCATAAGGCTCAAGTCCCTGAACGATTGTTTTACTCACCATGTATTGCTCCTTTTTCTCACGGGTCGAACGGAGAGCAGGGCTTTTGACCCTAGCTCACATGAAGTTCGCAGGCCTGCTATGTTTCATCGCACGACAATAATTGTTCTTTATAGTTAATACAGCAAGAGACAAGAAAGCAAGCAAAAACCAGAAAGATCAGGAGAAAAGAAATGAAAGCAGCAAGTTTTGCATTGATTCTCGGGGTGCTGGCCAGCGCACTGCCGGTGGGCGCCGCACCCAGGCAACCGGACATTGTCGATACCGCAGTGGCGGCGGGGAGCTTTAAGACGCTGGCGGCTGCGCTTCAAGCTGCAGGCCTGGTGGATACCTTGAAAGGCAAAGGTCCGTTTACCGTATTTGCGCCGACGGATGACGCCTTCGCCAAATTGCCAGCCGGCACGGTGGATTCTCTGCTCAAGCCGGAGAACAAAGAGAAGCTCAAGGCGATTCTTCTATACCACGTGGTGGCGGGGGACGTGACCGCGGCGCAGGTGACGAAAATGTCTTCGGCAAAGACTCTCAATGGCCAGAGCGTGAAGATTACGGTCAGTGGCGGGACCGTGATGGTGAACGACGCGAAGGTGATCAAGGCAGATGTGATGGCCTCGAACGGCGTCATCCACGTCATCGATACCGTGCTTTTGCCTAAAAACTAATTCTAAGAAGACAAGAAATAATAAGGGGAAAAAAATATGAAAAAGTTAGATGTGGTTGCCGCAGTGCTTGTGGTGGTGGGTGGATTGAACTGGGGACTGGTGGCCGTGGCGCACTTTGACCTTGTGGCCGCTCTTTTTGGAATGAAATTTGGCGGGACTTCGGCACTCAGTTCGGTCGTGTATGGACTGGTTGGCTTGTCGGCGTTGTACCAAGCGGTGTCGTTCAAGGGCATTCAACAGCGGTGGGGGCACCAGTCTACACCGGCCCGCGCCCGCTAGGAGACAAGCCTCAGAGCGGGAGGGGGCGCGAACCTGCGCCCTCTCCCGGCTGCTTAGGGATGAAAAAAATTGTGAACGAATGAAGATTTTGGTGAGCGGAGCGACGGGCTATGTAGGCAGCAAACTTGTACCAAGGCTGGTGGGCCGTGGATGCGACGTTGTGTGCATGGTGCGAAATCAGGCCAGTGCTGCGCCTGAGAGAGCGAAGCAGGCCCGGCTTGTGACAGGCGACGCACTACGGCCCGAGAGTCTTGATGCGGCGATGCAAGGAATCGATGTCGCTTACTATTTGATTCACTCGATGTCGGCGGCGGAAGGTGATTTCAAAGCTTGCGATTTTCGAGCGGCGCGCAATTTCGCCGTGGCTGCGAAAGAAGCCGGAGTGAAGCGGATCATATTTCTGGGCGCGCTCGCTTCGGAGACCTCCGAAATTTCTTTGCATCTGCAAAGCCGGCACGAAACTGGAGCAGCGCTTCGCGAATTTGGTCCGCCCCTAACGGAGTTCCGCGCCGGCATCATCGTGGGCAACGGCAGCGTATCCTTCGAATTGATTCGCTATCTGACGGAGCGGCTCCCGGTGATGATCTGTCCGCGATGGGTGGTCACGCGCACGCAGCCGATCGCAATCGACGATGTTCTTGACTATCTGGCGGCGGCGATCGAGACACCGCAGTGCATTGGGCAGATCATCGAGATTGGCGGGGCCAGCATCGAGACCTACCGAAGCATGATGTTGACCTATGCCGGTTCGCGAGGGCTGAAGCGCTGGCTGCTGCGTGTGCCGGTGCTGACGCCGAGACTGTCATCCTATTGGCTGCGTTTAGTAACGCCGCTCCCTACGGCGATTGCACGTCCTCTGATTGAAGGCCTGCGCACGGAGGTGGTGTGCAAGAGCGATCTCGCGGCCGAATTATTTCCGCAGATCCAGCCTGTCGGCTATGAAGAGGCTTTAAGGAAGACACGGGAGCGGGCGGTGCCGGACGAATGCATGCGCGCGAGCGTTGCGGAGCAGCCCGGTCATGTATTTTTGCGCCGAGAAGGAATTGTCTGCGATGTTCGGCAAGCCGTGGCAGAGGCGACTCCGAGACAGGTGTTCTCGGTGATCTCGCACCTGGGCGGGACCAACGGTTATTTGTACGCGAATTTCTTGTGGAGGCTCCGAGGCTGGATGGATCGTTGGGTGGGCGGCGCCGGTATGGCGAAGGGACCCGGAGGCCAACTCAAGCAAGGCGATCGTACGGATTTTTGGTACGTGGAAGAAATGGAAATAGATCGGCGATTGCTTTTGCGCGCCGAAATGAAGGTGCCGGGACGGGCGTGGCTGGAATTTTTGCTCACTCCGCAAGCCCGCGGCCGGACGTTGATTCGCTGCTGCGCCTGGTTTGAGCCGAAGGGATTGTTCGGAGAACTTTACTGGTGGGTCCTTTATCCCATTCACATTTTAATTTTTAAAGGCATGGTTCAGGCGATCTGCCAAAGAGCGGGGCGAGCAGTAATCGTCGACCTGGAGCATCCCAAAGCTGCGGTCTGAGCGGGAGGGCTCAACCGCGAACATTTGATTTTTTTCCCCGGTCAGATGCCTGCGTACCAGGCATAACCTCCTTCCGGAGAGGCCGAGCCCAGGCCCTTGCCGAAGCGTTTCAGATCGTCGGTGACCGTTAAGTGAGTAATGAATTTTACGCTCTTGTAGCCCACCTGGCGTGGTATTCGCAGACGAAGCGGGCCGCCGTTGCCGACCGGAAGTGCACCGCCATTCATCCCATAGGCAAGAAAGGTCTGCGGGTGCAAGGCATCGGCCATGTCGATGCTGTCCCACCAGTCGGGTTCGATTGAGAAGTACACGACGTAGCGCGCCTGGGGATGGACTTCCACCGTTTGCAGGATTTGCGAGAGAGGCACGCCAATCCATTCGGCGATGTAAGACCAGCCTTCTTCACACTGCAACATGGTGATCTGGCTGCGCGATGGATAGCTCTTTATCTGCTCGAGCGAGAAAGAGGCGGGGCGGGCAACCATGCCGCCGATGGAGAGCCGCCAGTCCGCGAATCCTCCGGCCTGCAGGCGGTGGAAAGCCTCAGGAAGCGGCTGCATTTCGTTCGCGAAGGGAGGCTTCGAGATCTGGCTGCGGGAAAATTCACGAGCTAACGAGTGTCGCGTGAGCAGACGATGGGAAGCATAGTTCAGCGTTTCGCCGATCCCGTAAAAACCGCCGTGATCGGGAGGAATGAGTCCATATTTTTGCGCCAGGCGCGCGGCCACATCGAGGCCCGCTACGCCAGCAGCGGCCGCGATTCCGCCGGTGATCAGCTTGCGGCGTGAGAGTTTTCGCATCGAAAGTTCGCGGGACGAAAGCTCCGCACCGGAAGGTTTGTTCATGTGCGCTCCCCGATTGTGACCGCGCGGCCGGTGATCATGGCCCGCATGCGGCTCCAAAATCCTGCCAGCCAAATCATCGTAACGTGGACCAGCAGGAAGAGCACCAGAGCCAGCGAGACGAAGAAATGAAGAGTGCGCGCGGACTGCTGGCCGCCGAGAAGATTGACGGCCGCCGGAATCGCGGAAACAAACGCGGGAGACATCGCCAGGCCCGTCCAGACGACGAGCGGAAAAAGCACGAAGATCACGAAAAGATAGCTGAGGCGCTGCAGCACGTTGTACGACCATGCTTCTTCTTCACTCGGCCGCTGAAAGCGCCAGTGGCTCGCGATTGACCTTGCGAGAGCCCGCCACGAGAGATCGCTGCCTGCCGGCACCATGTGTTTTCGGAAGTATCCGGTAAGCAATCCGAAGATTACGTACAGCAGTCCGGTAAAAACGACAAGCCACGCAGATTGAAAGTGGAGATATCGGCTCCAGCCATTTTGGTCCGGCAACACATACCCATAGCCGGTCGGCACCAACTTCCTGGAGGCGGGAATGTGCAGTTTAAACCAGGGCTGAGTCAGATCGTTTCCCGTCTCACCCCAATAAAATCGGGGGTGAGAGATTACGATCTCCGCTCCACTCAGGAGCAGAGCGAAGAAGCATAGGGTGGCGATCCAGTGCGCGACGCGGACGAGGGCAGAATGCCGCACAGCAACCGTCGCGGCCGGGACGGAGAAGGCAGCGCTTGGAATGGAAGCGGAGTGGCCCACGCGGGAATGGTACCATGGGCCGCGCCGGCCGGGCATCAGTTCGGTTGAGTCATGCGGGCGTTCACCGCGGACTTTCTTGTTCTTGTAATGGAGTATGGCAGCCGGACCTGTAAGCCGAATTCTGTCCACCGGATTGCTCCGGCTGGACGGTCATTCCTCTGGGCCACGCATCGCTGCGAGGCTCTAGCGACCTACCCGAAGGTTTGACGCACCGAGCCGGCACGTGCCGCGAACTCGTCGCCGAGGCCGCCGCTTCCTTCCTATTTGGTCTTGCTCCGTGTGTGGTTTGCCTTGCCCGCTGCATTGCTGCCGCGGCGGTGCGCTCTTACCGCACCTTTTCACCCTTACCCGTATCCGTGAAGACGCGGGCGGTATATTCTCTGTGGCACTTTCCGTCGAACGGACTTGAATCCGCCCTCCCGGACGTTATCCGGCACACCGCTCTGTGGAGTTCGGACTTTCCTCTCCCCGAGTCTTTACCGTTTCCAGTAAAAACGCAGAGAGCGACCGCCCGGTCCAGCTGCCAACAGAATCATTATAAGTGATGGAACGCGCCGCGGGCCCGTCAGGAACTTAAACCCGCGTCCATTCGTATTTACTCTCAGCCGGGCAAGTGACCGGGCTGGTAGACTTGTAGCGGCAAGTACAAGCTGAAGTTCTAGGCTGAAGTTCTAAGCTGAAGTTATAAGCGAAGTCCCGCGCCATGAACGTCGTCGAAGCCATCAAAATTGCAGCGCGGTCGCTGTGGGCGAACAAGCTGCGCTCCGTGCTCACATTGCTCGGGGTTGTGATCGGCATTGCGTCTGTGATTGCGGTAGTCACGTTCGTCTCCGGCATTAACGACTACGTCGCCAAGAAGATCTTCAACCTTGGCGCCGACGTTTTCATCGTGCAGAAGACCTCAGCCATAGAAACGAATCCGGAGCGCGTGCTGGAGCAGGAAAAGCGCAAGAATCTCGAACTGGAAGACTACGTGGCTGTGCGCGAAGCCTGCAAACATTGCGACGCCGTGGGTGCGGAAGAGAACACCAGCGGCAAGGTGAAGCGCAACGAGCAGTCGATTGAAAACACAGTAATTCAGGGCATTACGCCTTCCATGGCGATTGTGCACGACACCGACCTCAGCTACGGGCGCATGCTGAACGATACCGACCTGGACAACCACCTGCCGATGGCCGTGGTCGGCACCGACATCGTCGAACAGTTGCTGCCCGGCATCGATCCGCTGGGACAGGAAATCCGCGTGGATGGCTCGCCTTACCAGGTGATCGGCGTGGGCAAGAAGAAGGGCAAGACGCTGGGCCAGAGCGCAGACAACTACGTTATGATCCCGATCACGGTGTACATGAGGAAATATGGGGCGCACAAGAACAGCATCGAAATCTGGGGAAAGGCGTCCGCGAGCGGCGTGCCTCTGAACCAGGCGATCGACGAGGCCCGGGTGGTGCTGCGCGCCCACCGGCACGACCCTGCGGGCAAGAACGACAGCTTTGAGATCGAAACCAACGCCGGCCTGCTCAGCATCTGGGGGGACATCAGCAATACTTTCTTTATGGCTACCATCGGGATCGCCGGAGTGTCGCTGGTGGTCGGCGGCATCGTCATCATGAACATCATGCTGGTTTCGGTGACCGAGCGTACGCGCGAGATCGGCATTCGTAAGGCGCTGGGCGCCCGCCGCGAAGACGTGCTCCTGCAGTTTCTGATCGAGTCCGTCATGCTGGCGCTGCTGGGCGGCGTGCTCGGAGTTCTTTCCGGTGTCGGCGTTGCCGAAATCGTAACCGCCCTGATTGGAATGCCCTCGTCGATCAAGCTATGGGCGGTGTTTGCGGGACTGATCGTGGCTGCCAGCGTGGGCGTGTTTTTCGGTGTTTACCCCGCGCGCAAAGCGGCGAAACTGGATCCGATTGTGGCGTTAAGATTTGAAACCTAGACGGATTGAGCGATTGAGCCATCGGGCGATTGAGCGATTTTAAGCCAAGCGGGATTTACACAATCGCCAAATCACACAATCGCCGATGACCAGATGTTCCTATGATTCACAAAGACGAATTCGGCGAGATCGTACAGATGGCGACCGACACCATCCGCGGCAACAAGATGCGCTCGTCGCTGACGGTGCTGGGAATTGTGATTGGCGTGGCCATGGTCATCGGCGTTTCGTCGATCGGGCGCGGACTCGACGACAACGTTCGCGACCTCGTCGCGAGCATCGGATCGAATGTGATTTTCGTGTTCCACCTGGACTTCTTTACGTTCGGCCGAATGACCGACGAAATGCGCACGCGCAAAGAGCTTACCTATGACGATGCGATGGCGATGCGTGATCTGCCGCACGTCAAAGCGGTGTCCGCAGGTTTGCGCATTTTCCGCCCCGAACTTGGAATCGGCACCTACGCCGTCAAGTATCAGGACAAAAAAGTGAAGAACACCATCCTCGAAGGGGACATGGCGGAGGCTAAGGACGTCTTTGATTTGCCGATGGGCAGTGGCCGCTGGTTCACCGACTTTGACGACGAGCACCACTCGCCGGTGGTTGTGGTCTGTTACGAGACGCAACATGAGTTGTTTGGCGATCAGGATCCGCTGGGCAAAGAGATCAACATCGAAGGCCAGCTGTTTGAAGTCATCGGCACCGTGAATAAGATCAAATCTGTGTTCGGCGGGGGTAAAGATCCCAACGACAATCGCGTCATCCTGCCGCTGAAGACTTTCAAAGCTCTGCACCCGGAAATGAAGCAGCACGTGATCAGCGTCAAGGCCACTTCGCACGACGATATGCCAAAGGCGATGGACGAAATTCGGCAATTGCTCCGGCGCCGGCGGAGAGTCGCATTCGATAAGCCGGATAACTTCGCGGTGATGACCTCGGACTCGATCTCGGACGTTTGGAACCAGCTTACGGGCGCTCTTTTCGTGGGCATGTTCGCAATTTCGAGTGTGGGGTTGATCGTTGGTGGCGTGGGGGTGATGAATATCATGCTGGTGAGCGTCACCGAGAGGACGCGCGAAATCGGAGTCCGCAAGGCGATCGGAGCGCGCAAACGGGACATACTTTTGCAATTCACTCTGGAGGCGATCATACTCACCGCCATCGGAGGCGTGATCGGCATCCTGCTGGGCGCGGCCATCGTTTGGATTATTCCCGCATTATGGCCCTCGCTGCCCGCCCATATGTCGATGTTCTGGACTGTCTTCGGCTTCGCTTCCGCCGCCGGAACCGGGCTTGCCTTTGGGATCTACCCCGCGTGGAAAGCCGCGAACTTGGATCCGATTGAAGCCCTGCGCTACGAATAGGCTTGCCGGCGCATGATGCACTCCATCCTGATCACAATTCAAGTCGCCGCCGGCGTGGGCATGGTTTGCAGTTCCTTTTATTACCTGCTTTGTTTGTGGAGTGCCGCGTCATTTCTTCGCGAACGAACGAGGAGCGTGGTCGCGTCAGACACGCTCGAACTTCCACCGGTCTCAATCCTCAAGCCGCTGAAAGGCACCGATCCGGAAATGTACGAGAGCTTTCGCAGCCATTGCCTGCAGGATTATCCGGAGTACGAAATTATTTTCGGCGTGAGCGATCCGGGGGATGAGGCAATCGAGAGCGTGAGGAAACTACAGCAAGAATTTCCCGATCGCGAAATACGCTTGGTCGTGGCGCCGGAAATCCTTGGGGCGAATGTGAAGGTCAGCAATCTGGCGCAGATGTTGCCGGCTGCTCAACATGAATTTCTGATTGTGAACGACAGCGACATTCGCGTGCCGCCGGATTATCTGCGGCGTGTGGTCGCACCACTGGCAAATCCCAATGTTGGGATGGTCACTTGCCTTTATCGCGGAGTAGCCGGGGCGACACTTGGTTCGAGGCTGGAAGCGTTGGGCATCAGCACGGATTTCTGCGCAGGTGTTTTGGCAGCGCGGCAACTGGAGGGCGGCATTCGTTTCGGCCTGGGATCGACCCTTGCGTTTCGGCGCACAGAACTCGAAAAAATTGGAGGATTTAATTCGTTCGTAGATTACCTGGCTGACGATTACGAGTTGGGAAAGCGGATCGCTGGTCTGGGGTTTACTGTGGAATTATCACACGTCGTGGTGGAAACATTTCTCCCATCCTATGCTTTAGGCGATTTCTTTGCGCACCAACTACGTTGGGGGCGGGGAGTTCGCGATGCGAGGGCGGGCGGCTATCTTGGATTAGTCTTCACCTTTGGCTTGATGTGGGCGACGCTGGCTCTAGCTGCGAGTCGCGGAGCGTTGTGGGCATGGATTGCGCTGATGATTACGCTGCTGCTGCGGTTTGCGGTCGCCATGGCTGTGGGTCGACGGATCTTGCAAGATAGCCGCGCTTGGAAAAATGCCTGGCTGATTCCGCCGCGGGATTTAATCGCGGACGTAGTATGGATGGTAAGCCTTGTCGGTCACACTGTGGTTTGGCGGGGGGAACGATTTCAACTGAAAGCCGGGAAACTTAGCCGGATCCGGCCCTAACGCTGGGTGGTGCAACCACCTCGGCTGCGAACGGGTGTGAGTTGCAATTGCGATCGAGCGCGACGCGGATTTTTCCAGCCAATTGCTTCAAGGTGAATGGTTTTTGCAGGAAGTTGTTTTCGACATCCACCACTTTGTGATCGAGAACGGTTTGACCGGCATATCCCGAAACGAAAAGCAGGCGGGTGTCAGGCCGCAGAGTTTCCAATTCCTTCGCCAACTGCCCCCCGCTCATTTGGGGCATCACGACATCGGTTACTACCATGTGAACGATCGCGGCGTGGCTTTTGCTGACGGTGAGGGCATCGAGACCGTTACGCGCTTCGAGAACGTTGTATCCACGAAGCCGAAGATATTCAGCGGCGGCGCGACGGAGCGGCTCCTCGTCTTCCACTAGCAGGATGGTTTCGGTCCCTCGCGGTACGGCTTCAGCGGCAGAATCAGCGACCGACACAGCGACAGCATGTTCTTCCACGCACGGCAGGTAGATTTTGAAGATGGTTCCCATGCCCGCCTCGCTGTAAGCCCACACGAATCCATGATTTTGTTTGACGATGCCGTACACGGTGGCGAGACCGAGTCCAGTCCCCTGGCCGGAAGTTTTGGTGGTGTAGAACGGTTCAAAGATGTGGGGCAAATTCTCTGCGGCGATACCGGTGCCAGTGTCGGTGACCGTGATGAGGGCGTATCGTCCCGTAGGAATCACTGCTTGTTTGCGATCGGCGAATTGCTCGTCGAGAGTTACGTTGGCAGTCTCAATCGTAAGTTTGCCGCCTTGTGGCATGGCATCGCGCGAGTTGGCGGCTAGATTCATCAGGACCTGCTCAATCTGAATAGGATCGAGACGGACTTTGCCCAGACCTTCGCCGAGAGAATAGATGAGATCGATATCTTCTCCGATGAGGCGGTGAAGAATTTTCGCGATGTCACTAATTACGGGATTGAGCTCGGCAACGCGCAAAGCCTGCGGTTGCTTGCGGCTGAAGGCGAGTAGTTGCCGGGTAAGGTCGGCGGCGCGGCGCGCGGCAGAAAGTATTTCCCGAATTCGCAACTGAGTGGGGCTTCCGGGGACGATGGAATCGAGCGCCAATTCCGAATAACTGGTGATGATGGTGAGCAGATTGTTGAAGTCATGGGCGATGCCCCCGGCGAGGCGGCCAATCGCGTCCATTTTTTGTGATTGCAGCAGCTTGGCTTCGAGGCGCAGACGTTCCGTGAGATCGCGAGTGTTGGAGACAAAGTGGGTGATACGGCCTTCGGCGTCCTGGATAGCTGTAATGTTTTCGTCGGTGTAGTACAGTTCGCCATTCTTTTTGCGGTTCACGAGTATGTTGCGGTAGGTCTCTCCGGAATGAATGGTTTCCCATAACTCACGGTAGAGAATCGGCGCAGGCTGGCTCGACTTGAGCATTCTGGGCGTGTGGCCTACAACTTCCGCTCGGGTGTAGCCGGTCAGAGCCTCAAACGCCGGGTTCACATATTCGATCAGGCCGTCTTTGTTGGTTACGAGAATCGTATCGTCGGATTGCTCGACCGCGCGTGAAAGTTTGCGAACAGATTCCTCTGCCAAATGGCGTTGCTGCTGGGAGAAATGCATGTTAAGAGCGCAGCGGATGGTGCGCACCAGGTTCGCACCGTTGAGTTGCGAACGCTCCATACAGTCGTAAGCGCCTGCCTGGATGATCTCGGCAACGGCCCGCTCGTCGGCGTGCTCGGTCAGGAGGATGAAGGGGACGGCGCCTCTGGAATTGAGGAACTCTGAAAGTAGTTTCGTCGCTTCGGTGTCCCCGGTTTCATGCTCAAACAGAACCAAACCATAGGCCGACTGCAGAAGCATGGCTTTGGCTTCTTCCAGCGAATCGGCGTGATCCAGTTCGGCCGGCAAGGCGCTCTGGTTCCGGCTGAGAATTTCGCGGATCAGAAAGAAATCTTCTTCCTTGCTTCCGACCAGCAGGACGCGCAAAAGCGCGGGGGCGAGTTGGGTGGCGGTTGACAGGGGGAAATCCTCGGCTCTTTGGTTACATCGGAAAGTTTCAGGGAAGGCGTGCCTTGGACGACGCGATGGCGCGAAATGAGATAAAAGGGCTTCCCAATTTGACCGAAGATCCCGATTTGGGCTGGCGTCGGATCGATTGTTAACCAAGTCTCAGTTCTGCCGTCTAATCCTTAGAGTTGGGTTGCGGGGTCGCGAATCGGGGAACCGCAATTCAGTTTCCTTCGTATTGATTAGAGAGCCAGCTTGCGCCGGAATCGGGAAGTTTGGACATGGAGAATTTATGCAGATTGAGCAAAGGTCAAACGCATTAGGAGCGATTGCCAATCCCGGCAACGGGCACGTGGAGGAAGTCGTGCGGCAGGCTCACGAAGAACTGCGGCAGTTGCTGCAGCAGCGTGCCGAGGTGATGCGCCGGATTGGAACTATTAAGCAGACGATTGCCGGCCTGGCGAATCTTTTTGGCGACGCCGTGCTGAGCGATGAATTGCTGGAGTTGATCGACCGCAAGAGCAGTGGGCGGCAGCCGGGATTTACGAAATCTTGCCGGACCGTACTGATGGATTCAAGCCAGCCGCTGAGCGCGCGCGATGTATGTGACCGGATTCAGCAGAAGACGCCGCCGATGCTGGCTCGGCATAAAGATCCTATGGCTTCTGTGACCACGGTGTTGAATCGATTGGTGGCTTATGGTGAGGCAAAGGCCGTGGTTTTGGATAATGGACGCCGCGCGTGGCAGTGGATTACCGAGGCGCAGACCAAGGCTGCCGGACTGCAAGCTTCAGCCTAGCGAAGTGTCAACATCCTGCCTCCTCCATCCTAGGCCGGCGGCAGCAGCATTCCTTTTTCCAAGTGCCGTGTGACGTGCGCGTACGATGCGGCGTGCGGATCGTGCGTGACCATCACGATGGTCTTGTGGAAGTCTTCGTTCAGGCGCTTCAGGATTTCCAGAACTTCTGTAGCGGAGTGACTGTCCAGGTCTCCGGTGGGTTCATCGGCTAGCAGCAGAGTCGGATCGCTCACGATCGCGCGCGCGATAGCAACACGTTGTTCTTGTCCGCCCGAGAGTTGTTTCGGCAAGTGCGAGACACGTTCTTCCAATCCAACCAGTTTTAATGCGGTCATCACGTGATCTTTCCGCTGCTGCGCGTTCAAGTGCGTGAGCAGGAGCGGAAGTTCCACATTTTCAAACGCAGTGAGAACGGGGATGAGGTTAAAAGTCTGGAAGATGTAACCGATATGCTCGTTGCGCCAGTGCGCCTGCTGCGCGTCGCTGAAGCGAAAAATGTTTTGGTTCTCGACCAGCAATTCTCCGGAGGTCGGACGATCGATGGCCGCGATCATATTCAGCAGCGTCGTCTTGCCGGAACCGGATGGGCCCATCAGGGCCATGAACTCGCCGGTGGCGATGTCGATGGAGACATCGTCGAGCGCGCGAACTTCGAAGGCCTCGCGCTTGAAAATCTTGCTGACATTACGGGCCTGCACAACTTTGGTTCCGGTAGCGATTCTATTTTCCGCGACTGTATTCATGACTAGGATTGCCCCTTAATTTTGATTGAGTCTCCGTCTTTCAGATCCTGTGGACCCTGCGTAATCACACTCTCGCCGCCGACCAGGCCGTCGACGAGGAAACCGTCTGTGCGCTGGCTCTGGATGTGAACTTCGCGCATGTGCGCCTTGCCATCAAAAGCTAGAAACACGACTTTCTTTCCGTTGAGGTCGCGTACGCCAGCGTTAGGAACAAAAACTCC
>Ga0302320_10012796_pt1 | contig 17577 bp, 19 predicted proteins | sample Bog_T0_3_FD_202130 | JGI IMG/M metagenome (GOLD analysis project Ga0302320, IMG submission 202130) | Peat permafrost microbial communities from Stordalen Mire near Abisko, Sweden - Bog_T0_3 | ecosystem: Environmental > Terrestrial > Soil > Wetlands > Peat | place: Sweden: Abisko, Stordalen Mire...
AGCGGCGCGCACGGAGGAAGGTTTCAGGTTGAAGGTTGAAGGTTTCAGGTCCAGATGCTGCGGGTTTAAGTTGGCGACGGCCGGCAAGGGTGTCCAGATGTGTTTCATGGTGATAAATGTGTTATTTCAGGGGTTTTTGATGTTTTTTAATGGGTTCGGCGAAGAGTCTGGATGGCGGCGACAGGGGGAAAGCTTGGCTGGCCGGATGCCAATAGCGGCGCGCACGGAGTGACGCGCCCTACCGCCCGTGGGTAGCACTCGCAGGCGAGACGCCTGCGCCACGAGACGCAAGGGCGGCCGCCGACTGAGGGCAGCCGGCCGGCAGGGCTCTTTGATGTCGTGATGCTTCATCACTTAAAGCGGAGTTTAGCAGGGTTCGGGAAAACCGGGTTGTTAGCGGCTAACGCATTTTTGGCAACTGCCTGGGGCGCAACGGAATATTTTTACGTTTTTTTGGTCCCGGGCGGCCCGGGCGGAATCCGCCCGACTGGAAACTTGACAGACGCAGGAATCGAAACGAAATACTTACCCTGAAAGGAAACGAAATCATGCCCAACACCATTCGTCTGCACCGCGTCCTACGCACGTCGCCGGACAAGATTTATCGCGCATTTCTGGAGCCGGCTGCGCTGGCCAAATGGCTGCCGCCCAATGGATTCACCTGCCAAGTCCATCGCTTGGACGCCAAAGTCGGCGGCACGCACCAGATGTCGTTCACGAATTTCACCAGCGGCAAGGGGCATTCCTTTGGCGGAACCTACGTCGAACTGGTGCCCAACGAACGCATTCGCTACACGGATCAATTTGACGATTCCCACCTGCCCGGCCAGATGCAGATCACGCTCAAACAAGTGGTTTGCGGCACGGATTTGAGCATCGTTCAGGAAGGGGTGCCGGATGCCATTCCCGCGGAGGCGTGCTATCTTGGCTGGCAGGAATCGCTGTTGCTGCTGGCCAAGCTGGTGGAACCGGAGATTCCGGACGGAACCTGAATACCGAAGTGGATTAACCACGAAACCCACGAAACCCACGAAAATAAGAGCGGAAGAGCGGAATGGAAAATGGAAGCCGTGAATGAAGTCGCACAACCCTTGCGTGGCGGTACGGGGGGCCGTTTCGTCGGGCCAGTGGCCCGACGAGACGGGCGGGTCGCCCGTACCACCCTTTTCCGTTTCGGGGGTCGGGTTATAACTGGCCGTTAAAATCGAATTCCAAGCGAGAGGTGGAGTCGGTTTGCAGGTTTTCCATGATCATGGATTCCACGCGATACTGGCCATTGACCTTTTCCAGGCTCTTGGGATAGAAGTTCTTAAGTTTTTGGCCTTGGGCATCGTAGGCATAAGCCTCCACAATGCCCAGTGATTCCTCGTCAATCCAGCAAACCACGCGGGAATAACCGTGGGGGTCCGGGTTTGTGCTTTCCACCACGGCGCAGGCGCATTGGCGATGGAACTCCTTTTTCACGATCTTTTGCCCCGGCCAATGGAAAAATTCGAGTCCCAGATCGCCCAGCCAGAAATCCGATCCGGCCAGCGGAACGAACGCCTGGCGGCCGTTGATCTCGTGGGCCACCCCATTTTCGCCGAGCTGATACTGATTGGCTGCCGTGCCGGCATGCGTCACCACCAGGGTGGTCACATTCGTTTCCCCCCGTTTCACGAGGTAGCGGTTGCTCCAATTGGTCGCGGTGACGAGGGTCTCCCAGGTTACCGGCAGTTTGGTCAGCTGGCCCTTGGCCTTGATCTGCAGCACGCCGGAGTTGGTTTGGTTTTCGGCTGGCTGGGATTGCAGAATCTTTTGCACCAGCGCGTGGCCTTGGATCTCGGCGTCCGACCAATCGTTGGTTGTTTCCGCCCGGCCGGACAGCGCGCCCAAGATAAGCAGCAACGCCATGCAAAGGGGAAAAAGATTGCCGATTGCCGATTGCCGATTGCCGCTTGGCAATCGGGCGTGGGTGCCAGTGGAGAAGGGCGCAAGTGACCCTGAACACTGAACACTTGAAACGGAACACTTCATGCTTTTTTCGTCATCAGTGCCAGTGGCAGCACCTCGGAAATCTGCTTCACAAAATGGACCTCCAGTTTCGCGCGCACTTCCGCCGGCACATCCATCCAGTCGGGCCGGTTGGAGTCCGGCAGGATGACCTGCTTCAACCCGAAGCGCGCGGCCGCCAGCACCTTTTCCTTGATGCCCCCCACGCGCAACACCCGGCCGCGCAGGCTGATTTCGCCGGTCATGGCCGTGTCGGAACGGACGCGCCGCCCGCTCAAAAGGGAGGCCAGCGCCGCGACAATGGCCACCCCGGCGCTGGGGCCGTCCTTGGGGGTGGCTCCCGCCGGCACATGGATGTGCATGTCGTGCTTGCTGTAATCGTCAAAATCCAGTTTCAGTTTCGGGGCCTGGCTGCGCAGGTAACTCACCGCCGTCTGGGCGCTTTCCTTCATGACTTCGCCCAAGGAGCCGGTGAGGATCAGGCTGCCGCGCCCGCGCATGCGGGTGGCTTCCAGAAACAGGATGTCCCCGCCCACCGGGGTCCACGCCAGACCGGTGGCAATGCCGACCTCCATGATTTTCTCGGCGCTTTCGGCCACAAACGGCGCGTGGCCGAGATATTTCTCCAAATCCGCCGCGTCCAGCTTGATGCCGGAGGCCGCGCCGTTGCTGGACACAATCTGCCGGACGGCCTTGCGGGAAAGCGCGGCGATTTGGCGTTCCAACTGGCGCACGCCCGCCTCGCGCGTGAATTCGCGAATGAGTTCGCGCAACGCCGCATCGGTGAATTTGACATCGTTCTTCGTCAACCCGTGCTCCTCGATCTGGCGCGGCACGAGGTAACGCTTGGCGATTTGTAATTTCTCGGACTCGGTGTAACTGGGCAGCTCAATGACCTCAAGCCGGTCGCGCAACGCGGCGTGAATGGGCTCCAGCCAGTTGGCGGTGGCAATGAACAACACCCGCGTCAAGTCAAACGGCAAATCCAGATAATGGTCGGTGAAGGTGTGGTTTTGCGCGGGATCCAGCACCTCCAGCAGGGCGGCGGCCGGGTCGCCGCGAAAATCCGCGCCGACCTTGTCCAATTCATCGAGCAAAATGACGGGGTTGCGGCTTTCGATCCGCCGCAGGGTCTGGATGATCCGGCCCGGCATGGCGCCGACGTAGGTGCGCCGGTGGCCGCGAATTTCGGCCTCGTCGCGCATGCCGCCCAGGGAAATCCGGGCGAATTTGCGCCCGAGGGCATCCGCCACGCTCTTGCCGAGCGAGGTTTTGCCCACGCCCGGCGGGCCCACGAGGCAGAGAATGGGCCCTTTGATTTCCTTGCGCCGCTTCAGGACGGCGAGGAATTCCAGCAGCCGGTCCTTGATTTTGCCCAGGCCGAAATGCTGGTCGTTGAGAATCTTCTCGGCGGCTTTCAGGTCCAGCTTGTCTTCGGTGGATTTGTCCCAGGGCAGATTGAGGATCCAGTCCAGGTAATTGCGCGCCACGCCATATTCGGCGGCGGCCGGGGGCGTCTGCTGGAGGCGCTCCAACTCCTGTTCCGCGGCTTTGCGCGCTTCGGGCGGCAGGGACGCCTGCTCGATCTTCTCCCGGAGCGACTTGATTTCGCCGCTGTTGGAATCGCCGTCGCCCAGTTCGCGCTGGATGGCGCGCATTTGTTCGCGCAAAAAGAAATCACGCTGGGTCTTGGCGATGGAGGTCGCCACATCGCTCTGGATTTTGGAGCTGAGGGTCAGCACCTCCTGCTCGCGATTGAGCATGGGCAGCAGGGTCTGCAAGCGTTCGCGCACGGAGACCATTTCCAGCAGCTTCTGGCGGTCGGGCAGCGGCAGGTTGAGGTTCGCGGCAATGAGATCGGCAAAGTGACCGGGATGCTCGGTGTTCAACGCCGCGATCTTCACCTGGTCGGTGAGGGCGGTGGACATTTTGGCGATTTCCTCAAACTGTTTGTGCGCATTGCGCAGCATGGCCTGCAACTCCACCGTGTCCTCGGTCTCATCGTGCAGCAGCTCGTAGAAGGCGTGCAAATACGGGGAAGGCGGGGTGAAAGACTTGATGCGGATGCGCCACAGTCCCTCGACCAGCACGCGCACCGTGCCATCGGGAAACTTGACCATCTTGGTGAGCCGCGAAACGCAGCCCACGCTGTGCAGATCATCCGGGCCGGGCTCGGCCACATCGGCATTGCGCTGCAACACCGCCCCCAGCAAGCGGTCGCCGGCCACGAGATCATCCACCAGCTTGAGGCTGGGGCCCGTCTCCACCAGCAAAGGCACCACGGCCCCGGGAAAAATCACAATGTCGGACAGGCCTAAAATGGGGAGTTTTTCCGGCAATGACCGGGAGGAAAGCCGCGTGGGCATGTCAGTTTTGTCACCCGTGCTCAGGATGCTGACAAATTCCGTCTCCTGCGGTGTTTCCTTCGAATTCATCGCGTCGCCTCTATTATGACCCTTTTCGTCGCCGTAGCCAGACAAACCTCGTGGATCAAGTTCCCTCGGAAATGGGCACCTTGGTGGTCTTGGCATGCGGATGCACCACTGGGGGCACATCCACGCGCAGAAACCCGTTGACATATATGGCTTTGGCCCGCGTCAGGTCATACCCGGCCGGCAGGTCCAACACCGTTTCAAACGGACCGTAACTAATCTCCATGACCAGAAAATTACAATGCTGCCCCCGGCAGCAATCCGGCCGCACCCCGGTGATCCGGAGCCGCTGGCCTTCGACGATGATTTCCAGACTGTCGCTCTTCATGCCGGCGAGCTCCACCTTGATGACCAGGCCGCTGTCGGCGATATAGACATCGGTGTGGGGGGTCCAGCGACCCGTGGCGATTTCTCCCGAACCGCCCATGGCGGAATTGCGGGATACGAAGTGAACCGTTGAACTAACTTTGGTGACAGCCATGACTTTGAATAAATCTTCGAATTCTGGAAATGTCAGTGCACGGCATCCTTTTTCCCGGCCTGGTCCACATCCGGCGCATGATCGCAACCACACTTACAACCGCGGTTGCCGGTCTTTTTTCCGGAACTGCGCCACAATACCACCACGACGGCCACGACGATCAATGTCAGGGTAAGGAACTGCTGCCATTTCATGCAGCCAACATAACCGCAAATACAAATCGTGCAATAGGGATTTTTTGCTCCCACCCTTAGATGGGAATTGTTATGGCGATGGCAAAAAATGTCTGAAGGCCTTCCGGGCCTGCGCTTTCCCGGCCAATTTTGGGCGGAATCCGGCCGTTGAAGCCTGAATATTCTTCGCGATGCCTGGGTGATGCGAGGCCATAAAGTGCCTGCTCCGCAGGCAAACGGAGTCGCAGCGCGACTTCGTCCACCACCCAAAGTGATATTACGGCAGTTTTGGGAGCAGTTTTCAGTTTTCAGTGTCAAGTGTTCAGCAAGAATTTGGATGGCGACGGCATGGGAAACCTTGGCTGGATGGATGGCAATCGCGGCGTACACGGAGTGACGCGCCCTACCACCCGTGGGTTGGCGAGGCGTTGGATGATTGTGAGTGGGTTCGCGGCAGGGCGGAAATCATGCGCGGGTCTTGAATGATGCCGCGCCATAAAGTGCCTGCTCCGCAGGCAGACGGAGTCGCAGCGCGACTTCGTCCACCGCCCAAAGTGATATTACGGAAGTTTTGGGGGGCACGACGATGTCGGTGGTGCGTGATACCGACGCGCGATGGCGCGCATCGGTTCCGACCGCGAGGCGCGGTCGGAAACACGCGAGGGCGCGTGTTCTCCCCGGGAAAGCATTGACTGCGGATTGCGGCGCGGGTGTTTTGGGGTGGGTTCATGACTGGTTGAAAGTGATAAATGTGATATTACGGGGATTTTGGGCAAAGTTTTCAGCCGGGACCCCGGATGGGGCTGATACAGGAAGAAACGGACGGGAGGCGGCTCTGGATATGACCAGCCCTCACCCTCAATCCCTTTCCCCGTTGAGGGGAGAGGGATGGCGGCGGTTGGAGAAAGCTTGTCCGCTTGGAGGTCAATAGCGGCGCGCACGGAGTGACGCGCCCTACCACCCGTGGGTTGGCGAGGCGTTGGATGATTGTGAGTGGGTTCACTGCAGGGCGGAAATCATGCGCGGGTCTTGAACGATGCCGCGCCATAAAGTGCCTGCTCCGCAGGCAGACGGAGTCGCAGCGCGACTTCGTCCACCACCGGAGGGTCGCGCGGGGCGGTGGACGAGGCGTCAGCCACCGCACGCGAGGCGCGGGCGCTCCCCGGGAGCGGTCCGCCTTTATCGCCCCAGGAATTTCAAGAGGCCGCCGGGGGAATGATTGGCGGCGTTGGGATCGATCAGGGGACGGAAAAAGTCGTCGCTGCGCAGGCCCACCACCACGCCCAACCCAAACAGATCCGCCATGCTGGTCACATTGGTGAGGACGCAGTTTTCGATGGCGATTTTCTGTTCGCGATTATTCCCGGGGTCTTGCAGGTCCAGGTACTTGAACGTGCCCACGGAGACGTTCAGGCAGTCGATGCCCTTGAACTTCACGCCGAGCTGCTTGAGATCGGCGGCGGACTGGCTGGGGCCGGGGGCAGGACCGGCGGCGTTCCTGGCGGGCAACGCCAGGCCGAACGCGAACAAATTGGTCTGGCCATCCCGGCCTTTCACCACGTCCAGCTCGCCCAGATTGAAGCGCAGCAGCGTGAGGTGGATTTCCCGGCGGTCGCGCAGGGCCGCGCGATCATATTCGACATAGATTTCGGGGATGTTCAGAAACGGGGTGCCGCCGAATTCGGGCGGGTTGTACAATTGGAGATTTTTTATTTCCACGACGGGTTCGAGGAGGCCGAGGTGGAATTTCCCGATTTCGGCCCGCATGCCGTGCAGGTCTTTTTGCTGGCGGATGTTGTGCTCGACCAGGAGCCGCAGGATGGAATCCAGCGACAGCAAAAAGATCACCCCCAGCACGAGGGCCAGGAGCAGCAACCGCAGCGCCCATTTGAACAGCCATTTCAGCATGGGTTGGTCTTAATCTTTCAGGCTCACGTCTTCGGGGCGCACTTCCAAGCACTCGTCCTGGTCCTCCCAGATGACGGAGGCGTAGGATTCCAGGAGCCGGGGGGCGAGTTCGCGGCCGGCTTGGGCGAGAATTTGCTCGGCTTCCTTGGCGGCGTGTTCGTAGGCGTCGTCGTAGCTGCCGACCTGCCGGCGCTGGCGGTCGTCCCAGTGGGCGACGGCGTGAACGGGTTCGTACCGCAACGCCCAGGCGGCCACGCCCGCGCGCAACTCCGCCGGCAGTTCGTCAAAGGGCACCAGGACTTCGTTGCAATGCTGGCAGATCAGGCCCTCGACCCGCACATCGCGGGTGAGGAGCGGCAAAAAGGGGGCGCGGCAGCAGGGCGATTCGGCATAGCCAGCGGGCGGCGTGGCCAGCCGCTTGTGCCAGATCTGGCGGTCATGCGCGTTTTTCGCGGCCAGCCGGTAGGCACCGACCAGCGGATGCGACAGCCGCCAGGCGCGGCCTTCCAACTGACCCAGGGTTTGGGCCAGCCAGCGGGCGAGCGTCAGGTCATCCCAGTGGCCAAACACGCGGGCGTATTCCTGCCAGAGGTTGTCCAACGGCGAGGTGGATTCCAGTTCAAATGCCATGAAACGAGCATGGCTGGCGGGGGCGGGTTTGTCGAGTGCGGGTGTGGGGGGTGATGCGTGATGCGTGATGCGTGATGCGTGATGCGTGATGCGTGATGCGTGATGCGTGATGCGTGATGCGTGATGCGTGATACGTGATGCGTGATGCGTGATACGTGAGGCGTGAGGCGTGATGCGTGATGCGTGATGCGTGATGCGTGATACGTGAGGCGTGAGGCGTGAGGCGTGGCTTGCGCTGGAAGAATTTTAGCTTACGCCCGCGCCTGCATTCCAAATAAAAGCTGGATGCGACAGCATGGCCAGCTTGTGGTAATATCGTCTGAACACTGAAACACCAGGATCAAATTATGACCACGACCAAAACCAAAGCTTACGCGGCGCAAAGCGCCTCCTCCCCCATCGCCCCGGCCACCATTCCCCGCCGGGAACCCACCCCGCGCGACGTGAAGATCGAAATCCTCTTCTGCGGCATCTGCCACTCCGACCTCCATTACGCCCGCAACGAGTGGAGCAGCCTGATGCAAACGGTTTATCCGTGCGTTCCCGGCCACGAGATTGTCGGCCGGGTCACGAGCGTCGGTTCGGCAGTCACCCGGCATCACCCCGGCGACCTGGTGGGCGTCGGCTGCCTGGTGGATGCCGACCTGTCCTGTCCGCATTGCCGCGCGGGCAACGAACAGTTCTCGCCCAGCCAGGTTTGGACTTACGGCGGGGCGGACAAGCATCTCGGCCTGCCCACGTACGGCGGTTATTCCGAGAGCATCGTGGTGGACGAACATTTCGTGCTCCGCGTGCCGGGCAATCTGCCGCTGGCCAATGTGGCGCCGTTACTCTGCGCCGGCATCACCACTTATTCGCCGTTGCGCCATTGGAAGGTCGGGCCCGGCCAGAAAGTCGGCGTGGTCGGCCTGGGCGGCCTGGGCCACATGGCGGTGAAATTTGCGCGGGCCTTTGGCGCCCAGGTCGTGGTCTTCACCACGTCGCCCGGGAAGAAAGATGATGCGATCCGTTTGGGCGCGCATGAGGTGGTGATCTCGCGCAATGCCGATGAAATGAGCAAACACGCCGGCAGTTTTGATTTCATCCTGGATGCGGTGGCGGCGGAACACGATGTGAACGCCTATCTGAATCTGTTGAAAGTGGACGGCAACCTCACCCTGGTGGGCGCGCCGGAAAAACCGCATGCGATCTCCGCGTTTGCGCTGATCCTCGGCCGCCGCAGCCTGTCAGGTTCCATCATCGGGAGCATCTCCGAGACCCAGGAGATGCTGGATTTCTGCGCCCTGCACAACATCACTTCCGATGTGGAGGTCATCCCGATCCAGAAAGTCAATGAAGCCTACGACCGCATGGCCAGGGGCGATGTGAAGTACCGGTTCTCGATTGACATGGCCTCGCTGAAAGCGGAGTGAACGAAACAAGAATTCGATTATGCAAAAACGCAATCTGGGAAAAAGTAAGCTGGAGGTCTCGGCCCTCGGCCTGGGCTGCATGGGCATGAGTTTTGGGTACGGCCCGGCTGGCGACAAACAGGAGATGATCCAGGTCATCCGCGCCGCCGTGGAGCAAGGCATCACGTTTTTTGACACGGCCGAGGTTTACGGACCGTTCACCAATGAGGAACTCGTGGGCGAGGCCCTGGCTCCGTTCCGCAAAGACGTGGTCATTGCCACCAAGTTCGGCTTCGATTGCGACAGCGGCCAACAAGGCGGCGTGAACAGCAAACCGGCCCACATCAAGCAGGTGGTGGAGGCCTCACTCAAGCGGCTCAAGATTGAGACGATTGATCTGCTCTACCAGCATCGCGTGGATCCCGAAGTGCCCATTGAGGACGTCGCAGGCACGGTGAAAGAATTGATCCAGGCCGGCAAAGTGAAACACTTCGGCCTGTCCGAGGCCGGGGCGCAGACGATCCGCCGCGCGCACAAGGTCCAGCCGGTCACGGCGCTGCAAAGCGAATACTCGCTGTGGTGGCGCGAGCCGGAGGTGGAAATATTGCCGACGCTGGAGGAACTGGGCATCGGTTTCGTGCCGTTCAGCCCGCTGGGCAAAGGCTTCCTCACCGGGGCCATCAATTCAGACACGAAATTTGAGGCGAACGATTTCCGGAACAAGGTGCCGCGGTTTGAGGAGGAGAACCGCAAGGCCAACCAGGCGCTGGTCGAATTGGTCCAGGAATTTGCGCGGCAGAAGCAGGCCACGCCGGCGCAGGTGGCCCTGGCCTGGCTGCTGGCGCAGAAGCCGTGGATCGTGCCCATTCCGGGCACCACCAAGCTGCCTCGCTTGCGCGAAAACAACCTGGCGGTGACGGTGGAGCTGGCCCCGGCGGACCTGCGCGAACTCGGCATTGCGGCGTCCAAGATCAAATTGCAGGGGGCGCGCTATCCCGATAACCTGCAAAAACTGGTTGGACGCTAACCCCAAGCCGTGACGATTTAGTAAAAAAGAATTTCAACCACAGATGGACACAGTCTGTAAACCCGATTCAGATACCAATAAAATACCATAAACCCCTGTAAAAACAAGGCGAATTCGCCATTACTCGCCACTATTTTTCACTACTTTTCATTACAATCGCTGACAGTTTTACTGACAGTCGCCGTCCGGCAGGCTGGAAAAACAAAGCCGCTTTTCAGGGGGTAAATCCATGAGGCGCGAAACGCGCAATGCAATGATGGGCCATGCCACTGTCGCTCTCTGCCAGCGCGTCGGGCGGCCCCTATTCAACCAAACCATTTCCTTTCCGCCCTGTCGGAAAGGCCGCGAAGCGATACGGCCAGCGCGAGCGGGCAAGGGTGTCCAGAGGCCATGCCTCTGGCGGCGGGGTTTGGGGACGCCGTTAGTCCCCAATCACGGGGGGGGAAAGCGGCTGAACCGTTGCCAGTCCAGCCGTTTGCTTCATCCGGTCAATCCTCGTCCGGCAGCATCAAGGTAATGGCCGGTTGCGGGTCGTCAATGTCGAGCGGGCCACAAGTGGCAATGAGTTTCACCAGTCGGGCGGCGCGGTTGTCGTTGCGAACATAGAGCGTGACGGGCAGGCGGTCGCAACCGGGGCGGCTACGCCGCATTGCCATGCGTAGCATCCAAAGCAAATCCCAAAGCCGTCCGGTCTCGTCTTGGCCGGTCACGTCCGGCGGCACGGTCACATAAGCGTCAAACACGGTGCGGGTGATAAAAACCGGAAAGCGGATTCCGGTTTCCTGTGCGGTTTCCGTTACGTCAACCTGTACGCCGTCGGCAACTGCCTGCTTGCGGGTGTAACTGTATATGACTTCGCCAAACGGCGATTTGTTGTTGTTTGTGTTCATGGTTTTAACGGTTAAGGATGGGAATTTCAGATTGTGGGGAAATCCGCACCAATGCGGGCTTGGGCTGGATGTGGACACGCACACCAAAAAGTGTGGTGAATTCGCGGGCGGGCTTCTTGACGGCCACCACGGCGGCGCAATCATTCACGCGGACAACATTACATGGCTGGCCAGAATAGTTAACAAGATCACCAGCGCGGAGCCGGTAACGGTGGTTTTCCGTGGCGGGGGCGGTCGGCTTGGGGGCGAAAAGCGCGGGTTGCGCTGCCTCGGCAAGCTGGCGGGCGTGTTCCGCCTCGGCGCGTTCGCGGGCGATGCGTTCGCCGTCAATGGTGGTTTCCAGCATCAAAGTGAAAGTGTCGGGGACAAAACCAAATTCATGCTGCGGGATGGGCAGGCGGCGTTTGTTTCGTTTCATAGGATTAGGCGAAAAAATAGCCAAGGGAACGGAGTGACGAATAATTGCCGGTGCCAATAATGACATGGTCCAGCAATTCCATTTTCAAAAGCTGACCGGCGCGGATTAAATCGCGGGTTACTTTGATGTCTGCCTCTGACGGGGTGCTTTCGCCGCTGGGGTGGTTGTGCATCACAATCACGGCATTAGCAGCGGTGACGATGGCGAGCCGGAACACTTCGCGGGGATGAACTAAAATGGTGTCCATCGTGCCGATGGAAACAAGCTGGTGCCCTTTGATACGCTTCCGGGTGTTCAACAACAACACGGCCAAACATTCGCACTCCGGGTTAAAATGCGGGTGGGTGGCAATGTGCAATCGCCAATAATCGGCGGCAATGTCGGGGGTTTCGCACTGTTGCAAGCTGTCCGGCGTCGGACATTCGCGCAAGGCGGTTACTTTGTATTCATACGGACTGGCGGCAAACTTGAACGGTTTGACCAGTGTTTCAATTTCAAAACCGGGAAAAAGGGGTGTGTTATTCATGGCCGTTTCTCCATTCAAGCGGGTTTCGCGTTGGCGGCAAAATAGCTGCCGTACTTCTGGCGGGGGTCAAAGCTGGTGGAGCGGTCACGAAACAAGCCGCAAGGGTGTTGCCACGATTGGCGTTTGTTATTCCAGTGAAAGCCAAGCTCGGATAAAACAGCGGTAACGGTGGGGGGCTGTTTACCTTCAAACTGAATCCAAACCCATTTGCCAACCACTTCCGCCAGTTCAAAGCATTTCGGCGTTTCCCTGCGGAGCAAAGCCAATAGCTTTTCCGTGGTCAAATTCCGGTTCGCCAGCCTGCGGGCAATGTTGATTTCAGGCCGTTGGCTGGTCTTATTTGGTGATTGCTGATTGGCGTTTGCTGGCGCTGCTGCTTCAATCAAATTTTTGTTTTTCATAAGCTTTTTTTTTTGATAATCGCCGCTCGTGTCTCGCCGTATGCCGCTTGCTTCACCCCAGCGGAGCCGTGTTTTGAGCCATCTGCGGTTTATTTCCGGCGTGCATGGGCCATGACAGCGAAAGCTGCGGCGTTACCTGATAGCCGTCTCGCTGGCGTGGCCCATGCTCTGCGTCGCCGGAAATAAAACGCCCCGCGAGAGCGGGAATTGAAGCCTTGAAAAACATGGCGTAGTAGCAAGCGGCATACGGTGGGACATGAGAAGGCGTCCGCTTAAAAAAAACGCGCCATGTTAAAAACACCCAACCAAAATCCTCTAGCCTCGCAGAGTCGCCGAAGGCTCAACCGGGTCGCGGGGGCGCGTTTGTGCTGACTTTTGGCTGGCGGCGCGTAGCTGGGAGCCGTGGCTTGCAGGGTGGAGGGGCAAGCCTAAAGGCGCACGGCGGAGCGCGGACGGCCAAAGGTCAGACTCAATTTGGGGCCGGACAAGGGGCACAAGTTGCGCGGTGGCTTGCCATGCTGAAAGCAAGCGTCTGCTTGTGCCGCTTGGACGGCGGGGAAAAATTCCGACTGTCAATCTTGAGCCGCGCCGGGCGGCGATTTACAAACCACGCTGTTTCTGGTTCCAGTCGGCCAGCAATTCCGCAATCAGTTCGCTAAACTCCCGGTTGCCGTTCCGAATCAGATTGATCTTGGTTTCGTCATGGAGCGCGGTCGGGATATAGGCTGTTACTTGGTTGTAATCCGGGTTCAGGCGCTTGCCTCCCCGTCTTGCTTTCGGTTCGGCGGCGGCTTCCTCCTGCCGTTCGCGTAACAATCCGGCGAATTTGCTTGGCTTGTCGTTCATGGCATGACCTCCCTGACCACCTGAACATAATCCGCCCAGGCATCGGCGGCGCGGGGGTCCGCGACTTCACAAACCAACACCCCGTCCAACGCCGCTTTCTGAAACACCTTGTAACGGCGGATGACGGTCTTGAAAAACGGCAACCCGGCTTCCCGCAACGTGTTCAAGACCTCCTCTCCGTCCCGGCTCGGCTTGGGTGGAACAATCGTCAGCAGAATCTTGAACCGGTTCGCGCCCAGTCTGGCCAGCGCGTCGGTAAAGAGAAAAAGCGTGTCCAAACTCAGGGCGTCCGGGGTCAGCGGGACAATCAACAGGTCGCAACCCTCGGCCAGTTCCTTCAAATCCTCCTCGGTGGGCCGGGCCTGCGTGTCAATCACGACATGCTCAAACTCCCTGGCAAAACGAACCGCCTGCTTTTCGTCCACCACGCGGAAGGGAAAGCCCTTGCGCCGGTTCCAACTGCTGGCGCTGCGGTTGGGGTCGCCGTCCACCAACAACGTCGGCTTGGCCATGTTCAACAATGCTGCCAAATGAACCGCAGTCGTGGTTTTGGCCTGTCCTCCCTTAAAACTTGCCACCGTAACAATCAATGCAACCTCCCGCCTTGCTGAATTTCCACCTTGTTAAACTGTCATATCCGCAAAAGGTTAAAAATTCAACAACGCAACCATTCAGGGACGCGGCGAGAACGGGGGGCAAGTCCTGGCTGATCCGCCCTCGACGGCGAAGGCAGACAGGGCTTGCGCAGCGAGGGATGCTTTTTCATACTTGCTGACCGACAGGCACTTAAAAATGAACACACGCCAAAAAGACAAAAAGCCGTGGCCGGGCGCGGCCTTGAAACGGCAAATCCCCACAAAAAAAATGAACCAGAATCACGTATTCTGGTTCACGACCTAAAAATTTACGCCGGGTTGCTGTTTTAGCAAGTTGATTTGAAAAGATTTTTTCAGCCCGCTTTCCACAGGCGTTTCGCCAGTTCCCGCTCTTCGTCCCCGGACACTTCCAAGTAAATCGCCGTGGTTTCCATTCGCGCATGGCCGAGCCATTTTTGCACGGTGGGCAAGGGGATTTTTTCCGCCAGACACGCGACGGCAAAGCCGTGGCGCAAGCCCTTGGGCGAGGCCATGCCGCCCGTGATTTCAGCCCGCGCCATGCAGTCCTTTACCAAGCGGTAGGCAGTGGGACGGGAAAACGGCCAGACCCGCTCCGCCGGGGCCGCTTGAGGCAGGACTCGACGCAGCAAATCCACCAGCGCATCAGGAATGAGAACGGCGCGGAAATGCCCGGTTTTGCGCTGTTTCAAGGTTTCAAACACGATGGCCCGGTTAGCCAGGTCAACCCGCTCCGCCGTCACGTTCAACGCCTCTGAAATACGGCAACCCGTGTGAAAGAGCGTCAGGGCGAAGGCCCGGCGCAAGGCGTCCGGCTCCTTTTTCGCCGCCCGTGAGAATAACCGCCGTTCCGCGCCGTTCAGATACTTGCGATTGCCCTGCTGGTCAAACATAGCCGCCCCCTTTGCGTTGCGTGAACCAGAATACGTGATTCTGGTTCATCAAAAAAATCGAAAAAAACGTGAACAATATGAAAACAACGAAAATCCCCACCCTGTTTACAATCCTCGGCTTGACCCTGTCGGCGCTCACCGTGCGTGGCCAGCAGGTCGTGCTTACGTCCATCGGCCAGAATGGCACACTGACCTTTTCCAGCGACTATACGAACACTCTCCACAAGATTCAATGGGTGCCACAATTAGCGGCAGGAAGCAACTCGACGGTTTGGGCGGATTTGTACAGCGTTAATGTGACGAACAAAACCACCACGGTAAGCATTCCGATGTTTTTCCGGGTCGTTGCCGTCACCAACAACTGTGCGCTGGTGGGAACCTGGAAATGGTTCAATGGCGACACCAACACGTTCTATGCGGATGGCACTTCCAAGACTGTCGGCCCCAGCGGGGGCGTCGGTCACGGCCTCTGGCAAGAAATGAAAGGCAATCTTTACGCCCTGAATTGGGGCAGTTCATATATGGACTCGGTTTACCTGCCAACGAACGGGACTTCATTGGGCGGGTATAATCAGCAAGGGGCGCATGTTACCGGCACAAAAATCAAGTAATCGAAGCGGCAAGTTTGCGCCATCTTGGATGGCGGGAAGGAAAAGGCGGCTGAATCCTGCGTTCAGCCGCCAATTTTTATGCCCGTCAATCCTCGCCCGGCAGCATGACGGTAATGGCTGGTTCAGGCGTGTCCATATCGAGCGCGCCACAGGCAGCAACCAATTTCACCAACCGTGGGCGGCGGTTGTCATTGCGGACATAAAGCGAATACGCAATGCGGTCGCCGTCGTTGCGGCAGCTTTTAATGGCAGCGCGAAGCATCCAAACGACATCCCATAGTCGCCCGGCTTCGTCCTGGCCGGTGACGTTCGGCGGTACGGTCACATAAGCGTCAAAGACGCGGCGCGTGAGAAAAACCGGGAAGCGAATGCCCGCCTCGGCGGCGGTGGTGGAAACGTCCACCTGTTCGCCGTCTTCGACGGCCTGTTTGCGGGTGTAGGCGTAAATGACATTTTCCATAAAAATCTCCATTGGATTGGGGGCGGGTTATCGGCCCGCCCCGTGAGTTGACTATTCGGATTTTTCAGAATTTTCAGAAGCGACTCGGAGCGTGATGCGTCCCGAAAGGGGCACGGTTTCGATTTGGAGGTTGAAGCCGTTGCCGTCGGCGTGTGCCCAGGCACAGCCGATGCGCGTCCAGAAGCTTTTGCCGTTTTCCCGGTCACTCACCACATAAGCAATGTGGCTGGGGGTCTTGGAAGCGGCGGGTTGTTTTTCGGTAGTCATGTGAAGTCTCCTTTTTTGAGTTATCCGGCTGCGCCAATCGTGGCCTGATGGCACCCCGCTGGAAGTCCGCCAAGCCAGGGCGATACGCAAACCACGCAAACGGAAAATTGGGGGAGACCGACCGGGGGAACCGATTTTCTGCTTGCGGGGACTGGCGCGGACTTCAAGGTGCCTATCAGAAAGACCGCGTTGGGGTGGGCGGGAACTGCCTTTAAGGAGACAACAGGAAACTGCCCAACAACCAGCGCCAAGATTCCCCCAAGCCGGATTGTCGGTGGCGGGAAACCACGGCGTTGCGATGGACCCGGCGCATTCGGTGGCCGGTGCTGACGGGCGGGGCAAACATCAACCCCGTGTCCCTCGGCGTGGAACATTACGAATAGCTGCGTTGCTGAATAGTTGACAACTCAAAATGCGGGTGCGGGTTGTGCGCAGGATTTGATTGTGATAAAATAGGTTATCGCAATGAAATGGGAGCCTGTCCGTGTCCGATGCAAAAACCCCGGTGCCGCAATCCAATGGTGAACGCCTTTTAACCAACGCTGAATTTACCGCCCTGGCGAACGTGCCGCCGGAAGTGGAATGGTTTGCGAACATCGTAAACCCAAACAGTCGGCGAGCCTATCAGAACGACCTGCGGCATTTCATGCGCTTTGCGGGGATCGTGCGCCCGGAAGATTTCCGACTGGTGAGCCGGGCGCATGTCATCGCCTGGCGAAAGACACTGGAGCCGCTGGCTCCGGCCTCGGTGCGGCGCAAGCTCTCGGCCCTTTCGGCCCTGTTTGATTTCCTCTGTGAAAACAACGCAGTGACACATAATCCAGTCAAGGGCGTGAAACGCCCGGCAGAAGGGGCAAACGAGGGTAAAACCCCGGCCCTGTCGGACGCGCAAGCCCGGTGCCTGCTGGACGCGCCGAACGGCGCAACGCTGAAAGGCAAACGCGACCGGGCCATTTTGGCGGTGCTGTTGTATCACGGCCTGCGCCGGGCGGAATTGTGCGCGTTACGGGTGAAGGATTTCGCCATCCGCCGGGGAGTGCAAACGCTGGCGGTTCATGGCAAGGGCGGGAAAATCCGTTATGTGCCGGTGAATCCGGCGGCGGCGTGGCTTGTCAGCGAGTATTTGGATGCCGGAAAGCATCGGGACGATGCGGACGGCGCTCTGTTCCGTCCGGTGAAAATTTGGCGGGGAAATTTGGCGAAGGCCATTTCCGGGACGGCCATTTACCTCAACGTGGTGAAACACTACGCGCAAGCGGCGGACATTCCCTTGGAAGCCGTCAGGCCGCACGGCCTGCGGGCCACTGCCGCAACGAACGCTCTGGAACATGGCGCGGACATTGCCAGGGTTCGGGAATGGCTTGGACACGCCAACATTTCAACCACGCTGCTATACGACAAGCGGAAAACGCGGCCAGAAGATTCGCCTTCCTTCATAGTGAAATACTGAGTGGTTGCGTTGCTGGCTGGCCAGCAATTTGAAAAGCGGGCGGGCCGGAAGGCCCGCCCGGTCACGCTACTTTTGGGCTGGAAACGGCGGAAACTTTGCGGCAATGGCCTCGGCCATTGCGCCCAGCACAACGCTGTCCTGGTCTTGGACTGTAAGCATACGATCCA
>Ga0302320_10012798_pt1 | contig 17577 bp, 6 predicted proteins | sample Bog_T0_3_FD_202130 | JGI IMG/M metagenome (GOLD analysis project Ga0302320, IMG submission 202130) | Peat permafrost microbial communities from Stordalen Mire near Abisko, Sweden - Bog_T0_3 | ecosystem: Environmental > Terrestrial > Soil > Wetlands > Peat | place: Sweden: Abisko, Stordalen Mire...
ACGAGAAGTTCAATCGCGGCGCGCGCTCGCAGCAGTTCCTGGTGGAGTCGATCGTCGGCGCGCAGACGCTGAAAGCCGCCAGTGTCGAGCCGATGATCCAGGCGCAATGGGAGGAGCGGCTGGCGGCTTACGTGAGCACGTCGTTCGAGGCGGGCGTGCTGGGCGCGGCCGGTCAGAACGCCATCCAATATGTCAGCAAGATCGGCACGGCGCTGATCCTGTTCGTCGGCGCGCAAACGGTGATCGAGGGCGGGATGACGGTGGGCGAGTTGATCGCCTTCAACATGATCGCGGGGCAGGTGGTGCAGCCGATCCTGCGGCTGTCGCAATTGTGGCAGGATTTCCAGCAGGTGCAGGTGTCGGTGGCGCGGCTCGGCGACATTCTCAACGCGCCGACGGAGCCGGTTCCGCAGAACCTGCTGACGCTGCCGCCGCCGCGTGGCGCCATCGAATTCCGCGCCGTGTCGATGCGCTATCGCCCCGACGCGCCGGAGGCGCTGCGCAAGATCGAGCTGTCGATCCCGGCGGGCGAGGTGATTGGTTTCGTCGGCCCGTCGGGCTCGGGCAAATCGAGTCTGGCCAAGCTGGTGCAGCGTTTGTACAGCCCCTACGAGGGGCAGGTGATGCTCGACGGCGTCGACATCGCCCAGCTCGATCCGAGCTGGCTGCGCCGGCAGATCGGCGTGGTGCTGCAAGAAAACATCCTGTTCAACCGCACGATCCACGAGAACATCGCGCTCGGCGATCCCGCGATGCCGCGGGTCAGGGTGATGCAGGCGGCGCGGCTGGCGGGCGCGGAAGAGTTCATCTCGCAACTGCCGCAGGGTTTCGACACAATCATCGAGGAACGCGGGGCCAATCTGTCGGGGGGGCAGCGCCAGCGCATCGCCATCGCCAGGGCTCTGGTGACCAACCCGCGCATTCTGATTCTCGACGAGGCGACCTCGGCGCTCGACTATGAGAGCGAGCGCATCATCCAGACCAATATGCGCGCCATCGCCGCGGGGCGCACGGTGATCATCATCGCCCATCGTCTGGCGGCGGTGCGCCCGTGCTCCCGCATCGTCGGGCTGGCCAAGGGCGAGATCGTCGAAGTCGGCTCGCACGAGGAGCTGTTGGCGCGGTCCGGCGGGCTGTACCGGCGGCTGTGGGATCTGCAGTCGGAAATCGCGCAGGGCAAATCATGAGCGAAATTTCATGAGCGACTTCGCCAAATCCGTTCCGGCGGCGATTGCGCACACCCGCCCGCATGTGACCGGGCGCGACCGCGAGTTCCTGCCGGCGGCGCTGGAAATCCTGGAATCGCCGCCGCCGCCCGCGCCTGTCGCGTTCATGATGGCGATCTGCGCGTTCTTCGCGCTGGCGCTGGTCTGGGCGTTCGTCGGCCGGCTCGACATCCACGCGGTCGCGCCGGGCAAGATCGAACGCGTCGGCCGCGCCAAGGTGATCGAGCCGCTCGACCCCGGCCGTATTTCGGCGATCCGCGTCGCCCAGGGCGATCGGGTCGCGGCGGGCGACGTGTTGTTCGAACTCGATCCGACGGAAGCGCGGGCGGACGCGGCGGCGCAGTCGGACGCCGCCAACGCCTCGCTTGCGGAAGCCGCGCGCCGGCTCGCCGAAATCGACATCGCGCAGGCCGCGCAGCGCCGCCTCAACGCGGGTCTGGGGCCGGCGGGCGCGCCGTCGCTGCGCGCTTCGCTGGAGGCGGCGGGCCATCAGGCCAGAGACCGCATCGTCTGGGACGCCTCGATTCCTGAGCCGTTCCGCAATCGCGAGAGCGCGGTGATGAGCGCGGATCTCACCCAGCTCGGCGACGCGCTCGACGATCTCGACAAACAAATGGCGCAGAAGGAGGCGACGCGGCAGCGGCTGGCGATGAGCATCGCGTTCCAGGAGACGCTGATGATGACGCTGAACGATCGCGTCAACACCCGCCAGCAGGCGATCGATCTGTCGGTGGGCACCAAGATCAACCTCTACGACGCCAAGGAAATCCTGCTCAAATCGCAGGCCGCGCTCGCCTCCGACCGCGGCCAGTTGATCGAGACCGACGCCGCGCTCAGGGAGTTGCAGGCGCAGAAGACCAAGGCGGTGTCGCAGTTCGTCGCCGACGGCCGCAACAAACTCGGCGACGCCGCGCGCAAGGCGGACGAAGCGCGCGACGGGCTCGACAAGGCCAACGCCCGCCTCGCCCACACCAGGCTCGCCGCGCCCTCCGACGGAATCGTGCAGCAGATCGCGGTGACCACCATCGGGCAGGTGGTGGCGTCGGGACAGGAACTCGCCGTCATCGCGCCGAGCGACGGCAAATTGCAGGTGGAAGCGCTGGTCGCCAATCTCGACATCGGCTTCGTCAAGCCGGGGCAGGAAGTGTCGGTCAAAGTCGACGCCTTCCCGTTCACCCGCTTCGGCGTGGTCAAAGGCAAGGTCGTACGCATCGCCGCCGAGGCCGTCGACGAACAGGTCGCCAAGCGCAGCCTGTCCGACGCGACGGCAGGCAGCTCGCCCAACCTCTCGCCGTCGGGCGCCGCCCCGGGCCAGCCCGCCTCGTTCGTGTTCCCGATCACCGTCGAACTCGACGCCGACTCGCTGCTGATCGACGGCGCCAAAACTCCGCTCAGCCCCGGAATGACGGTCAGCGCCGAAATCAAGACCGACAGCCGAAGAGTGATCGACTACCTCTGGTCCCCGCTCGCCAAGACCGCCTCGGAGGCGTTGAGGGAGAGGTGAGGGGCAGTTCGTCATTGCGAATATGTGTGGCGTCAGGGCACTCAGGCCGCAACTGCGAGGGTCAGGCGATGGTTGGCAAGCGGAGCGCAGAACGGGAAGTTCCGAAGTTCAAAGACCTATCGCAACGCGGGTTGGTCCTTGGGAGGAAACGGAGACGCGCCACGGACTGCAATGGGAACCGAGAGGTTGGACGGCGCCTATCAACTGGCGAGATTCCGTTGCTATTTCAACTCTCCGTTGTCGTCTCGGCGACGAAGGCGTCATTCGACGTTCCAAGCGTCTCCGTTTCGCCGTCGTTTCCGCCGGATCGTCTGTCCAACCACTGCCGCGTCGGAACTTTCAAGCCAACTCGAGGCTCTATGCCGTCGGTCGGTTAACATCTCAGCAACTCGCTCTCGCCGCTATGTGAAGCGCTTCCAGGAGATAGTTCGTTGATCGCCATTCACGCTGCCGAAACCCCCTCGCCTTCGCCGTCCCGCCTTGATATGCAAAGCGATGCGGTCGCGTCCCATAGGGGGATTGCGAACTTGGCGGGCGGACAGTTCGATTACCGCGCAAAATTCACCTTGGACGACAAAAAAATCGTTGTCGGCCAAGGCGATGTGGAAATCCAGTTCAATCTCAAAGTCTGTACCGGCTATGGCGTCGAATTCGGGCCTAACGAAAACGACCACATCGTCCCCGGATTCCGGTTATACTCCGGCGATACGAATAATCTCATCTACGAGGGCAGAATCGTCAGGGAGCGCGTTATCGTGTTCCCTGATCAGTGGATACCTTTTACATTAGTCTTGCCCGGAGACGTCGTGCGTGGCGCGGGCGCCACTGTGCTCGTGTTTGATCTCGTAAACGAGGGACAGTTCTGGTTCGCCGAGCGGGGGGGGCCTGAATATCGATTCCCGCTCGAATTTGTGGACAGCCGCGAGGCTTCGGCTTATCGGGACTCCATGGCGCCAGCAGAATCGCACGTCGAATCGCCGAGCCGCGAAGATGTTCGCGATGCTGCGGAGGGACTGACTCCGAACCCAGCGGACGCCGCGCCCCAAACAATCCAGAGCGGCGCCTCGAAGCCGCCGAACTCTGCCGAGCACGTTGTTACACCCGAACCCGCAACCTCGAACGCCTCGGGACCGGTGTTCGACGCCGCGCGAGCCGCCTCTCGCCCAGAGCAGCACGACCCCGTTCCCGCCCACGTTTTCGATGATAACTTCCAGACGCCCCAGCGCCGAGCTGCTGGGACCGCCACGAGCAGAAGCGCTCTCTCTCAATGCTTTCGCATGAAAGTATCGCTGATTGACGCCGATCCGGCGAACTTTCGCGTCCACTGCTACCGCACTCTGCTCCGCCGCGATCCGGAGTCAGAGGTCGCCTCACGCCAGATTGTCTTCGCCGACATCGGCGCGCGCATTGGGTATTGGAAGGCGATCCTGTTGAGCCGAGAATTCGGCGCGGAAGCGACCGTCCCGCCGCGCGACGAAATCATCCGGAGAATTATAGAGAGTCTCGGAGGGACGGTAGCCAACACGTTGCTTGGCTACGCGCTGCGTATCGAGAGTGTTTTGGCCGGAACTTACCCACGCTTCGTCGAGCGCCTCGGCGAAACTCTGCTGAGTAACTCCTTCTCGTCGTCAATGGTCGACGAGGTGTACGAGACCGGGGATGCGCGCGCCGATTATTCGTCGTTGTTTGAGGGCCTGGTGGATCTTGCTGTCGAGTTTTCGCTTGGACTCTCTCGCCTCAACGAGATGTTTGCGCAGATTGAAGATTTGCAACGCCGTGCAGAAACCATTCTGCACGTGGCGGGAAAAGCTGGGGCAGACTCTGCCCCAGCGGTCCGGACCGGCTTCGATGAAATCGCCAGCGCCCGTCAATGCGAGTCGATTGCGCCCGTGGCAACGTCTTACGGAAAGCCGATGACGGGCCATCCCCCGTTGGATCGCACAGCGAACCTTTTTGCAGGATTTCCAAGACGCCAACCAACGCGCTGGGCGCCCCAATGAAGCGCAGGATATTTTGCATGATCCTGAATTCGGTTTCAAAGCCATGACTTCAACGTCGATCGACGACCGAAGCGGGGCGTCAGACCTCGGCGAAAGTCTGGCGGCGCGGATCGAGCGATCGCGACGCCATATCAACGGTCTCAATAGCGCTGAGGGCGCTGCCGAGCTGCGTTCGATTCAATCGACGCTGAAGAGCCGACGCGACAAGGTTTACTATTCCTTGCGCGCCGCGGCTGTCGATCCCGAGGTCGTTGCTTTTCAAAACGCAGCCAGCGAGGATTTTTCGGCGGGCCGGTTCGATCGGGCCGAAACCAACTACTGGCAGTGCTGTCGGATCTATCCTTGGCATCCCGAGTTTGCGTTAGGCTACGCAGGCGCCCTGTATCAGCAGAACAGGCTCGTCGATTGCGAGACGATGTTTCGCCACGCCTTGGCGCTCGGCGCCGACGAGCAGCGGGTCGGGCGGCTGTTGCAGGACGTCGCGAAGCGAGCCAAGGCGCCCTATGTCTCGGCTCCCAAGTGCCGCTTCGATCCTGACTTTTCAGAACCGATCAACGCGATCGCATCGGTGCGCGGCGATAGTTGGTTATACCCGGATCTGGCGACTCTACGTACTCTCGTCGAAACGATGACCGGGCAGAGCGTCGCATCGCTGCAATATCTGGGCAAGTTGCTGCGCAATTGTCGCACATCTTGGGACGCATTGGCGTTCATCATCGGGAGCGCGGAATTTCGCTCGGCGAATCTCGATCTATGTTACGTCATAGGCTCTATGCCGAGAATTGGACGCGAGGACATCCTCAGGTGAGGGACGCATTTCAACCCCGCGGCGACGACCTCCGATTTTCCGTGGTCGTCAATACCTATAATCGAGCGCGAACGCTCGCGGGCGCCTTGAGGGGGCTGCTCAGCCTGGATTATCCCGCCTACGAGATCGTCGTCGTCAACGGGCCGTCGACGGACGATACCGACGATCTGCTGCAACGCTACAGCGACGAAATCAAGATCGGCCATTGTTCCGAGCCCAATCTATCGCAATCGCGAAACGTCGGCGTCGCGCTGGCCTCCGGAGATGTCGTCGCGTTCATCGACGACGACGCGGTTCCGCACCCGACATGGTTGACAAAGCTGGCAAGCCATTATCGGCGTCCCGAAGTCGCCGCCGTGGGCGGCTACACCATCGACAAGACCGGCGTCAACTGGCAGGTGCGCAAGACGCTCTGCGATCGTTACGGCGACGCTTACTATGTCAGCGACTTCTTCGACGAGCGCCAGCTCAATCGGATCGGTTCGCCCTATTATCCGAGCCTGCTCGGCACGAACTCCTCCTTCCGTCGCTCGGCTCTGTTGGAGATTGGCGGGTTCGACGAAACCTTTGCGTACCTGCTCGACGAGACCGACGTCTGTCTGCGGATCGTCGATGCGGGGCTGGAGGTCGTCTACGAGCCGACGGCGATCGTCTATCACAAGGGCGCGGCCAGCGATCGACGTAACGACGACTGGATTCCGAAAACGTTGCTGGCGAGCGCGCGCAGCAAAGCCTATTTCATAATGCGTCATGGGGCCAGGCAATCCCTCGAAATTGCAGCAAGCAAGTTGCAGGCGTATCGCGAGGAGATTTTGCGCGCCAACCAGTGGTTGTTCGAGGGCAATAGAATTTCCTGGCTGCACGCGAGATCGTTGGACAACGATCTTCAGCGCGGCATTGAAGAGGGATTGAGGCGCGCGGCGGCTCGCAACCCTCGGTCTCCCGTTGGCGATCTCGAGGTCGCCGCGCCGACGGCGTTCAAGCCGATGGCTCGATTCAAGGGACTGCGCATCGTGATGGTGTCGCGAACCTACCCGCCTGAGGTCGACGCCGGCATCGCCCGATGGACGTCCATGATAGCGAGCGGCTTGATTGCGCGCGGCCACGACGTTCATGTCGTCACTCAGGTTCGCGAAGGCGAGAGCGAAAGCGTCGTCTGGGAGGACGGACTCTGGATGCATCGGGTGAACGCCGCCAAGGGCACTTCGGAGCCGATCGCCCTGGCGCTGCAACTTCCCGGCGATATCGCAGTTTGGGCGGCGCGCGTGTTTCGCGAAGTCGAGTTCCTGAAATCCTTCGGGCCGCTCGTGGTTTCCTTCCCGATCTGGGATCTCGAAGGGCTCGCCTGTCTCGGCGATTCCACCGTCGGCGTGGTGATGAGCTTGCATACCTCCTACGCGCTCGCCAAGCCGTTCAAGCCGGAGTGGAACGCACGGCCGCTGTTCGAGGCGCTCACGGTCGACAAGATGATTGCAGCCGAGCGCAAAGCGTTGCTCGACGCGCCGGTCATTCTGGCCAATTCGAATGCGATCGTCGGCGACCTCGCGAGGGCCTATGACGTCGAGTTTTCCGAACGCGTCGTGCTCGCGGCTCATGGCACCGAGGATCTCCTCGCGGGACGCGAGGCCGGAGAAATCAACGTGACACGGCCGCTCCGGGTGTTGTTCGTGGGGAGATTCGAACCGCGGAAAGGGTTCGACATCGCCATTGACGCCGCCGCGATCCTTGGCAATTTCAAGACGGTAGAATTCTGGTTCGGCGGGGAGACGCTGTCGCGAGCCAAGCGCGAGGCGGTGATGGGCATTCTGGGCGCGGACGCGTTCGAGCGGGCGAAATTTCATGGCGTCCTCGACCGCGCGGAGCTTGAAGATCTCTATCGCGCCTGTGACTTGGTGCTCATGCCGAGCCGCTATGAGTCATTCGGACTTGTAGCGATAGAGGCGATGTCGGCGGGCAAGCCCGTCATCGCGCTGGGCTGCGGCGGGCTGTTGGAAGTCGTCGACGACGGCGTCAGCGGCTTTCTCGTGGCGAACTCGCTGGACGCGGCGGAAGACGTAGCGCGCGCCATTGTCAAGTTGGAACAGGATCGCTCGCTGTTGGCGACGATGTCAAAGGCGGCGCGTCAGGCCTATGAAGAGAAGTTTACAGTGTCGGCGATGGTCGTTGCTGTCGAGAAAGCCTATATGAAGGCTCACGTGCAAACCTACGGAGCGGGGGGGAGGGACGTGCGTTGACGACGCTCGCCGAGCAGATAGGCTTCATGTTGGAGCTGTTTGAAGCACAGCCCCCGACGCTGCGCGAATGCGAAGAGCTCGCGGAATTGCTGGGGTCGCGACAGGAGTTCGTTGCGCATCTGCTCTTGCGCCGGCCCGCATTGCAAATTCCAGCGCTGCGCAGCGCGTTGGCCCACCTGCAATCGGGCGCGCCCGCGATGGCGCCGACCGCCGCTCGGGAGAATTTTGGCCAAGGGGCCGTTGAACTCGGGCGAGTTCGCCTGGAGGCGTCGCTCGCAAAACTGATCAAACAGGACGCGACGTCGCAACCGCTGACCCGTGAAGTCGCGGCGGCGTTACGGCAGATTGGCGTCGCCCGGACGAACCCGCTGACGCGCCTATCGGATCTGGCGCGCGACAATCAAGGCGAGACCCCGGAATAAAGGGCGCCCGGCGGCCGGCGATCAATCCATCTCGTAGCCCAGGCGCCGCGCCGCCGGCGCCAGCGTCGCCGCAATCGGCGCCAGTTGCTGGCGATAAGCGCGGTAGCGCCGGACCGAGCGGTCGTAGAGTTTTTCGGTCACCTGGGCGTAGCTCGCCGTGCGCGCATAGCGCTCGTTGTCGTGAAAAGCGAGACAGCGGGGATCGTAGTCGACGCCGACGAAAGCGAGGATTTCCCGCACTCTGCGCTCCTGGTCCGATATTACGTCCTCGTAGCGCACGCGCAGATATTTGAGCTTCATCTCGCGCAGATAATGTTCGACGAGATCCATCACCAGCACATAATGTTTGGCGATCGTCTCCAGTTCGTAGGCGCAATAGAATCCGTGGGTCAGATGGTTGGAGAACACGGACAAAGCGATATCGAGGGGATGGCGCACCACATGGACGATGGGCGCCTCGGGAAACAACAAGCCGATGAGCCCGAGATGGGTTTCGTTGAGCGGCATCTTGTCGGTGAACAGCCGCTTGCCCGGTTGGACCGCGCCGAGCTGGCGGGCGCGCTGAAGATAATAGTCGCGGAGATTGTCGAGCCCTTCGGCCTGATCTCCCATCCAGAGTTCGCACAGCGAGTCGGGGTAGGCCAGCGGGCTCGCCAGCATGCGCGGCATCAGCGCGGTGATCTCGTTGACGACTGGCAATTCGTCGCCCGCGGCGATCTCTGGATGCGCGCTCAGCGTCTGCTCGATCATCGTGGTTCCCGAGCGGGGAAAGCCGACGACAAACAGCGGTTGAGCGACGTCGATGCGCTTTTGCGCCCGCGGCAGGATGCCGAGGCGGCGCGCGGTGAAAAAAGATTTCAGGCGCTGCGCCAGCGCTTCCGCCTCCGCGGCCAGATAACGCTGACCCGAGAATTCACGCAACAACCGCTTGCCCTCGGCGAAAGCCGCGAAGGCCTCGCTGTAGCGGCCCATCTTATCGAGCAACTGTCCCTTCTGCGTCCATTCGAGCGGCCCGAGCCCGCGCCCCTGTCGGGTCTTCTCAATCAATTCGAGGTCAGCGAGCGCCGCGTCATAGTCGCCCTTGCGGCCTTGCAGCACCGCGCGCTGCAACAGCACGCTCGGGGCTCCCGGCGCGAGTTTTTCGGCCGCGTCCAACAACTCGGCGGCGCGGGTAAACTTGCGGTCGGTCTCCTCCATCTGCGCCCAACCGAACAGGGTCTGGAAGATTTTGCCGTCGAGCGCGATCGAGCGTTCGTAGAGCCGCCGGGATTCCTCCATCCGGCCCTGGTTCTTGAGGTTCCACGCGAGGTTGGCGAGCAGGATCGGGCTCTCGTGCGGCAGCAACTGAACCGCGCGCCGGTAGTGGAATTCGCCGACCTGCGGGCGCTGCGCTTCGGTCATGATCATGCCCATCAGATTATGCGATTGGGCGTCGAGCGGCGCGAGGCGCACGGCGTTGCGCGCATGGACCTCCGCGAGTGCGAGTTCGCGGCGCTGGAACAGGGCGAGCGCGAGCGCCTGGGTCGCAGCGAGGTCGTTGGGGTCGAGGCGCACGACGCGCGCGAGCAGCGCCTCTGCGGCCGCCGCACGGCCCTCGCGCGCGCAGAGCTCGCGCAACAGCCTGAGCGAGTCGACGTCGAGCGGCGATTGTTTAAGGCTCGCAACCAGTTCGGCCCGCGCCGCGGCGAGGTCGCCGCCCGCCAGCGCCGCGCGCGCGGGGTCTCGGGCGCCTGCCGTAGCGACCGCGGGCCAGGAGGCTCGAGGGTCGAGCGCGCAGCAGCGGTCCGCAGGTAATCCGCTGTTGCAGGCGCAGTCTTGGCCGGTCGTTGGCTGCGTCATCTTGCCCTCTCTACTGTCATACAATCCTGCGGATGGGGTTAGTTATGCAACTTTTGCGTTAGCGCGTGACCTCTGTTTGCAAAAACGGCGCGACCGGGTTCGGATTCCCTCTGTACTAACAGCGCGCCGCGTCTTAGCATAGTTAACCAGAAATTGACGTCTCCCGGACGCAGCGACGGCGTTAAGATCGCGGCGCCGGACAGTTCGAGGGTGGATTCATGCCTATCGTGACCAAGGTCGTCGACCCCGATCAAAACAACACCTACCAGCTCACGACCACTCCGCTCGATTTCGGCGCCTACACGATCATAAATGCGGGCGGCAACAACGCGGTGTTCGGCGCTGCGGGGACGAGTTGGAGCGTCACCAACGATGGCGCGCTGACCACCACCGGCGGCAACTCGGCCGTCGATTTCCAGGGCGGCGGTTCGTTCACCAACAACGCCGACGGTACGGTCAATGGCGGCGTTTTCCTGATGGGCGGCGCCGGAACTGTCGCCAACGCGGGAACGCTCAACGGGAACGTCGAACTCCAAACCTCTGGGTCGGTGACCAACAACGCGGGCGGCGTCGTCTCGACGGGCGCCAATTATAATGGCAGCGCCGTGCAACTCGATGCGGGCGGTTCGGTCGTCAACGCCGGTTCGTTGTCGGGAAGCAGCCTCGGCGTGCAACTGGTCGATGGGGGCACGCTGACCAACCTGGGCGGCGGTTCGATCGCTGGCAGCGACGCCGGCGTGGTCGGCGGCATTCAATATCCCGGTAGTCCCACCGGCTTTGCATCGCAGTTTAACAACCGGTCCGGCGCCTCGATCACCGGAGAGGCCGGAATCTATGGCGCCGGGCCCGGCGATTCCGTCGTCAACGCCGGTTCGATCACCGGCACGAAGGCGATCGTACTGACGATTCCGACCGGAAACAACGGCACGGCGAGCGTGACGCTCGGCGACGGCGTCAGCCTCACCGGCGCGGGCGACACGGTCACCAATTATTACGACGGCGTCATCACCGGCGCGCGCTACGGCGTGCAACTCGCCGGCGCCTCGGGAACGGTTGTCAATGCGGGAACAATTTCCGGCGTCGATGGCTCCGTCGTGTTCGATGGGACGGGCACCAATACGCTGACGCTGGAAACCGGCTCGACGCTGGTCGGCGCCGCGCTGGGTTCGGCCGCCGCGGGGGCGACGAATGACCTCGATCTCGTCGGCGTCGGGACCGCCAGCAACAATTTTGACAATTTCAACGCGTTGACGCTGGCGGCCGGCGCCGATTGGACGCTCGGCGGAACATCGACGATCGCGACGACGAGCGTCGAAGGCGCGATGCTCGATGTGACGGGAACGCTGACGAGCGCGTTCAAGCTGGGCGGCGGCGGGACGCTGGAGCTGGCGAAGGCGACGGACGATTCGATTACGTTCGATGGCCCCGGCACGTTGCTCGTCGACAAGACCTACGGCGGGACGATTTCTGGGTTTGGCTTCGGCGACGGCGTCGATTTCCAGAACCTGTCTTATAACTCTGATGACACGCTGTCCTACGCGTCCAACGGCGCGGGCGGTGGCACGGTGACGATCAGTGACAAGTCGAGCCAGCCGATCGCGACATTCAACGTCACGGGGTCCTTTGCGAGCGACGATTTCGTCCTAACCGCGGTGCCGGGAACCGGCGATCTCGGGGTGAGTCTCGCCGCAAGTCGATACACGACGACAGGCGCTAGGCAGGACGCGGCTTACATCTTTTACCCCGCGCCAAATTCGCAGACCGCAAGAGGTTACGGCGCAACTCACTTCTACCTCGTCGGCTCCGAAGTCGTTAACACTGGCAGCATTGGGGACATCTGGCTCTGGGGGGCCGGCGACGTCGTCAACGAAGCCTCGGGTACGATCAAAGGCGGTATCGCCAACGACGGTTATGGAGTCGGTCTGCATAACGGCGGCTCGTTCACCAATTTAGGCACGTCTGTAGGAGTCCAACTCGACCACGGCGGAACCGTCAACAATCTGGCTGGCGGCGCCATATCCGGTGGTTATTTTGGCGTCTCGATGGCGCTCGGCCTCTTATTAAACGGGACGAGCTACGGTGGTGGGACTCTTTTGAACTCTGCCGGGGCGACCGTGTCAGGTTATTCTGGCGTCTACGCGGGCGGTAAGGCGGCGACGGTCACCAATTCCGGGGCAATTACCGGGACCGTTGCGACCACTTTGAACGTCACGAAGAACGGCCACTCGGCGACTTTCATTGTCGGCGATGGCGTCATGCTCGGCGACGGCGGCTCGGTCTCTAACTTGACAGGCGGCACGATCACTGGCGCACGTTACGGCGTCTTTGTCCAGACTGCCACCGGAACCGTCTCCAACGCCGGCTCCATCAGCGGCGCCCACAGCGGCGTCGTCCTTGGCGCCGGCGGCGCGGTTTACAATCTCGCGGGCGGCAGCATCAGCTCGTCGGGAACCTACACAGCCGCGGTCTCACTGTTGGGCGGCGGCGCGGTCGTCAACGACGGCACGCTCACCAACACCGGCGCCAATACGGCCGGCGTCTATTTGAAGGCCGGCGGCACGGTCGAAAATAACGCGCAGATCACGGTGACCGGCGTGAACGCAGCCGGGCAGGGCGCGAGCGGCATCTATGAGGGGGGGGCCGTTGCGGCCTATGTGACCAACACCGGCACCATCCAGACGACATGGGGCGCCGATATTTACCTCGCCGGCGGCGGCATAGTCGACAACCAGACCGGCGCGAACCTGATCGCTTCGGGAACTCACGACAGCTCTATTTTTCTCGGCGCCAGCGGCCAAGTGACCAACGCCGGAACGATTACCGGAACCGGCAGTTACTTCACCGGCGTCTATCTCAAGAACGGCGGCTTCGCCGACAATAGCGGCACGATCAGCATCGACGTCAGCGCCGCGACCAAGGGCCACGCTGCCGGCATCCAACTCGGCAACGGCGGCAGCGTCACCAATTCCGGTTATGTGAAGAGCTTCGGGACCCACGTCGGCGCCGTCTACTCGAAATCTGGCGGTCTGCTCGTCAACTCCGGCACGCTGTTCGGTGAGGCCGACACCGCCGGTTATGCTTCGGGCGTGGATTTCCATTCCGGCGGCCACATCGACAATCTCAAAGGCGGCGTGATCGAGGCGACCGGCGCCCATATCGCCGCTGTGGAGTTCGATGCTGGCGGCTCGGTCTATAACGCGGGGTCGATCTACGCCAATGGCGGCAGCAGCGGCCCCGTCGACGGCGTCTATGGCAAGACCGGCGCAAGGGCCATCGTCACCAATGACGGCTCGATCGTCGCCAAGGGCGGCAGCAACGTCGTCGGCGTGCTGCTGGCGGGCGGCGGACAAGTCAGCAACCAGAACGGCACGATCCGCGGCGGTTCGGGCGTCGTGGCCAAGAACGCGCTGGCGACCGTCTACAACTTCGCGTCGATTTCCGGCTCGGGCAAGTACGGAGTCTATCTGCAAGCGGGAGGCTCGGTCACCGATTTCGGCTCGATCAGCGGACCGACCGCCTCCGTGAAGTTCGGCGGCTCTGGCGTCAATACTCTGACGCTCGGCACGGGCGCCACGCTGACCGGCAATGCGGTCGGCAGCGCGGCGAGCACGAGCAACGCACTGATCCTCGAGGGGACGGGAACCGCCGCCAACAAGTTCCAGAACTTCAACACCCTCGAAGTGCAGTCGGGCGCTGTTTGGACGCTCACGGGAACTTCGACGATCGGCCAGACCACCGTCGACGGCAGCCTGACCGCGGGCGCCGGGGTCGCAACTGCGTTCACCCTCGACACGGGTTCGACACTGGCCCTCACCGCGCCGAACACCGACTCCGTCAATTTCATGGGCGCCGCGACGCTCGAGGTCACGCTCAACACGATCGGCAACAACTTCACGGGAACGATCTCGGGCGAGAACTCGGGCGACACGATCGATCTCGTCAATTTGAGCAATGCGCACATCGTCAGCCAGAACGCCTCCGGGGGGCAGACGCTTCTCGACCTTTCCGGAACGGTCGGCGGCCAGACCGTGAGCGAGCAGTTCGCCTTCAACAACGCGACGCTGGCCGGGGACTTTACGTTGATCTCCGATGGCCACGGCGGCACGCGCGTCGGCGAGACGACCACGTTCGTCAACCCCGTTCAGTCGAACACGTACAACCTCAACCCCGCGCGCAATCCCATCTATTTCCAGGCGGGAACCAATATCAACGTTTCCGGCGCGACGGGCGTCTATGGCGCGTCGGGGACCAACTGGACCGTCACCAACGCCGGCGCGATCACGGGGTCCGGCGCCGCCAGCGACGGCCTGTTGCTGAAGGGCTCGGGCAGCTTGACCAACAAGGCCAGCGGCGTGATCGGCGCGTCGGGCGGTTCGGGCGCAGGCGTCTATTTCAACTCGGGGACGCTCGCCAATTTCGGCAAGGTCACCACCGACGGCGCCAATGCGTCCGCGGTCATGTTCGAAAACGCGGGAACCGTCGTCAACTCCGGACAGATCTCGGCCACCTACGTCAACGCCAACCCCGCCGGCGTCCAGCGCGCCAATGCGATCTATCTCGTGAGCGGCGGAACCGTCGACAACGACCTGGGCGCGACCATTTCCTCGTCGGCGGGGCCGGGGATCCGCGCCGGCGTGAATGGGACGAGTGCGGTTTATCTGGTCGTCGACAACTCAGGAACGATCAGCGGAGCCGGGCTGAACCACAACGGCGTGTGGTCCTGGGGCGGCGCCAACATCACCAACGAGGCGACAGGCGTAATCACCGTCAACGGAAGCGGGAACGCAGGGGCGGTGGGCGCCTACCGCTACGCGAAGGTTGTCAACGACGGCGCGATCAAGGCCTATGGCTCCGGCGCCTATGGTGTGGCCCTGAATGACGGCGGTACGGTCACAAATTCGGGAACCATCGCAGCCTACGGCGCGAATGGCGGCGACGCATGGGCTGGCGTGGTGCTCGGGCAGGGCGGCGCGACGCTCGACAATCTCGCGTCGGGCAAGATCAGCGGCCAGGTCGGAGTGTATGACTGGAGCGGCGGGACGGCGGCGACGGTCGACAATGCGGGGACGATCACCGGCGCCTCTTATGGCGTCGAGTTGCAGAGCGGCGGCTCGGTCACCGATTTTGGCGCGATCAGCGGAAACAACGCCTCCGTGGAATTCGGCGGCTCGGGCGCCAACACGTTGACACTCGGCACGGGCGCCTCGTTGAGCGGCGCCGTGATCGGCAGTTCGGCGAACGGCGCGACCAACACCCTGTTTCTCCAGGGAACGGGAACCGCGACCAACAATTTCGACTATTTCACCTCCCTCCAAGTGCAAACGGGCGCCGCGTGGACGCTCGACGGCTCCGCGTCGTTCCATTCGATTACGGCATGGACAGGCGGTTCCGTCACCCTCGACGGCTTCGAGTCGGGGCCGTCGCTGGCGATCGATAACTTCGGCGGCGCGATCGTGCTGGGCGCGACCGGGACGCTGGAAAACGTTACGATCTCCGATCCGGCGTCGGGCTTGACGTTCGAGGGCGGCACGCTGTCGGACGTGACCTACGAAGGCGCGTTGAATCTCGCGCCTGCGGGGTCGTCGGTATTCATCAGCGGCCCCTTCGCCGATACCGGCGCCGGCGGGACGGGCTTCGGCGTCGTCAATGTCGGCGCGAACAGTCTGATCGGTTTCGACGGCAGCGAATCCATCGACAACCTCACGATCAATCTCCAGGGCGCGAATGCTCAGATCGAGCAGGTCGGGACCGCGCAGATCGTCCTGGGCGCGCAAGCGGGGATCGGCGACGGATTGGTCGGCGGCGGGATCGTCGGCAATACGAATTCGCTCGTCTTCGGCGCCAACGCCAGGATCGACGATACGTCTACGGGCGCCGTCTCTCTCGGCGGGGCCGAGACCGCGTCGATTACCAATAACGGCTGGATCGAAGTGGAAGGGCAGGCCGGGCAATTCGACGTCGGGTCCGTGGCGTCCTTCGTCAACAACGGGACGATCGACGAAAGCCCCGGCACGGACGTCTCGTTCGTCAGTCAGGCCACGTCTTTCGTCAATATGGGCGACATATACGTCAACAACTTCGACAATATCAGCATCGCCAACACCTTTACCAACGACGGAACGGTCGACTTCGGCGGTTCGACGGCGCAATTCTACAACGCCATCGGCACGGGAACCTTCGAACTGCTCGGCGGAGCGACTGTCAAATTCACCCAATCGGCCGCCAATACGCTGACTTTCGAGTTTAACGGCGTCAACAACATTCTCGAAATCGGCTCCAATGCGACTCTGAGCCGAGAGGGACCGTTCGGCTTCAACACCTTCAACGAGATCTATCTCGGCGGCGAGACGGTCACCCGAACCGCCTACACGTCCACCGGCCCATCGACCGCCGTGCTCGCACTGTTTGATGGGAACTTGCAGGTCGGAACCCTGCAGCTCGAGGGCGTCAGCGCCGACGATCTGATCACCTTGAACGCTCAAGGCGGCGATACCGCGATCGACATCAGCGGCAACTCGACCTTCGCCGCGACGGCGGCCTATGTCTCCGCCAACATCGACGCGCTCGAAGTCGACGCTGCGGTGACGTCGATCGTGCTGCGCGATAACGTCCCCACTCTGGCGCTGACCGCGGCTCAGGCGGCCAACGACACGCGCGTGCTCGGCGAAATCGCCGGGGCCTTCACTGTCGCCGTCTCGGACACAGTCAGCAATGTCGAGTTGAACCTCGACGGCTTGCAGGCCGATACCCACCTCGCTTCGATCTCGCTGCAGGGCGGCGGCGGGCAATGGGTCATCGTGTCGACCTCCCAGGCAATCGACGACGCGGGCGCGCTCGCGAAGATGAACGCTGCCGCCGGACTGACCATCAACATCAAGGGCGCAGCCAGCGACGTGGCGGCGCTCACTCCCGCGGACATTGCAGCGCTGGAGGTTGGCGGGGCGACAATTGTGGTCACGGGCGCCAATAGCGACGGCAGCGTCGACGATGTGACCTATCAGGCCGGCGCGACCTGGTTCGGCGTGTCCTACGCCCAGGCGGACGCCAAATATTCCGCGTCGAACGTGTTGCTGTCGGTCACCTACGAGAACTCCGGCGGCGACGCGCTCGCCGTGCAGACCTACGACGGCGCGGGCGGCTACACGATAACCATTGGCGGCTCGCCCTATGAGACCTATGCGGTCAACAGCCAGAACGGCGACGTCGACATCACCACCTACCAGAGCGGCACGAGCTGGTTCGGCGCGAGTTACACGTCGGAGGACACCGAGTATTCGTCGTCGGGCGCGGTGCTGTCGAACACCTACTATCAAGGCGCCGCCGTGTCGGGCAAGCAGACCTGGGACGGTTCGGGCGGCTACACAGTCACCGTCAACGGCTCGCCCTATGAGACCTATGCGGTCAACAGCCAGAATGGCAACATCGACTACACCACCTACCAGAGCGGCACGAGCTGGTTCGGGGCGAGCTACACGTCGGAGGACTCCGAATATTCGTCGTCGGGCGCGCTGCTGTCGAACACCTACTACGAAGGCGCCGCCGTG
>Ga0302320_10012799_pt1 | contig 17577 bp, 18 predicted proteins | sample Bog_T0_3_FD_202130 | JGI IMG/M metagenome (GOLD analysis project Ga0302320, IMG submission 202130) | Peat permafrost microbial communities from Stordalen Mire near Abisko, Sweden - Bog_T0_3 | ecosystem: Environmental > Terrestrial > Soil > Wetlands > Peat | place: Sweden: Abisko, Stordalen Mire...
GACTTGCCGAGATTGATTGCTGGCCGCAACCCAGGCGGAAGGTCAGGCTTGACGGGCGGTTGTGCAGAGAGCTTATCTGCCATCTCTTGAGGCGGTGTGCCATCCTTTGCGTAGAGGTCCAGTGATGCTTGTTTTGCCTCTCCGCTCTTCATTGGCATCCCATGTATCACCAGATTCAAGGGGATGAGCAGGGCCGCGTTCGTTGCAAAATCGCTCGCATGTGGCATTTGCCCATCAAGCAAAGATCCGACAGTGGTAAGAGTGGCGGACTGGTAAAGGCCCTTCATCGCCATAGATGCTAGACCGCTCTTCGCAATCAAACTGCCCACTGGAAGGCCGCCGGCCAACTCAGTAGCCGCGCCCGTTACTGCTCCCTTGGTAGTGGCCCATGTGACGGCCCCTGCACGGTGCATCAAGTCCCCGAATCCCTTAACATCTCCATCCTTGATTCCCAAGACCAATGCTTCACGAATACCGGCAGGTGCCGCGAACGTTCCTATTGCAGCCCCCAAAGCGTTCCCTATTACCGGAACCTCCGAACCAGCCGCACCACCTACAAGTCCGCCAGCCACATAGAATGGAAGGTCTGGAACCATCGTTGCCAGTCCCTCTACGAACCTGTCAATCAGACCGGGATTCCGCACAGTCTCAGGAAGTTTCTCGTAATGGTACAGCCCAAAGATCGAACTTTCCCATCCCACCTTGATGTCGTTGGCGATGGTTGGGTCTAGATCGCCAGTTCGGTAATCGTCGCCGCCGCGCTCGCGCAACTGCTTGTCTATCTCGTCTCGCGCATCGTAGGTCTGGCTTGGCGGAGCGCCTGTCAGGTGGGAGTACACCAGCGCATCTGTGGCCCGCTGTGCTTGGTCGCGGTCGAGGGATGGGGAAGTGCGAACCGGATCATATGGGTCAACTAAATTGGGTCTTGGGGGCGGCGCGGTGGACTGTGAGGCGAATGGGTCCACAAGTTGAGGCTGCTGGGCCATTACTTAATCCCCTTGCCATCCAGATATAAGTTGATTTCGGTATCAGTTGCGCCCGGATTGGCCTTTTTCATCCCCTCGAAGTATTCCTTGCGCGTCTTTGGTGTCTGCGATGATGAAGAAGTGTTTGCTTTCGGCGACACCTTTATACCGTAGACAGGCTGGCCTGTGACCGCGCTCCGCATAACAGGCCAGAGATTGTCGAGCATATCTTTGACAGTTTCTTTATTCTGCTGTTCCATCTGTGGATTGATTATGCGTTTCGCTTCTTCAAGAACTTGAGCCCCTGTGAGTTTACCTGCATCTACCCTTGCACGGAGCATCGCCTTGTCATCCGCAAATTTGCGGTCACCATCTGGCGTTCTCGGATACAAGCCAGAATCGTTCATCATCGCTATAGCATCCTTGTATTCCGGTTTGCCCGCGATGTTCTTTTCCGCCCACAGTTGATCCCTGTCCCCTTTGGTGAGTTTTGCTGCATCTCCCTGATATAGTTCAGACTTGTCTTGCAGATACCCAGGAGTCGAAGACAAAGAGCGTAGCAGTTGTGCGCTTTCGTAATCAGTTTGCTGTCTCAATGCCATCCGCTCTTGAGTGTTCTGCACTCTGTTTTCGCGCTGAATCTGCGCTGCGCGAATCAACAGATGGTCAGCTACCCGGCGCGGAATCCAGTCCTTTTCACTCGGCGCAAGGTTCTCTCTGCGCGTCAGTTCCGCAAACGTCAATGCTCCACTTTCAACATGAGGGTCGAGCGAGTCAAGCATCTTCTGGTCTTTGTCGTTCTGGAGCTTCTGTGTCGCTCCAGCCTCTTGCTCAAGTTCCTCGCGGGCATACTTCTTTATTTTAGTTGGGATGTTGGGGTTATCGTCTACCCGCTTTACGGCCCCCAGGTGATCGAATTCCTGAGTCTCAGGGTCTTTGAGCGTGGGATCGTTCTTCAGACTGGCAAGCAGAGCATCTCCCTGCTTTGAGACATCCTTCTCGTCAAAACGGTTTTGAGCCACCTTCAAGGATTCGCCCATGTGCGCCTGCATCCTCGCAAGCTCTTCCGGCTGGACATAGCCTTTCCCTTCGTACTCCTTCAGCCGGTCAATCTCCTCTTGCATGATTTCGGGGCGGTTGAGTGGATTTGAAGCGCGTTCTACCTCAGTCGCAATGGTTTGGGCGCGAAGATGCTGTTTGGCTTGCTCTCCCTGCACGGGCCAGATAGTTCCGTTATGAACCATCTGGTCAATCAGGGCATCCTGTGTTCTCCATAGATACTCTTTGCCGTCAATGGTAGGCTCCGTCGCCGCTGCGTTGACCGTGCGCTGGTCTGCATCGGTTAGGGCTACCTGACTGTATTGGGCGGTCAAATCAGCAGCCTTGACATCTACCTTGCCATTGTAGGAATTCAACTCCTTGGCAATGTAAGGTGCGATGTACCTCATCAGGTCGGGACGGTTGCCGTACTTCTCGTCGTATTTCTCTCTCAGCGCCGTTGCGGTATCCTGCTTCAACTGGTCCGTCTGCTGGCCTAACTGCTCAACTGGCGGTGCCCAGTTTGCAAGACCAGCATGTGCCTGCCCCATATCGGCGTCGATAGAGTTTTGGGCACTGAGCATAATCACATCGTCTTGCGCCTTTTTGATGCGTTCGGATGCCTGTAAAGCCATATCCGCCATGCTGGATATTTCCTCCCCCATGCCAGCGATGGCGTTACCTGGACTTCCAGCGATACGGGGATTCATCTCCGGCGGCGGAGTCAATGTGGGGGCGACTACTGTAGGAATCTCGGCCAATTTACCATCCCCCCGATCCCGTAGGTGCCATAGAGTCCGGCACTGTGGGAACTGCTCCATAGGATGAGGACGGCCCTATGATGCTCGCGACCTGCATACCGGGCTTGGATAGCCCGGCAAGGGCAGTGCTGATTCCCCCTACCGTGCCGTTGAACGCCGCTACCTTGCCGTAGTAGCGTTGCAGCGCGGCCTGTTCTGTGCCTGCCTGGTACTCGCTCTCCTGCTCCACGCCACCCTGCGCTGCCGTGTGTGCCATTACAAGCAACGGAGAACCGGAGGAAATGTCCACCCCCGCTTTTGCGTATGCCGATGCCTGTCTGCCAATAAGATTGGCATATTTCGCCTCAGAAGTCTGCATCTGCTGTTGCATCTGCTGAAGAGTCATATCGGCGTTGTAGTCGTATGCCGCTCGCTGTTGCTGACCAGACTCATACTGCCCTAAACCAGACAACAGGGAGCCGGCCGCGCCCGCCGCCGTATTTGCCAAGCCGATTTGCTGCAATCCGGTCAAACTACCCATCAGCCCTCCTCTGCCACGGAAAGACGCGGCACAACACTGCGTAGCGTGAACGGGAACGGATCACCATGCACAATCATAATCGTATCTTCGTCCGTCCAGTCACCGTCGAGGTCACGGGTAATGTTGCCGGTGAAAAGGGTTGGCGGGTTACCTTGAACGCTGCTTCCATAGTTCATCGAGTGAAGGTGCGCCGCATCCGTGCCAACTAGACCGCCCACCGACTCATACAGCGAAAGAGTCACGCGAGAGAACTTCTGCTTCTTCCCCTTGGATGTAGCCTGCGGTGTTCCGATGATGGGGTTCATGGGTTCGATGGTGGTTTTGTACGGCAGGCCGATGGTAACCAGATTGGCGTAGGAACCGAAAACAACTGTATCCGCCGTCACAATTCCACTGAATATAACTTGGTTATCCCCAATAGCCACAACAGTTTTTCCCATTAGGTAGCTCATGCCGGTTACCTGATTAGTTACCTGCTGCACCGTTCCACCAGAGGTGTACGCGCCCCACCCTGTCGAGTCGATTCCTTGAAGCTCAAACGTATCACCGCTTACGCCCGTCACCGTCCATGCTGTCAATGGGTTGGTGTTGGCTTGCGTCATTCCAAGGACATCGGCAATCCCGATTGCTTCCCCATCCGTCAGCGTATGCCCCGGTGCGGTAACCACGGCAGGATTAGCGTTCGTAATCCCGGTAATGGTGAAAGGGCCAACTCCATGGAACTGCAAGCCGCAATGGACAAAAAACGAATTCGAGATTTGGTTGAACAACTCTTGCGGGGCAAAGTATTCGATGTACCGCTGCTGGACCCCATTCACTGCCCTGAGAACAGATACCCAGAGTTGGTCTTCTTCATCGTCCTGGCTCACGCAGGCTACAGACTCAATCACACCGTCCGTGACCACGCGGAACCATGCAAAGACCTCTTCGGATCGCTCATAGGTCAGACCGATAAGTTGCCCGTCTGCCCGTACCGCCCAGAAGATTGGATACGGAGAACTCTGGAATGAGGTTTGGACAAGTCCCGAAGTCGCCAGCGTCGGACCCTGTGTGATCTGCTGGTTAAGCCGCGTGAGGTCTGGCCCTTCCCACTGATTTGTTACGAAGTTGAACGTCAGAAGCCGGACGATTCGCGCAGACCGAGTAATCCAAATGACATCCGCGTTGACCAATTGCGGAGCCACATTTCCGGTGCCGATGGTGGTTTGCAGTGCTGCTGTTACGTCAGTCTGCGAAAGAGACTGTCCATCAGTGGTGAACATAGCCCAGACGCCGCCCGTAGTCCCAAGCATAAGGGCTGTCGGTGCCCCTATCATCCAACGCACTGGGTTCACTTGTTGCGATACGAGAGAGAACTGAATCGCATAGTCGGTTTCATTGGGATCACAGATAAAGTCTGAATAATCTCCCTGGACACTCCCATTCATTTGCGTCGGAGTGTTTGTAGCTCCAGCAAGACAGAGACGTTGCTGATACAAAGTGACGCAGGCGGGGTAGTTTCCTGTACCCACAAACAGGTCTGGAATCGCCACTGCGAACCCGCCCCCGGTGTAGGGGAGAAATCCACTGGAGTCGATGGCGGCGCTGCCCACGATTAAAGTCACTTGTGTTGAGACGATATATCCATATAAGGTTGTGACAGAAACCGTATCGCCAACCTCATACCCAGTTCCCGCAACAGCAACCGAGAGGTTCGTGATCTGCCACAGATAACCGCCTGGATACATATAGGGTTCTGCATCCACCGTAAGCTGGAGAGCGGTTCCATGTCCACCGGATGCTACATAGGTTCCAGATGGACTGGAAGGGAAACTAGCACTGCCTAAATATCCAGAGACGGCCCCTACCGGCCCCCCGCCTTCGACTCCAAGCGGAAGCAAACCGAAAGACGGTCCAGAGACGTTCGTAACGATGAATTGCCCCTGGTTGAGTTCGACCATCCCCGAGCAGAGGTTGATGTAAATCCTCTGGCCGTCATAGAATGGCGCTGAGACGCTGGCAACTTCGAGAACCGCTGGATTCGCCTGCGTGATGCTGGAAATCGACCGCCCAAGTTCGCTGTAACCTGTCTTAACTACATCGGATGTTCCGTAGAGAGCAAGTGGCTGATAGACCCAAGATGTGTTCGAATAACGGCTCAGGGTTGCCGGCGGATAGGACGAGTGGCAGATATAAAGCACATCTGCGCTTTGCGTGGAAACGTCCAGATCGAAAAGGTCAGCCTCCGCGTATGGGGTTGCAACAACAATCGGAACATTCGGAGCAATCGACTCCCAGTCAGACGGAGACAGCGGTGGAAAGTTGTCGTGGTTACTTCCAACGAGACTTTGGTAGATGTTAGGGTGTCCAGCCATCGACTGCGTGACAGTAACAGACGTGATTGGCGGTGTCGATGAAACAGGTTCCCAATATGCCAACCACGTTGCACAGGGGTATATAGGCAAGGAATGGGGTGGAGTAAAATTTAACGCTTGCAGAGCCGACTGAATGGCAGCGGAAGAATTCTTCGATGAGGTGGTATTTGCAAGGAGTATTTGAATTGCGGCCCCGCCTACCAGAGTTACTGACAGATTGTCTGACGAGTTCACTCCAAGGGTTACTGGGATCGTTACCGACCCGACCACGTATGAAGCCTGAATGGTAAGGTACGGGTTCGATGGTGTGGACGTAGTAGATAGACGAGTGTAGGAACCGAGAAGCACCTGGGCAGCCGTGGCATAACTTGTAGATGGTGCCCAGTCGCTCAATCCGCTTGCAGACCCAAGAACCAAACCCCCGTTAATCCAGAACCGGCAACCGCCGGCGTAGAATTCCACTACCGCCGTCTGGTTCGTTGAAAACTCAAACGGCACCAGCCGAGACTTTCCTGTGGTGGCGGTTCCAAGTGGACCTCCGTTCGCTGCGATACCGGCGAAGATGGTTCCTGGCATCTTCTTCACGCCGCCCTCAACCAGCGGAAAACCGTTCTCCAATGTCTTGCAGGCAGCGGCGTACTTGGCGAGGTCGCTGCGGCTTTCAATTAGAGGGCTGACCTCGCCCGTATTCATGTTATTGATGAGGACGTTCGCCCTGCTCATCGGTGGGCACCCCAGTAACGCCCTGCTGTCACCCAAGTCTCTGAGCCTGCTTCATCGTGAAGGTAGTCGTCGCACTCCTGCTGCGCCTGTGCGCCAAGTAGATTCGAGCGATACAACTCCATCCGCTTTTCGGCCTTTGTTGCATCCTCCGTCACGGGGATTGCCAACTCGGACGCCAGCCGGTCTGCGAGGCAATTCACAAAGCCGGGTAGCAGTTGAGTCATGTCCGTGATAAGCCGGATATAGTCAATGACAATTGGACGGCAGTTTTCGTAGTTATCCCGATGCGGGTAGTTGCTGAGGAGATTGGTTGTGTAGGTGTTGGGTGGGTCTGCATTCAACACCGTTTCGGTGATGTACGGATGAACTTCACGCGGCCAAACGGGAAGATCGCGGTCGTGATAACCCCATCCTCCATTACCCCAATCCCAAAGGTTAGCATCGGCGATGCGCCGCTCTTGCGGAATTTCGCGGGGACGGCACAGCCGCAAGAAGTCAGCAGGCAAGGCATACGCAAACCTGTAACCTCCAGCAGGACGATTCGCGTTCTGCTGGAGTTGCACCCTGGTCTTGGCAAACTTCCAGTCACGCTCGGATAGGACTTCCTGAAACACCATATCCCAAACCGCATTTGCTTTGATCGCATTGGGAGAGTCTTCTGTGAGAGAGCCGATGGTGCCACGCGCTCCGATTCGCATCAAAGCCATGTTCACGATACCCGCAGTCGAGTAGTTCATCGCACCCCTAACAAAAATGGGGAGTACGAGGCAATGCCCCGCCTCCCCGGTGGATGGTTCGTTGCTTAGGCCGCTTCCAGCCGTACCCTCTTTGCTTCACGGGCCGCTGCCAATGAAGCTGCCATCTTTGCCTTCCGTTCTTCGCTCATCGGACCTTTACGCCCATCGACCTTGGCTTCTGCAACGGGCGCGGCTGGCGCGGAAACCTTGACGGGTTCCGGCACATGAGAACCCTTGCGCTCATGCCCAGGCCACTGGAAGACATAATCATCCTTGCCAGTCGTGAGGTTTGCCAATTGGCTGTCCGTGTCGATTTCGTAGAGGCCGTCGAGCGGACCCTTGTTGGGTTCGTAGCGGCGGCACTCCACGCTGTCCCACGCGAACATAATGCATCGCGCTTCAACCTTCATCTACTGCTCTCCTCCGGTACGCGGTCCCCACCACGACACGATGGAACCCACGTAGCCGTTGACGCCCCCTGTGATGGTTGCATTCCAGCGGAGGAATTCCAGTACCGCTGCGCCGGCAACCGGAATGAAGTAGTGTGCTCCGGTGACTTGCAGTTGAGCCGTGGTCAGAGTTCGACTGGCGATGATGGTTGTGGCAGAAGTCGTTGCTGCACTTTCCACGTCGAACCGGATGCTCCCTACCGTGGCTGCACCGTAGACAGGCCCGGTGATGACGATGTGGACGCCGAACTGCATGCCGCCGTCTCCAACGACTTCAGGCGGGAAGGTGTAGCCCTTCTCGTTCAACGATGGGAACGCCGAAATCCATGGGAACGAATTGCCGGAGTTCGGAGCGCCAAAATCGAGTTCGATATTGCTCTGCTGCGAGGTTGCTCCCACACAAAGCAGATCGCCCATAAGCGGAGGCGTGGCAGTGATGGTTGCGCTGTTGGAGAGTTGCGGTGCGCTGACCGTGTATGTGCCAACTCCGTTTGCGGCGGTGATTGCGGTAATCCCCGTCACAACGCAAGGAGTTGTGGTGGCGATGTTCGCCCCGGCCAGTACGTCGCCAACCAGAAGCTGTGCTCCGGCGGCGCCTGCGGTGATGGTCAAGACTCCGGTGGTAGCGATGGAGCCGGTGAACGACTTGGCTGTACTGGTAATCGGGCCGGAAGCACTGGTCCCAGAGCCATGGAAATACAATACTGCATCGGTGATTGGCATCTCGCCTCCTTAGCTGACGATGGTTTCGGTGTTGGACAACTTCTCGCACATCACGACCTCAATACCCTGGAAGCGGGTGATGCGCCGCGAACCCCAGATGTCTCCGGTCTCCATGTTCTGCGTGTAGTACCCGTTGGTCTTCTGCGAGACCGCGCGGATGTTCATCTCGTTCAAGACGGCGCGGTTGACCACAATCACGGTGCCGGGGGCATTGCCCGCATGGGGCAGATAGCCAAGCGCCTGAATGAGCAGGTTTTCATCGAAGCCGCCGGGGGACGACAGGGCAGTTGGATTCACGTTGGCGATACGCTGCACACAGCGTTCATCTGCAACCTGGATTCCGATCTTCCATTGCAGGTAGGTGACGTAAGCCTGAATCGCCTTGCCCTGCGCCAGAATGCCGCTGGTCGCGGTAGGGAGGTTCCATGTCTGCTCGCCAAGAGTCTGGATTTCGAGGCCGGCCGGTGAGTTCGGGGGATAAATCCCATACACCTTGTCCTTGCCAAACTCGAAAGCCCAAATGCTTGTGGCATTGCCGGTGGCTCCGCCGTTCCACACGTTCGGAACCCATGTCTGGTCGCCGTTCGGGTAGGATTCGAGGTTGTTGAATCGCGTTGCAAGGCCGTTGAAACCGCCAGGGTCCATCGCAAGATTCCCATACAGAAGCTCAGACTCAAGTTTCTGCTGGAAGCCTTCCACATGGTTGTCGATCTGGTCTGCCATCCACGCCGCCGGGTCATTCTGGATTTTCACCAGTTCCTTGTCGGCCACGCAGTAGTCAACGAACATCGAAATCGGGTCGCTGAGAGGCGTGTTCTTGGACGTGGTGAACGGAGCGCCCTCGTTAAAACGGCGCGTTCCGGGTGTCGGCAGGTAGTCGGTGCGGGTGGCGATGTTGGACAGGACGTTGTTGCTCGCAACCATCGGGAGGAACTGGAGCAAGGGGCAGGCCCGTTGCAGAACCTTCGCAGGCTGAACATACTGTGCGCGAGCATCCATGGATGAGTAGTTGCCTACCACATCCGCAAGTGTCGAATAACCGAGTTGAGACTGGTCAGACATTACCGGAATCTCCCTTTAGAGGCTCTAGGTCTTCGGCGGAGGCAGTTTGAACGCGCTCAGGTCATACCCTACCGAGGGTGTCGCAGACCCTTGCCCTGCACCACGCAATGACGAATCCTCTCCGGTTTTCGCGGCCACGTTCAACAGGAATCGCATCATCGTCACTCGATTGGCAGACGTTTCAGTAGCAAACGCCTTATCGAATTCGACTTCTGTTTTTCCCCATTGCTTCCACAGCCGCGACGCAAGCTCTACGCTCGCATCATATTTGTCGCCCAACTCGGCCTTGAGAGCCACAGACGCTTTGTTGTTCTCAGCGAGAATCTTGGCGTTGTGGGCATCCACCATGCCTTTGATCTGTGTGTCGAGAGCCGCTGAAAGCGCCTTGGCCTGGTCCTTGGGAACGCCGATCTTGTGCATCTCGTTCCGCCAGTACCCGGTCCATTCAGGTGCGTTCTTATCCTCGCCAACCAGTTCGTATCCGTCCGGCTTTTCGGGCCGTCCGAGTGAGTTGTAAAATCTGTCGCGCTCTTCCTGCGAAGCATTCTCGCCCAGTTTGGGGATAGAGTTTGCCAACTTCCCCTCATACTCTGTGGCCTTCTTTGCCGTTTCAAGATGGGCTTTTGCAAAATCTCCCACCGTGCGATACGGCTTGAAAGCCTCATTGTCTCTGAGGTCAGTCGGCAGACCCGCCAGCCATCCCGGCGGTGTGCCTGCTGGTTGCCCGTTACCCGCTGTGTCACTTCCCGTAGGTTGATCGACAACTGCTTCTGACATTTACTGCTCCTTCAAAAAATCTTCGGGCCAAATAAAAACGCGGAACCGAGTGATCGAGCACTCGATTGCCGCGTCTGGATTGCTTGCGTCCCCTTCGGTCTGGCCGGACTTTCAGGGAACCCGAATTGTCAAACCCCTGCTAAACTTCGCTCAGCCCTGCCGGCGTAGGTCCGCCAATGCTCTGCGCGATCCACAATCCACCGACGGAAAGCAACGTCACAAAGTCGCCGATGGCCGCGAAGAGTACCTTGTCGTCCGCACCGTTGATGATGTTGGCTGCGGTGGTGACGTAATGCGCATGTGCCGTTCCAGCGACAACGGTAATCTGGATGCCATCCTGGGCAGGCGTGGTTGGCGTAGCGAGCGTCATGTGCAATGCAGCACCGCTGCCAATCGAATAGATGCCCGAAACCAGCGGGATTGCTCCGGCAGCCGTAACGTATACGGTTCCAGTCTGACCCGCACCGGGAGAATTGACCAGCGCCACACCCAAATTGCTCTTGGTCTGCACGACAAAGGCGTTGGTATTTGCGGGAATGACGGCGGTGTTGGTCGTATTCCCTGCAACCTCGACTGTGACGGTGTACGTCGCCGCCGCAAGATTCTGGAAAAGAATGACTCGCCCATACTGGCATCCCGGCAGCGTCACAATCATGTTTGCCGTGGGGGTGACTGTGATGAGGGATGAACCCGCTTGCGAAGGAGTCAGCGCAACTGTCCCGGTTGTAGCCGTGATGTCGTATTGCTTGTAGGTATCAAGGCTTGCGGGGATAGCTTCGGTCGGAACGCGTAAACTGTCTGCCCCCGGCCACCTAACGTCGTCATAGTACGGTGCCTGTGGTGCTCCCATGTCAATTCTCCTCGATTCCCAACTGCAAGTCGATTGCGCTCATCATACCACTCATGCGGGCTATCGCAACACCCACATTATACTCAATCCGCTCCACATCGCTGTTCAACGGAACGCCGAAGTGGCACGTCACGAGAATATCACCAAGTACAAGCCGACCCTCAGCAGACCCAAACACGTTGCGATACCGATGGAGACGTTCCTGCTCCTTCTGTGCCGATTTTGCCTCATCTGGGGAGTAGTCAATCATTCTCCGGGTGCCTTTCCGCCGCCCATGAGGGTTTTCAGCGGGCTATCCGGCTCTGCCGCTTTCCCAGCAAGCGCCGCCGCCTTTGCAATCTTGGGCGCGTTCTCAATCTTCTGCTGCTGCTCCTGCGCCTGCTGCGCCATCTGGCGGATTTGAGCAATGGCCTTGGGTGGACGTAGGCAAGAAACCGGCATACCCGAAGCGTCCATCGCCTCGCGCATCATCTCGTCTGTATCAATAGCGTGGATTGCAAGCGGATCGAACTGCGTAATCTGCATGGCAAGAGCCACGCTGGTTTGGATGGATCGCACCTTGCTTAACCTGTTCTGTGCCTGTGCCAGCATCCCAAGGTACTGCACCATTACGCCGCTGTGCTCGGCTTCCAGAAGAATCTGCGGCGGCTCTGGAATACGGCCTGCCCTTGCCTCAATATCGAACACTCTGGCGATCATGGGGTTGAACGCTTCCGATTGCAGATTCCCAATTCGAGTTCCGAGGACCGCCGCCTTCTCGCTCTGCATCTCGAAAATCTGTTCGGTTACCGGCCTGCCCATACCCTTCTGCTGCCCGATTTGACTCAGCATCGTGAACACGTCGGCGTGGAAATGCTCGTTGATGATTGTGCCCACGCGCTGCTGGTACTCGATATTGAAAGGAAGGTTCTGTACGCCAGTCACCAGAGATTGTGGCATCCGCGCCCGGAGGTCGCCACGGTTGGCCTCCATGAAGGTGATTCCATTCGGACCACGCTGAATCTGCCCTCTCATGTCTGAGTAGGCAACCAACGGCGGCTCGGCCGCTTTTTGGGCAGTAATCAAGTTGGTACGCCCCATCTGATTTGCCAGAGCAATTGCTGCCCAAGCGTCATGCGCCGGCCCCCGGCCATAGGTTTCGTTTGAGTTTTTCCGCCAGCGCCATGTCAGAATCGGCATCGAATCGTAGCCGCCTTCGGACAACATGGTGATGCCCTGGTCCCCGCCGGCCGCATTCAGAATCTTTCCGCCCTTGCGGTAGACCCAATCCGATGCCCACTTTTTACCCTTGCCGTCGATGCGTCCCGGATTCCAGTCCTTCCGTGGATATACTGCGTGGAGAACTTCGCGCTCCGCGTGCATATTCGATTTGTAGTCTTCCTCGAAGTTCACGTCGGCGCGTTTCATCATCTCCATGCCGAACTGCTGTACCAACTGCCGGAGCGTCATTTTATAGACGCGGTAGTTGGTATCGACCTGCCCAAACCTGTTTTCCGCAATGAAACACTCGCGGAAGTGCGGCACAGTGAACACAATCGTCGCAGTAGCAACATCTTCCTCAATCAGATCATGCGCCGTCCCGCAAGTCGCTCCATCTGCAATGAACTCAGGCACCGTATCGTAAAAGTTGCTCCGGTCGAAGGCCGAATACATCACGTCCTGCGAGTCTTGCAACCACTTCTGAACTTCCGGGTAGGAGTCCACCCGCTTTCCAGACCAATTCCGCATCCGGCTTGTCCGAGGGAAATTCAGCTTGCCGGGTAGCTCCAGCGCGAACCAAGTCTGGTTTCTCGGACAGAGGTATCCCACCATCCCGTCCACCAGCTTGTTTTTGGCTTGCATCGCAGAGTCGTCGTAAATCTCCATTCCGGTGGGCTGACCGGGCCACAAATCCTTGTCCTGGATCGAACGCCGCCCATGATTCACGTACATGATAAGGTTGTCAATCATCGGCTCCCACGGAAGTCTCTCGTCTGCAAGGACTTGGAGATACTTCTGGGCATCTTTGGCGCGTTCATCGGGAGTCCGGTCGCCAAGATGTGAAGGCGCGAACCCGCCAGAGTCCTGATAAGGAATCGCCACGGATGGATAGCTCATGCGCCCAATGTCGCTTTCCCCACGGTTGGAGCACCAGTGGCCCCCGTTGGCGAAGTCAGCATCGTGGATGCCATTCCCTTCCGCTCTGTGAGTGCGTGGGCCTGGGCGAGTGCCGCAGCCTGGGCAGCCTGTGCCTGCTGTTCATTGGTCTGTGCGGTCGTTGGGGAAGTGGGCGCAGTAGGCTGGTTCACCGCCTCGTAAATGCCTGTGCCAACAGCGGCGGCTGTGGAGACTCCCATCATAATCATCAACGCTGTACTGACGCCCATCTAGACCGCCTTGAATACAGGGGTTGTGTCCCCGATAACCTTGACGAAGTACCGCCCGAAGTCCTGGTACTTCATCGCCTCGAAGAGCCTGTACACACCATTATGCACCCCACCGTGAGTCATCATCATCTGCGCCCCGGCGTTTCGGGCCTCACCCTCCGCCAATTTCACCAGCCGCAACCCTTCCCTGCCCTTGCGATAGTCGGGATGAACGAAGAGCAAAGGCAAAGACGCCGCGATACAGGCATAGTGGGGGTGGGGCGTGATGATGATGAACGCCCCGGCTTTCAACACTCCCTCGACCCTCCCGCACAACACCCTGAGCCTCCCAGTCTGCTGCGCCAGCATGTAGGTTTTCCAGTCCACGTCCGGTCCAAATGAATGGAATGGTCCTGCCACTTCATCCCAGTACCCCTGTTGCAGGGGAACCGTCTCTCCAATCAGAGAAAGGCTTAGAGGTTCTACCGCGTATTCGATCATCGTGTCACCAATCCGTACCCAAGTGGTTGATAATCCTGTTCACTACGAGCAGCCAACAGCCGTGCTATCAGGTCCATCTGCTGATTCGGCGGAGCATAGACTGGCTGCTCAAGCGCAATATACCGCACTGTGTCAGGGAAATCCTTGTACGCCTCTTCCGGCTTGTCGGTCCCAGGCTTCCACTGATAGTTCCAGCAGTCCTGAATCGGCCCACGATCACCCCGGCAACCATCTTCCGCGAACATCAACGCTGGGACTTCCTTGCCCTTTACCGCCGAATAATGAGGTTTCAGGTATTCCTTCACCCTCTTGTGACCCAGAGAAATGTCGCCGGCCTCAGAGTGCGAGAGACGGATTCTTCCGATCCCGGCTTTGTCCAGTTCATCTTCCCATGATGTGTCATTGAGTTGCGTTCTGGCTCCATACTTCGCGTCCAGAATCGCAAATGCGGGTTCGGAGTAGTTGTGCTCGGCCCGCTTGACCTTCACCTGTCGCACAATCTCATCCACGTTCCCATTCGCCAACAGATATGCGTAAACATAGATTCGGTTGGCCGGCTTTCCCGCAATCTGTATATCCTCCGGGCTTACTGCCGCGAACAGCCAGCGCGTTGGGCGGGAGTCGTGCGGGTCAACCGCCTCAATCCGCATCCAGTCTTTTGGAATCTGGAAGTCTTTGTAAAGATGAACTTGCCGGTCGAGTTCCTTGTAAACAAGACCGCTCAGGTGCGCCCACTTGCCCTCGATATGCGAAGCTAACTCGTCAGGGTCGGAGAACATCTTGAGGTATTCCAGAATACCCGCCCGTGGAATGAATCCCATCACCCCGCCGCACTTCGGGCAGTTGTTCACCGGGCGTTCCTTAGATGGATCACCGATGTTCACAGGGTCGTTTTTGGGGATATACTCGTCACACTTCCGGCACCAGTCCTGGCAGTTGTCCCACATCGAACCGTGGAAGATGGCAATCTCCTGGTCCGTTCCACCCCCATTGAACGCCTTAACCGAAAAGCGGTCATACATATAGGCTTCACTCAAAGGCGTCATGGTGAACCACGATGGAGCATTGGTTACTACCTTGCCGCGCTCTGCTGCCACCAAAACTTTCTCCGGCGGCGGCTCATCCCAGTGATACCAGTCATAATCAATGCCAAGGAACGTCTCAGCCAACTGGTTGTAGGAACGGATGTGCATCGTAGAACCGCAGGCTCTTCCAAGATAGTCGTACTTCAGGGTAACCGACTTCAACGCGCCAGTTGTGTCCCGCTTCCACACCGAAGCGCAGTGCGCCGGAATCATGGCCTCAAGGTCCGGCTCAATCTTCGCGCTCACAGACTGCGCTATCGTCATGCAGCCAACCAAACCCTGATTCGGAATCCTCACCGAAATCTTGTAGTCGGGGTCCGTCTCGTCCAGCCAAGGACGAAATCCCATCGCGTGAGCTATGTCTTCGCAGATTCCAATTCTTGTTTTGCCAACCTTCTCGCCGCACTCCAGAATCCGCCGCTTCGGTGTTCGTCCATCCCGGTTCCGGCAACGGATGAAAGGCTCCTGTATCCGGTTCATCCGCATCAAACCAATCCGCATCAGCGAATTGATCGTGTCTACAGCCTTAGATGGGGCAATCTTTCCGTCCGCGCCTACCGCCCGCGCCAGAATGTCCGGCTGCTCACGCTTCGCCACGCTTCACCTTCACAATCAGATTCAGCAATTGGAGGCACCAATCTGCATGAGCCAACGCATCGGCGCAGTTCTTGTACTGGCACTTCGCACTCGGCACCCCACATACTCCACACGGATCGCCAAACACTTTTGTCCGGCCAAGTTCCATTACTCCTCCGGCGTGTACTGAAACGAAATCACGTCCGCGTTCGTCCCCAACGCATACCACTGGCTCAGGTTGATCGCCCCGCTCGTGAATGGGCCAATCACTACACTCGGCCCCGCCGTGGGAACAGGAATCCCCTTCGTCGAGGAAACCGTCGAAGAATCCCCCACATAGTACACATGACCCGCCGGAGCGAAAATCAACTGCATCGCTCGCGCATAACCAGCCGTCAACTCCACCGCACTACCCGTCATCGTCGCGTTTGAAAGCATCGCTTCACCTCACCGAAAGTGTATCACCGCCTGGACCTGCCAAACCCATAACCTATCGGATGATGATTTGACTGAAACGAAAAACCGATCAAGGCAGCGACAAAAATAATCGGCATCAACAAAATCAATAAAGGAATCTGCCAGAAATATCTCATCCCTTACACCTCCGCTGGTGCATTACCTACGAGCCGCCTTTTCCAGCAAGTCAAGCATCCGATTCCCTGACTTGAACTCCTCGTTGTCGTATGGATCAATTGCTTCAAACTTTTTCTCAACCTCTTCCCATGCGAAATCTCGTAGAGGCTGCTGCTCTGGACCAGGATACCGAGCCTCAATCTCATTCCACGCCTTGACAAGATAATCAGAGGGAAACGCACTATCACACGCTTTCCTTACCAGATCAAACCTCATCGCTCCTATTGTCGCAAGAAGAGCCCGTTGACCATCAATACTCGGCTGTGACATATTCTACCCCTCAGAAATTCACATTGCACTCTTGGCACCGACGCCCGCTTCCCCAGGGCACAACCCCTTTGGACTCTCCGCAACGGGGGCAGGATTTTTCCGGGGCGGCAGGGATTTTTTCAGCCTGCCTGGGCTCGCTGTTTCGCCCGCTGCTTGCTCGCCTAGCTGGTGGCTGTTGCGGTCCTGCTACCTTCACCAGTTCCCGTCTATCCGGGATGCGCCCCGATTTCTCCTTGTCTAAAGCTCCACCTCGATTGTCAGCATTGTTTCCTCCATCGAGTCCCCACCAAAGAAATCGGACACACAAACTCTGCAATGACACTCCCTCCTGCGCTGCGCGGACCTTGAGTGATTGCTGTAGTTCTGTGCCGATGTTTCTGAGGTTGATACTCATGTGACAACTGTATCACATGTAACACACCTTTTGCGGAAAATCGCTAGGACGGGATATGTACGAGCTTACGGCCGGTGTCGTTGGGGGGCATACCCCCTCGGCGGGTCCTACTTTTCGACTCTACCGCGTTGATTCGCAACGAGATACGAATTACTACAGCCGTGGAGACTATCATCGCACGGCATTTCTGCCATACCGTATGGCACGTCCGGACACCTTGCGGCGCGTCCTGGGGCATCCTAGAGGCTTGTTTGGGCCGGTTTACGGCTCTCGCTGGCGCATTTCGCGGATCGCTTGCACGGCGTCCAGCAACACGGTTACGTTCACCTGCGTCGCCTGCCCGCGTATCGTTCGCGCCTTGTCTTCGAGGATCGCGCTGGCCGTAACTCGTGGCAACAATTGGGCTTTTGCTATGTCCTCGTCAGTTATTGACATAACCATCCGATGTTGCAGCGCATCGAAGATGTCGGCTTTGTTCTCTTGAAACTCACGCAAATCGGATTCTGTATGCTTGTCGCCTAGGAATCTTGCCAAGACACGATGTACGTTTGCTGGATCGCATCCCACCCGCTTGGCAATCTGCGCTTCGCTGAGTTCTGGGTAGCGCATTTTGGCTCTACGAATAGCGGGCGCGACTCCTGTATGCCTCCCACTGACCTTAGGAGCATCAACAACGGGCGTTACCTTGGGGGCCATTACGCAGCCCTCCGCTCGCTCTGTTTGATTCTTCCCGGCCCTGCAATCCAGACGCGTGTATTCAACTGCCCCTTGATTACTACAGAGACAGACGTTTGCACATGGACGGGATGGAGAT
>Ga0302320_10012800_pt1 | contig 17577 bp, 15 predicted proteins | sample Bog_T0_3_FD_202130 | JGI IMG/M metagenome (GOLD analysis project Ga0302320, IMG submission 202130) | Peat permafrost microbial communities from Stordalen Mire near Abisko, Sweden - Bog_T0_3 | ecosystem: Environmental > Terrestrial > Soil > Wetlands > Peat | place: Sweden: Abisko, Stordalen Mire...
GGTCGGATACGCGGCCGGTCAGAGCAAAATTGACCGCCGCAAGGAATGTGGACTTGCCGAGGCCGTTGGCGCCCGCCAGACAAAAGACGCCTTTGTCGAACTTAACATCGACTACGGGCTGCGCCGAATAGAGGGAGAAGTTCGTCAGAACCAGGCTGCGAATCTGCGGCAGATTCAGCCTGGGTCGTGATCTTGCGGAAACGCTCTTTGTAGAACTAGGCAAACGAGTCCACCTTCAAATAAGCATTCGTGTTGGTGAGCCTCACGTCTTTGGCGCAGCTGGGCACAGGCGAACGATTGACCGCAATCTTCATAAGAATCTGCTCTGACCACGACCAACGTAAAGTATTGACGCTACAGCTTTAAAGCATAGCAACAGAAATATATTTTGGCAGGCGAACGTCGATGGCACACATCATGCTACCAAGGATCGCATGGGCACGATGTGCCGGGCATGCGGCAGTCGCCCACAGAGCACAAACCAACAAGAAACATGGCGAGCCGAGAGAACCATGCGGATATTCGCCAACCTGCATGCCATTTCTTTGGTCGCGGGTAGACGCAGAAGAGGGTTTGTGACGCCTTCAACCGGTAGCCTGCCGTTTCCGAACGCGTTCCGGGACGGCTTGTTTGCTCGTCTCCTGCTCCACATCGGTCAACAATTGATCGAGTTCCGCCAGAATTTCAGCGTGGTTTTTAGACAGAAAGCGTCGAATTCGCGGGTTACCCACCAAGCGAGAGAAATAACGACAACCTGTTGCAAGGTCCAGCATGTCCGCAGCATATGAATCTTCCGCATTTTTCAGATCTTCAACCAGAGCACTGGCCTCCTGCTCCATGAGGGTCTTCGTCGGGTTTGGTACTACCGCCAGGCGTTTCGTTGCCGGAGCTTTTGTGAGAAGGTCGTCCGGTGTCACGCTCAGAAATGCCTTCGCGAATGCGAAGGTGTAGCTATTCGCGGAAATCATCAGCTCAGCGCATTTTATTTGTCGAACCGGCTTCATCTTACGCAGCGTCGAAAAGCCGGTTGCCGACACACGGCGGGTCTTCAGCAGTTCAATCGCTTCGGGGCAGATCCCGTTGAGCAGGTCACGTTTCCTGCGTATCTCCGCGACATCCACACTCAGCGCTTGGGCGATCCGCTGTTCGGTGACACCGTTTTTCAGTGCCTTCAGGATCATGTAGTGTTCGCCAATGGGCGGCAGATGATTGACGCGCTTGTTGTAGGTGTACGATTCATCATCAGTGGCGACAAGGCATTCGACTTCGGCGGCTCCGTTCTGCTTCAATACGTCCAGCCGGGTATGGCCATCCACCAGGAGATATCGACTCTTACCGTGCGGGAAAACAACCAGTGGCTCTACGATTCCAATATGGATAATAGACGCGGCGATTTGCCGGTACTTTGTCTTCGTTCTCTCAGCAGGCGTTAATTCGTCCTTGAGCGCGGAGATGTCAGTTATCTTCACCTTCAGAAGGTTGGATCGAAATGCGACTTTGGTTGGTTCGGGCATGATCAACTCAGCGAGCGGTTTACTCGGGCCGCCAGGTGCCCTGGCATGGAAAGTAAAGATTCGGCTCGGAGCAGTGTCGTGAAATTCTCATCGGCCAGTAGCCGCTTCATGGCGGAAGTTGCCATCAGAATACGGCGCCGCGCAACCACAGCACGCTGAACCAACGCCCGGTGGCGCTCAGTGTGGCGTCGGTATTCCTTGATCAGTGTCGCCGTGGTCACTTTCTTCGATTCCGCTGTTGGCTGAGACGTATTCTCACCGCCCGGTGACCGGCGCGCAATGATTCGTTTTACGGTTTCAAGCTTTTCACCCCGCAACTCTCCCTTTTGATAGGCATCTGAGAGTGCGCGCTGGATTTCGGCATCAGCTCCGGTGGCGATGGTAATCGCGACCGTCAACGGGACACGGTGCATTTCGACATCCCTGAGCAACTGAGTCTCGCCATGATCGAGCAGGTTCACCAACTGGTGGATATACGTGATATGCATCCCGAGCTTTCGCGCGACTTCCGCTGGCTCATATCCGCGAACCATGAGTTGACGGACCTCCTTATACAATGCGTGAGATGATGCTCGACGGCGGGCGATGTTTTCCACCAGACTTCTAAGAAGACACTCCTCTTGTGTCAATTCCCTAACGATCGACGGGATTGCCGTTTCTCCGAGTACCTGAAACGCCTCGATCCGGCCCTGGCCACAGATGAGGTCGTAACGTCGGCCATCTTCCGTGGTCACCGCTCGTCGGTTCACGCTAATCGGCTTCTTGAGGCCGACCGTTCTAATGCTGGCAACGATTCCTTCGAAAGTCACCTGGTTTCGAGCTCTTGGATTCAGAATCGCAATCTCGGAAATCGGTATGAGTGTTACCGTGTCACTCGTCATGCGGCCTCGATCTGGGCGCGTGATGCCATCCCTGTGAAGAAATTCAAATCGTCGAATCGGTATACATCTACCGAAAGCTCGTTCTGTTCTGATAGGAGGTTGGAGAACAGAACATCAATTCGGGGAAAGACATAGTAGTCAAGAATGCAGTCGTTGGCAGGCGTCAGCCGCGCCGCGACGGTGATATCCGGTTTCAGAGAGTCTTCAAGCCGAAGCAGCCACCGATGTTGTCCGCCGGGCGTTGATCGACACCGCGCCAGAACAACTGATGTGGTGAATTCATCGTTGATGGTCAACAGGTCGCTCCTGGCATCGCGCTGGATGCTGGCCCCGGCCTGCTCAAGCGAGTTGATGATCGCAGCGCATTGATCCTGGTGAAACCGCCGCAAGACTTTGTTGGTTTCAACGAACGAATAATCCCTCTCAGGCTTGTATCCGACTAACCGATACGCGCGGGCGAGACTTCCAAATCGATTCCGGTACGCGCCGCTGGATGGCAAGCCGTCCGCTTCGTCGATCAGGATTCCCGAAAGCCTTCCTGTTGTGGAGAAGAGCCGCCGGAGCTCGGCGAGCATGTGTTCGTCTGAATAGTGCCGGTGGCGGCCTTCGATTATGACTTGGGCTGCAAGAAACTGTTCCTTATCGATCAGGGCATCAAATGCGCCCTCGCGGCGCACCCACGTGTCCGGCGGATTATTTACTCTTTGCTTTTTGAGTTTGAAGGACCGGCGATTGAAAACGTTTGCACCGCAATATTTTGGATTCGTCAAGATTTGACGGATCGTCGCGCGCGTCCACTGGCGACCCAGATCAGTGACTACACCTTGAGAGTTGAGCGTTCTCGCGATTACGTCCTCGGTCTCGCTACGATTGATAAAACGATCATAGATTTCGCGGACGACATTGACTTCATCAACCGGTCCCGGCACCAGGATTACCCGGTCAGTATGAATGCTCTTCTGTTCGCCTCGCGGTAAGATGCCCTTCGCGGTTCGATCTTGTGCGATCAGTTGACGGCGGAGCCCGAACCCGGCGGGTCCGCCTTGCCGATAACCGAGTTCGATTAATCGACACTGGCCTGCGAAGACCTTCACAGACAGTTCCCTGCTGTATTCGGCGGCCATCGTTCGTTTCACCGTCTTGAGGACGGCGGTGGTCAAGCTCGTGTCGTTCGGAAATAGCTCCGCGCAGTAGTGAACTGCGATTTTCGCCCGCTTGCAAAGATACTCGTAATAAATGCCTTCATCGGAATCCTGAAAACGGCCCCAACGGCTCACATCGTACACGAGAATAACGTCAAAATCTGCTTGGCCGATCTGTACCTTTTCCAGAAGATCTTGGAGGCCGGTCCGTCCCGACAACACGAGCCCGCTCCGTCCTCCGTCCTCGAACGTTCGAACGATAGACATGCTGTTCGCATCGGCGTAACGCGTGATCGCCGCTGCCTGATTGTCGAGCGAATATTGCTGATGTTCTGTGGACATGCGCAGGTACTGCGCAGCTCGAAGATCCCGGCGATTCTGTGGAGGAGGCCCGGTGTCCATTTGAAAGGGCTATCTAGTGGAAATTTAAGAAATACAAGGCGATTTTAGATATTAGCGCGTGAATGTTTCAGGAACATGTCGTTTCTTTTTCAGCTCGAACTATTGAGCGCGGTCGACGCCTGGTGGCATCGAAAACGGGATTCCTGCCGTTTGACAGCAACCGATCGCCACCACTGCGACGACGATTACGACGATCACTGCCGCCCCGCCGGAGTGGAGCATGTCGCCAGGCGTTTACGGAGCAGTTTTGCCTCGTTACCTCGTCACCGCCGCTAATGACTGGACCATTAAACCTGTTTGAAACCTGTTATGTGCCGCCCAACTCGTCTTTTTGGGCCGTTGAATTAATCTCGGCTTCCAAGTGTCTTAGCTCAACAAGAATGTCGCGGAATTCAGGAGGTGCGCCGAACAGCATGACCTGCATCTCTTCGTAGTCCTGTCCGAGTTCCTTCACTTGCGAAGGTGTCGCCGGTAGCAGCTTCAACGAGCCCGGAACCGCGAGATCATACCGGGCCCAGGCGGACGGATAGAACCGCTGCTTGAACGCAACCACATCCTGCAAGAGCTTTGGATCGGCAAGGGCCGTTGCTCTGACGCGACTCACAGCGAGCTTGTAGAGATCGTAGTAGTGTCGCGAATGGCGTTGGGGGATTTGCGTTTTCCGGTGCGCCTCCTTATGGAGAATTGTCGCTTTCTCCCAGAACGTCCGCTCGGCCGCGATCGCCACAACTTCGCAGACTGGGTTTTCGAATACCCCGGGCACGACGTCGAAAGCATAGGGCCGGATCACGTGCGTAGCGGAGGGCACCCATGAAGCAAGCGGGCCGATTTCGAGCCGGACTTCGGGGCGGATATAGGTCTCCGCAAAAGCCGCGGGATACCGGATATTCACGGTATGCGGGTCATCCGAATCGACGGCTGTCGCCAGCCCGACGTTTTCCTGGCGCAGAAGATCTTCCAGTTCCGGGCAAAGCGTCCTGGCGATGTAGTCCGCCGCAAGACGGTTTATTTCTTTGTTGAACTGGTCCTGCTTACCATTTGACGTGAACTCCTGCATCGGGTCCCTGAGCCCGTCGCCGAAGCCGATCAGATTCCAGTCAAGGACAAGATCAATGTCTTCGGAGAAACGCTCGATCAGCCCGTGTGCCTTCGAAAGCGATGTCCCGCCTTTGAAGACCAGGGATTTTCCGAATCGCGATTTCTGGAAAAGCAATTTCAGCGCAACGCAGACCCAGAAGTCCTTCTCGACGATTACTGGCCTGATCCCAAGTCGAGCCGCCGCCTCGCTGAAGATGTCCCGCCGATCCTCCGCTGGCAGCCGCGCGAGTTTATCCATTGGCGCCGTCCTTGGCAATTTCCTGAATGGCAGCGTAGACCCAGCCAGTCGCCGTCTTCGTATCAAGGAGTATCCGTTGTCGGAGGGCCGAGTCAAATTGTCTGCGGATCTGCGTAATGGCTTTGGGAGTGATGCGACCTTCGCCAAAAGCTTTTAGTGCCTGGACGGTCAGGCGACTCTCGGGCAACTTGAAACCGGCCTCCTTCAGGGCAGTGTGCTCAAAGTCGAGTTTGGTGCGGCCCACGGTGTACGAACGGTCTGGTCCGTCGGAGAGATAAACGGCGCGCGCGGGAACCTGTGTCGACAGACCGAGTAGATTCTGAGCTGTGGCTCCATTGGGCTGGATGCGCCAAGCGAATTTGCGAGCGAGCGCATCGGCGATCTGGTCGATATTCGGGCTTGTCGGGCCACCCAGCGCTTTGCTATGACGAGGGTAATCGTAAATGCCACGAATGACCCTCCGGATGACGCCTTCGCGCTCCCGGCGATGCAGTGCGGAATCGATTGTCGAGCGAGCTCCCAGATCGGCAAAATCTGCTTGGGAGAAGGCCCACCCCCTACCATTTCCATATATCCTGCTAAGTATCTTTTGCTCAATGGCTTGTTGCATCCTGAGGCGCCTGTCCCTGCAAGAAAAAATACCATATTTTTCTTGCAAAATAAAGGCACCCGAGGGGGACAAGGTGCCTTGTGCTCCGATGCCCGTATAACTACATTGGTATACCTATATAATTCCACGTAGGTGGCGATACTTGAAGGAACGCCGGAAGACAATGACAGAAAGCACGGTATGACTCAAGAATGGTTCGAGATGCCCGAGGTCCGCCGCCGCAAGCTGGACCAATCCGTATGGATTCCGCTACGGGCCGCTCAGCACATCGATCGCGTCGGTGAGTTGGGTCATCTCGGATTCAAGGAGGAGTTTTTCGGGGCAGGATCGGTGGCGGTTCCGGAGGGCCAGCGAGAGACCGCCGACTCTCTCGATTGGGAGGACATCGGCCTTCGCCGCGACCACGGTCCCTGGGCGAGACCTGACGCCTATACTCCATCCGATGCAATCGAACTCAATGGGGATGGAGTCTTTGGATTAGCGCTTGTGCTGGCCCAGCCTGGCAATTCCGAGGAACCGCAGGAATGGCATCTGCATCAGGACCTAGTAATCGCACTCCGGCTGAAGCGTGAAGGCGACGTGTGGGTTGCCCTCGACGAGGGATACGCCCATGTGGCAAAAATAGTCCGGGACGGCCGAGCGCCAGCCCTTCTGGAAATCCGGGCCGAGTACCTCAAAGACTATCTGCGGGCGCGGGACATGGCCCTCTATGTTTCGTCATACCGGCATCGCACCGAAGTGGTGGTGGATTCGAGTAATATCAACTGGCCACCAGACAAGAGGGAAGCAACCGAAACCGACAGGTGGGAAGGTCGGCGAACCGCGATTCACGAGGGCGGATATCCCGTCGGATCGAGCGCCGCCGTAATACATCTCGGGCGAACCGATGTTTATGCCGGCGAAGACGTGCCCCACATAACGCCCTCGGATGAAAATCTCACATCACATTCGTGGACCATCAATCGTAAAGGGAAAGAACTGACCCGAATAGACGGTGAGTTCTGGCGCAACGAGTGGGTCAATCCCGGCGAACGAAGTGTGCGGGTCCGAGGGGACGCACCGGCTCAACCGATACATTTCATAACCGATGTGTCCGGTAACACTGCGACCGGGGAGACGTTGCAAGAAAGCGGCCTATGGTTATGGTTTCGGCCGGACGTGATACCGTTGCTGGCGCACCGCCGCGGCGGTTCGCTGCAATGGTATACGAGAGACACTGGTGCGATAAGATGTTCGCCAGCCGCCAGTTCTGTTCATTTCGGAGTAAACCCGCTTGGTCTTCTCAATGTTTATGCCAAGGACATCGCGCTTCTCCCGCCCTGGCAACAGCACTTATGGGCGGGTTGCAATCTAACTCCGGAAGGGGGCGTCGCGCAGGAATTACTTCAGGCACAGGCGCTTGGCGAGCCGGCCGAGACGCAAGCTCCAGAGCCGTTTCTTCCACGCGCCATTGAAGCGCTCAACAAAGTGACGCTGGAACGTTTTGGCATACGTGTTTTTCGTACGCATGAGCAGTTCGATGCCCTCATCACGCGGGCACATCGGTTCAGAGCCATTGACATGCCCGGCTTCCTGGCTCTCGCCAAAGATCTGGCCCGATTAACCGCTGACAGCATCGACACCGTCGCGATCCACACGGTAGCGCCGCCGCCTAAGGGACAGAAGCCGGGCTCGCTCAAGAGCCTAGAGCTGCTCGTATCACAACAAACCAATGCTGCGAACGCGCGATCGCTTCTCGGACCCCTGTTCGGAGTGTATGACTTGCGGCTGGCAGACGCCCACCTACCGAGCACTGACCACAAAGACGCGCTGGCGCTAGTCGGAGTGGATGAGCAAATGCCATTCGTGATTAAGGGATATCAGCTCTTGAATTCCTGTGTTTCAGCACTTTACTCTATAGAGAATGCCCTGTCTGCCGTGACATCAACCTAACCCGATAGTATTTTGTCGAGCTAGCCACTCGAAGCAGGGCAAAAGCATAACAATGTTCATGGCGGATTTGTTAACTGAACCAAACGGGACTCAAGACGTTCCGACGGACTATTAGATATTCATCACACGCGATTTGCTGATTCCGATTCGCGGCATGCACTTCGGATAAGCTCGCATCCCTGTAGTGGGGTAGATCTTCCCACGAGATCACCGCGAAACTATTCGGCGACACCGGCATTGTGACTTCAATCGTCGGAGAGCGAAGCATAAACGGAATCCGGTCCGTTCCCGGATCGAACCACCTGCACGGGGAATCCGATGTGACAAACCCAACGTCGTCACCGGTCGTGAAGATCGAAAGATTCATGCGCATCAATAGCGGCAGATCCTCCGCGATTATGGTCGGCAACATTTGCGGCAGCGGCTGGTCGGCGAGCTTCCTTACGTCATCAATGCTCAATGCTGGCCCGCTTGTTTCATGCGGCATTGTATGAGGCCGAAGTTCCCGGCGCTGTTCGGGAGTCATCCTAACAAGGGCCGCCTGAAGGTCTTCGGCGATTTTGAGACCATGGCCCCATTGCTGCCGGAGCGCATCACGCTGTCCACGAGTACGGGCATGCATGGCGGCTACAAAAGCGCAGAACCATCCCTTCTCCTCGCGGTTCAGCGGTTCGCGCTTTGCGATCCGTTTTTCGCGAATCCTAGCAAACTCCTGCTCCAAGGTTCCGAGCCCATGTTCCAGCGACAAATCCCGGCCGCCATCAGCAAGATGGATCGTGTAGAAGTCCGCCTCCGCGAAGATATTTGCTGGCGCTTTTCGTCGGCCTTCACCGCCATCTTTTGGGAACCGCCACACATAAGGCTCGTATCGTGGCGGAAGATCAGGGTCACACCATGCTTCCAAATAGGAGCTTGGAACCCAGTGCTGATTGCCATGATCCATCGGACTGCTTCCAGGTTAGCACTTCCGCCGGCTGAGGCCTTCTCAGGGTGCCGCCGCGAATGGAGAGCGGCGGCGACCATAAACAGGAAAGGTAGTCTCAGCGCTAGACATTTCCACCGGAGCGCCATTATAAACCGGAACATGAACCGTGAAATGAACAACTTCCAACGTGTCGGATCCACTCGCCGCCCTTATCGCTTAAGCCGGAGCGGCTGGTCCGGGTCGTATTCAAATGCAGGCGGGCTCGGTTCCACTACTGTGTTACGCGCTTTGAGTGCCGCGATCTTGCGCTGTCCTTCCTTGCTGGATGCGGGCACCGGCGAAGTCTCCGCCGCCACTGGATTGCTATCAGGGAGCGGATTCAACCTGGTCCCACGACCAACTGACCTCCCTTTCGCCCGCGCCCGGGTCCGCACGAAGTCGTGGACTCCGCTGGCGGTCACCTGGAGTGCACATTTTTCCGCGAGTATCTCGGCGATGTCACGATACGTCCGACCCCTGCTCCGAAGCTCCTCTATGAATTCACGGTACGGCTCAAGGCGGGAGCGCGGCGGCTTGATTGGCAGTTCGGCCAGAATTTTTTTCAAGTCGCTGTCCATACTGACGAGCCTGGTAGGTCCCTCTCTGCATTATAGTGCGATGCCCGACGTCCTCTTGACGAATACTTGACAAAGACTCGACAGTTACTTCACGGATGCTTGATTGCTACCCCCCGTGGTAGCCGCCGCAAACCTAAGCCGAAGGCTTAGGGATGGTGTCTTACTCTTTAGATCGGGGCGGAGCACGCGCCATCATGCGAGTCTTGCGCTCAGTCCCGCGTCCATTCTGTGCACCTGGATCCGGAACGAACCGCACCGGAGGGCAGGGAAAAATAGTCTTAGAGCGCTCTCGCTGACTAATCGCCGCGACCCGGGCTGGATTGGCCGCACGCAGGACGGCGCAAAATTCCGCACCCTTTCCAACTGTCGGTAATTTTGCGCTACATTCGTCTTGTCGGCGATCCGCGTTCGCTTTTGACCGGCGAATAGCGTCTTCGCCATTTGTCCGAAAGCAGGGTGGCACCTTTTACCGCGGATCTTTTTTGAGAGGAGATGACATGACGACGAATGCCCCGAAAATCGCATTAGCGAAGGACTATCTTGCCTTGACCAAGCCGCGCGTCACGTGGCTCATCGTGGTCACAACGGCGGTAGGTTATTTCTTTGGTGCAAAGCATGGGCCGTGGGATGGAGCGACGATTCTGCGCCTGGCGCATACATTGACTGGGACGGCATTGTTGGCGTCGGCGACCGCTGTGCTGAATGAGTGGTATGAACGGGAATCCGACGCCAAAATGCGCCGTACCTCCCGCCGGCCCCTTCCGGCTGGAAGGATTGAACCGACCTGCGCTCTCATTTTCGGCATTGTATTGGCAGTGCTTGGTGCGGCAGAGTTGGCCTGGGCCGTCAATCTGCGAACAACGATCATTGGTTCTACGACCATAGCCGCCTATCTCTTCGTAGATACGCCGCTGAAACGGTACACCCCGCTCTCCACAATTGCAGCGGCATTTGCGGGCGCTATGCCTCCGCTGATCGGGTACGCGGCGGCAAACGGAAACCTGAGCGCGGAAGCATGGGCTCTCGCCGCGATTCTTTTCGTGTGGCAGATTCCGCACTCGCTCGCAATCGCATGGATGTATCGTGACGATTATGCACGCGCTGGGATACGAATGTTGCCGGTTATCGAGCCCGATGGGAAATCGACCACCCGTCACATCGTTGCATTTGCGTCAACGTTGATTCCGGTCAGCCTCTTTCCCGTACTGCTGGGGATGACCGGACAAATTTATTTTGTCTGTGCCCTGGCCCTCGGTGGATGCTTCCTCTATTACGCAATTCGTGTCGGGATGGAACGTACGAGCAGCCGGGCACGACAGGTTCTCCTCGCATCGGTAGTGTACCTTCCGCTGATTATGGGGCTACTCGTCATCGACCGAAGAAGTTTTTGAATCTTCGGGATTGCCGCGACATTATTCGGCCGAAGATCCTCGGCTTCATTTTCACGCATCCGTCCCCTGCGGTAACAGTCAAAGGATAACCAGGCGCGTTAGTCCCGAACAACACTCGGAGGCTGCGCTCCAGCTCAATTGTGGTCGCTAATTCGGGTTTGGAGTCGCGGTATTATGAAGCTTCGGCGCGTGGACGATATCGTTTCCGAGAACTGGGTCCGCAGGGGTGCAGTGGTCAGACTTGAGGAAACTGCATCAGCACCCCGGCTCGGAGCCGGTCGACGCAGAGCTGCGGGCGGGCCGTCGTGGAGTCGGCTGCACCTGCTCCAAGCGAGATTCCTTGGGGCAAGCTGCTGTTAGGCGGTGTTGCTCTTGTCTGGCTGCCACCTCTTTGACGATTTAAGAACGGAATCATATGACACAAGAACACGAAAAGCCAGAGTATCACTATTTCGTAAACAAGCAGCGTTACGAATGGCACGAGACGCACATTACCGGAAAGGAGATCAAAGCCAATCTGCCTGGCGAGATGCACGATATTGAATTGTTCCTCATCGAGGAACACGAGGGACATGAACGCCTGCATCCCGTGCATGACGACACCCGAGTTTCCTTGAAAGATGGACCGAAGCACTTCGAGGCGAAGCACAAAACCTATATTTATTTTGTTGACGGTGATAAATATGAATCTGATAAAGCCCACACCACTGGCCGGATTATCAAGTCCAAACTCCCTGAGCCCAAACGGGCCTACGCTCTTTATCTGGAAGGACACGGCAAGCATCCGGACGAATTAATCAACGACGATACGACGGTGTCTTTTGCGGGCGAAAAAGAGCACAAGCGGTTTTACACAGTTCCCCCAGCGAGCTTCGGCTGTGCATGACTCCAATCGAACAGCAGTTTGAAATTCTTCGCAGCAGCACGGCGCAACCGACTCTAGCGAGATTGCCCGATGGTTCACACTTGATTACCATCCCGGCTTATGAGCTTCCAGACGGCTGGTCTAAATCGCGCGTTGATCTAAAATTTATCGCGCCGGTCGGTTATCCGCTGGCCCGACCTGACTGCTTTTGGGCGGATGCTGATCTGCGCCTTGCGAACGGGAGTCTTCCGATGAATACTGCCCCAAATCCGCCACTCCCGTACTCTCCTGGTTCCCACCTTTGGTTTTCGTGGCACGTCGCGTCTTGGAATCCAAACAACGACAATCTCTTGACGTACGTTTACGTGATCAAACGCCGACTTCATGACCCCCGATGAGCAGACTAGTTTTTACTCAAGACCTGTTATCCCGCCTGCGCAGCGATCTACTCGAATGCGAAGACGAGACCTGTGCCATTCTTTTTGGCCGGTCGGTTGAGATAGACGGCACACTTTCTCGAATCGTAGTCCGGGAGTCCAAAGAGGCAAGTTCTTCGGCCTACGCGATTCGCACCGGGATAAGAGCACAGTTGAAACCTGAATTTGTTGCGGAAGTCGCGCAACGGGCGCGCAAGACTGACGAGTCGGTAATTTTCGTTCACACGCACCCGTTCTCCATGAATCAATTCTCGCGAATCGATGACGAAGGCGAGAAACAGTTAATGGAATTCTTTCAGCAACGCGTACCAAACGCCGCGCACGCGGCGATGCTCATCACGCCAGAGGTCACGATCGCCCGCGAACTTGGTAAAGGCCGCCAACTTGATGTTATTGGTGTGGGCCCCGAGGTAACGTGGAGCATAAAATCCACAAGTGAATCTAACCGCGCCCGCTACGATAGGCAAATCCGCGCGTTTGGCGCAGCCGGACAAAGTATTCTGAAATCGCTACGCGTTGGAATCGTAGGCCTTGGAGGCACGGGTTCGGTCGTCTTGCAGGAACTCGCCCACCTCGGGGTGGCGGATTTTCTTTTACTCGATCCTGATGTCGTGGAGGAAACCAATTTAAACCGCCTGATTGGTGCCACGCCATCGGACGTGGGTCTACCCAAGGTTGAGGTCGCCAAGAGATGGGCGCAACACATAAACCCGCAGATCCATATTGATGCCAGACAGGAAAGCGTTCTTAAGGTCCGGTCGGTGCGAACGCTCGCAGATACGGATTTTGTGTTCTGCTGCACCGACTCCCATGGCAGCCGGGCGGTTCTCAATCAGTTCGCCTATCAATACCTCGTACCGATGATTGACACCGGCGTAGTGATTGCGGTCAGCGAAAACACCGTAACGCATGTGGCCGGTAGAACTCAAATGCTCGCGCCAGGGCTCGCCTGCCTCGTATGCGCCAATCTACTCGACCCCGAAGAAATTCGACGGGACTTGCTAACTGACTTTGAGCGTCAGGCCGATCCTTACATTTTAGGGGAGAACGAGCCAGCCCCGTCAGTCGTTTCGCTCAATGCCACGATTTCTTCGATGGCGGTCACGATGTTCCTGAACGCATGCACCGGAATTCCGGGATCGGCGCGCTTCTTGAATTACAACGCCATGACAGGAGTTTCAAGGCCCGCGATGTGCGCTCAGCACCCATCCTGCATCGTCTGCTCATCTTATGGAGCGATAGCTCGGGCGGAAGAATGGCCGTTGCCGGCTCGAATGAATTAAGTGATGACAATGCCCGAACGCAACATTGCAATCGTCATCGGTGATTTTGACCTTGACCCCAAGCCGTTCACCGAGCGGTCGCTTCAACTGTATAAAACTACAGTTGATGATGCTCCGACACATTTGAACCACGCCAAAGCCATCATTGTGGCCGACTTTCCCGGTAAATTCGGCCTCATCAAGCAATGCTATGCCAGAATCTTTCCCGAAGGCGAAGATCACGGCTTGGCCCAGGTTGTAATTGTCCACTCGATGGAAGAATTCAGTCAGGTTGCGGCAATAAGGAAAGAAGACGCGAATGGTTCACGTTCGCAGATTTTTGAAATTGGTCGGCTTTGGGAAGCAGCCGAATATGTAGCCAGATATCGGATCGGCCCGTCGGCTGGAACGGTGCAGATCGAACCATCATCCATCGAACTCGGAGACGACGAGAGCTTGCTATTGCGTCGGGCATTTCACGATTGCGAGCGGATTTACCTTGAACCGATTGGAGGCGGAAAAGCCTCGATGTCCGTGTTCCGCGTTCATGCGTGGATGAAACAGTCGGAAGTCGGGCCGCTTCCGCTCCCGTTTTTTGCCAAAATCGCCAAACCGTCCGAAGTAGACCGCGAGAAAAGGCATTATCGGGATTTCGCGGAGCACTATATTCCATTCAATCTCCGGCCAAACATTGATCGCGGTCGGTGCGTTCAGACTCGCTCGAAGGCAGCACTGATAGGTAACTTTGTGGATGATGCTGTACCGTTGCGTGAGGCGCTCCGCTCTGGGCATGGCATTGGATCTTTATTTTCCCTGTTTGAAACCACTTTGAAAGGCTTTAGGCTGCAACCCTTCGCATCAGGTCAGAAACCCGCTCTAGGGCTGCTTGAGAGATTCGCGACCGGTCGCATTAAGCTTGCCGACCTGCTCAAGAAAACCGATGTCATCGCGCGGGCGCAGCAACTAGGGCTTAGATCGTCAATACAGGAACTCCACGACACAATTTGCTCAGCTGCGAGACTGCTCACCTGTATTACCGGGCCGAATCATGGCGATTTGCACACGGGGAACGTCATGGTCAGAGGCGGTGACGCCATTTTGATTGATTTTGGTTCGACGGGTGACGGCCCGCTAACTGCCGACCCTGCGGCGCTTGAAGCGAGTTTAATGTTCGGAACTGAGTCCTGGGAAAAGGAGAAATATTTTCCAGAATGGCGAGGATTCATTGACGAGATCTATGGTTCGGAGCTTACTACCCTTCACCCGCCCGCTTTGTTTGAAACCAAGCCTGGTAATTTCTCTTGGTTGAGAAGGTCATTGCGTGAACTTCGCCATGTGCTATTAGCTTGCGAAGGAAGCGGAGAGGAAGCCAAAGTCATGCTGGCAGCCTATCTAATGCGATATGCCCGGTTAGATATTGAGACGCTTAAGAAGGATGAGGCTAAGACTTTGGCCTTTGACCGACATTGCTATGCGCTCGTGGTGGCGGAACGGATTGTTAAAGGCTTCTCGAGTGGTGCAGCAGGTGAAGGCGGCGAGTTGTGAAAGTTCGTGTAAAAAAGATTAGTTTTCGCGGGAAGGTTCAGACACGTGACGCCGCAGCATCAGTACTGACGAATAGCGGAGAATTCGTTATCGTTGAGAGAGGCAAGCCCCGATTGATCGTCTTGCGCTGTCCGTGTAGTTGCGGGGACGATCTTCTCATTAACGTGGACACGCGCGCCGGGAAGGCGTGGCGCTACTATCGCAATCAATACGGCATGAGTCTTTATCCATCCTACTGGAGAGATACGGCGTGCAAGTCCCATTTCATAATTTGGAACAATAATATTTATTGGTGCAGCGGGTGGGAGACCGAAGAAAGCGACAGTTGGTCCGTTTCACAAGACCTAGAGGAAAGAGTCCTGAGCAATCTTAACGCAGATCACTACACCAGGTATTACGATCTTGCAGAAAAGCTCGATTTGATTCCTTGGGAAGTCCTGCAAGCATGTCGCCAACTCGCGAGACGCGGATTGGTAGAGCCGGGAGAACGAGAGCAACATAATGAGTTTCGGCGGACGACCTGACGGAGGTTTTAATTGTCGGCGGTCGTCTCGCGTTGCTCGCTCCCCCGTTTTTGTGAGGCTCAGGTTCGCGCCTCCTGAACCCGTTCGACGATGATCTGCCTCACAACCGGCCCGGACGATTCGTCGAAGCGCTCGGTGCGTGCCGGTTCCTGCAGCCGGGCGATCCGCTGACCCGCGAGGTCAGCGAGCAATCCGGTCAACGCCGTGCCCCTGACGATCAAGTCATGCGTAGTGAACACCGCCCGTATTTCGTCGTCGCCACCCTCGGCGTAAAGAAACTGGCTCCAGGGGAACACATACGTCCGTTTCAGGAGAACAATCTCCAGTCCGGTCTGGCGCTCGGTCCCGATTGCTTTCCAGTTGCGCTGTCTATCGACCGAAACCGCGTTCACGATGTCGCTCCATTCTGGGTTCGGTTTGTCTGGGCTCGTTTTGATAGTCGATCTTGATCGGCACCGATTCGGTTTCACGCACACTCAAACGCATCGCCAGGTGCCGCGCGGCCCTAATTCCGCGGCACGCACCGCGCAGGAAAGCGGTTCCCGCTTTGCGCGCCAGCTCGGAGGCCGACTTGCGCGTCGACGATCGAGCCACAGATTCGCGCAGCGATTCTTTGTCGCTCGTGACGACCTGAACGCTCCGCCGCCCTCTCGAAGCCGCGACGTAAAACAGTTCCTTCCGCATCCCGTCGCCGGAGATGATGACTGCATCCACGGACTTACCCTGGCTTCGGTGCGCGGTTACGGCATATCCATGCGTGAAGTGCCCGAAACCGGCAGGCAGCGTCCGCCCATCCTCCAGGCAAATGCGACCTGCCTGGTCGACTTCGGCGACAGTCACGATTTCACCGTTTGTGGCCCGGAATGCGTTCTCACGCCGGTTTGCCGTCAGCAGCAACCGGTCGCCATTAGCGACTTCGACGGAACGTCGTTCATATACGTCGAAGGATTTCGCCTGTTTCCCTGTGAGGGTGCGTTCCTCGCCGACGGCATTACGAACCACCACGCTTTTGTCCGCAACCCGAACCACTTCCAGCGTCTCGTTCTTCGTAATGCCTTTGACGGCGCGATTGAATCCCAGCACTTGCCCAACGGAGAAATTCCGGAGATCGCTCTTTTGTGCCATGGTCCAGTTGAGCGGTACGTCGCGATTCAGTTGCGCACCCTCCGCAAGGCGTCCCCCTCGCATTCGGTCGGCACGGATAGCCAATGTAACCCGCTCGATTTCGTTGTGTGTTGCACACACCACAAGAACCGACGCCTGAGTCTCCAGAGCCGCTGAATACTGTCGCGCTACTTCCTGAGCGCGATCGGCGTGCGTAACCTCGCGCACCGCACCCATGGCATCCAGCTTCTCGAAGCCACGTTCGGGGTCGCGACGCAATTCCTGAATGGCATCCCGGTAATCCAGCCGTGTTTGTCTCTGCACCTGGGTTAGTCCGATGCTCTTTAGGCGCGACTCCTTTTCGAGAATCCGCAAGGCATCGCACGCCTCGACGCTTTGGATCTGCCGTGTATCGCCGCTGAACACTACCCGCGCGTCCCGCTCGTCGGCGAGCCGGAGAAACTCAGTCATCTGCCGTCCGGAAACCATGCCGGCTTCGTCAAGGATCAACACCTTCTGCCGGAGTCCCTGTTGCGCAGTTCTATCCTGCAACAGCCGCTCCAATGTCATCGCATCAGCGAACCCGACTTTCTGTAACTCCTCGACTGCGCTCATGGTCGGGGCCACAGCGAGAACTTCGCGCCGTGCTTCCAGCAGACCGCGCCGCAGTTCCTGCAACGTCGCCGTCTTACCGGTGCCTGCCGCCCCCGAGATTGCAACCACGCTGTCACGGGAATCGAGCACGAATTCGACGACACGCTTCTGCTCCGGCCGCAGCCGATCGGAGGCAATGAATCTCTCGCCTCCTCCGAGCGCTGAACATCTGCCGATGCCATGGTTGACGCGGTCGATCATGTCGCGCTCGCGCCGCAGACTCTCGGAGGTTGCTATTTCCTGGCCATCGCGAAGGATGAGGCCAGACGACTCCTCCAGGGCGAGCGTGCCCTTCAAGTCCGAATGGTGGATTTTCCCGCGCCCATGCCGGAGGGCTTCCGTCAGAACCTCGTGATCGCCTGCAACCGATAGCCGCTCGAAGATGTGATCCTTTCCGTATTGCAGCGAGTCCGCGGCTGGTTCAACAGGCACAACG
>Ga0302320_10012801_pt1 | contig 17577 bp, 23 predicted proteins | sample Bog_T0_3_FD_202130 | JGI IMG/M metagenome (GOLD analysis project Ga0302320, IMG submission 202130) | Peat permafrost microbial communities from Stordalen Mire near Abisko, Sweden - Bog_T0_3 | ecosystem: Environmental > Terrestrial > Soil > Wetlands > Peat | place: Sweden: Abisko, Stordalen Mire...
CTGTATAAGCAAGAGGCCGAAAAGCTCCAAGATGCACTCGAACAGCCATGTGTTGGTGTTTTAGATCACCCCTATATTGGAAAGAATAAGAAAGTACGATGCCCAAGCTATCGCAGATGCGAAACCAATCGTGAGTGGGGTGTAGTTTGGTTTTCGATGACGTTCTCAGAAGCAGGGGAACTGCCTCAAATTGCAGTTGCCTCCATAGCTGATCAGGTACAAAAAAACCAAAGCTTCTTAGAAACGGTGTTCACAACGGTAGCGACGGCTACATCCACTGCATCAGGCGCTCTTTCAGAAGCAGCTGATTCTATCGATGCATTTTCGGAACAACTTGAAGATGCTCTCGCTCCATTCGTAGCATTGAGAGAGGGCCTCGGTGATGTGATGACCTCCTTGACTCAACTTAAGGAAGTCAGCCGTGAGATCCTATCTGAACCCACAGCTCTTCTGAATGCCCTCACTGCCACACTTGATTTTTTAGTCAAATCCCCAATGGATTCATTGAGTTTAATTAGCGCCCTCGGTTCATCCATTTCACCTATTTTTGAGTCGATGAGTTCACAAGCGGAAGACAAACCCTTTCCATCTCAAACAACTGAGGAAGTCACCCGTTTATCTGAATCGCTGGCAACAGTCACAGTGATTCAGATGAGCACTATTGCTACAAGGAATGATATTCAGAATACAAAAGATCGAGAAAGAGTAAAGACACTTTTCTTATCTTCCTGTGATCAGTTTTTAGAGCAGTCAAACTCCTATTTTGAAATCATTCAAAGCATCAGATCGGAAACCTATTTCACGCTCCAGAGACAAGATGAAGAACGAAATGTGAAATTAATCCACACACGTGGAGATACCAATTTGCTTCTGCTTTCCTATGAACTTTATGGAGATGTTTCAAAATCGCCAAGCCTCGCTGAAATGAACCCTGATTTGGATCCAAGTTTCGTTTCCAAAGGCACTCCCGTGGAGGCTGCCTGATGGTTGATGAGACACGTTTGAGGAACATTGGAACGGAAACTGCGCTTAAGAACATCGTAAAACTCTTGGTCGGAGGGGTTGAGCATCAAGGCTGGAGTAGAGTCGATATCCATCGGTCCATTTATACCGCATCAGGTACCTTTGATTTGACTCTTTCCCCTGTGTGGGAGCAGATGCCGCCGGAATTTTCTCTTTACCCTGGAGAGATCTGCACACTCAAAATAGGGCTTGAAACAGTGATCACTGGGTTCATTGATTCCATTCGTCAAAGATTGGATCGTGCCGAGCGGATGATTGAGGTGTCCGGTCGCGATAAAACTGCCGACATTGTTGACTGCAGTAGCTTAAGGCAATCCCGCGTGTGGAACCCTGCCTCACTTGAAACTATTGCAAATGAACTCTTAAAGCCGTTTCACGTGCCTTTCATTCATCCAAAAAACACGGGTCCTGTCTTTCCGGCATGGAGCATTCAAGAGGAGTCCGTTTTTGACAACCTCTCCCGTGCAGCCTCTTTACGCGGGTTTTTACTTATCTCCGATGGAAGGGGGAATCTGGTTGCAACACGACCATCGAATACAGAAGGCTCATTAGCATTCATCAATGAAAAGAGTGGGGTCTTAAATTGTGAGTACAACCAAGACTACCGGAATCGTTTTAGTCAGTACGTCACTCGTGGACCCAACTACGGACCCACTGAAGGAAAGGAAGAAAATCTTCGTTTCAAAATTCCTCCAGAAATAGATTCAGCCATCAAGCGATATCGCCCCATCCTGATCTCCCAAGACGGAGAGACTAGGGAGCAAATCGCCAAGGCTCGATTGAAATGGGAGGCAAGAGTCAGACGAGCCAAATCCGATCGGGTGGAGATTACCTTGACCTCCTGGAAGGATCATTTAGGGAAGCTGTGGGACATTAACAGGCTTGTTTCCTTGTTTTTACCGTCAATAGGAGTGTCAGGAAAATACCTCATTACTTCGGTCCATTTCGCATTGGACTCAAGTGGAACAAAAACTCACCTTGAATGTGAATCAGCTCATAGCGCGGATATCGACCCCACACTCGAAGCTAAAGAGATCAATTTCAGAAAGGCCCTAGACCAAGCTCCACAAACTGGCCCAGAAACTGGAAAGACACCACAATGATAGACTATTCGCTATTTCAAACTTTTGAAAGACTCTTCAAGCCCGTTCGATCTCGGATCGCAAATCTCATTCAGAGAGGAATCATTCATCAGGTGGGGGAGGCCGGCCTGCAGGTAAGTCTGGGTGAAGAGGATACACAGGAAAATATCCACCACTCTCAGCACTTTGGATTTGCTTCACGTCCGCCCTCAAGCTCAGAGGTATTGATCCTTTTTCCTAATGGAGAAAGACGCACAGGCTTTGCAGTGTCTTCGGCCTCTGTAAAGGGATGTCCCGTTACTTTAAAGGATGGGGAATCCGTCCAATACAATGATGAAGGTTCATCCATTGCTTTAAGAAATGGAGGGAAACTAGAAATAAGAAATCGAGAAAATGAGTTGATCTCCGCCATCTGCGAACTTGCAGACAAGATGGATTCAATGTCAGCCTACCTCGTCAATACAGGCACGTGCCCTTCTGGGGCATGTACTTTTTTAAGGCCAAAGGTTGAGCTTTCTTCGGTCATCAAAAAACTTCAATCATTTAGGAATTAACCTCATGCAAGACTTAAGCGCATCTATTTTTCACAATGAAGCCTGGCCAAGTGAAATAGGAGACGAGGAATTGAGTGAAGAAAACGGGCTCAAGAACTCAATTGCAATGAGTCTTTTTTCTGATCAGCGGGTGGAAGATATCCCCTCCTATGAACCTTCTCGACGTGGATATTGGGGTGATTCTCTTGATCCCAAATCTAAACCTCTTGGCTCAAGGCTTTGGTGCCTAGCGAAGTCTGCACTAAATGAAGAAAGCTTAGAAGATGCAATCCAATTTTCATACGAAGCTTTATCATGGCTTTTAGATGACAACCTCATCACGGATCTGAATATTGACGGCAAGCTTTCAAAAGGAAAAATTCTCCTTTCGATAGAAGTTACAACCCAAAAGAAGGCTTACCGATTTTCTGTAGATCCCTCTGGAGGATTAAATGGAATTTTCTAAGCCTTCACTGCAAACCCTGATCACCCGGATTCAATCTGACATTGCAAGTCGCTTAGGGATTCAACTCCCCATGAAAAAGGCGAGTGTTCTTTCTGCCCTCTCTTTTGCCCTGGCTGGGTCTGTATACCTTCTTTATGGAACCATTGAGTATTGGGTGAGGGAATGGTTCATTGATACCGCAAAAGGAAAAAACCTCGATCGCTTAGCAGGGTTTTTTGGAATGAAACGTCGAGGAAGAACTCAAGCTACGGGCGCAATTCGAATTGACGGCGCGTCTGGGAAGGCCATTCCAAAAGATGCAGTGTTTTCCCGCCCAGATGGGGCCACCTATACACTCATCGCGGGCGCAACCATTCAGGACTCAGGATTTACTTTTGCAAAGGTCATTGCCACAGATGCCGGCCCTACTGGAAACTTGGCGTCTTCTACTATTTCGGGCACTCCCCTAACGCTCATCACATCTATTTCAGATGTGAAACGCGAGGGGGTGGTTTTAGATGCCGGGATCACGGGTGGTTTTGAAGAGGAGGATGATGACACGCTTCGTTCCAGACTCCTTCGGAGGCTCAGGCACCCAGGACAAGGTGGAAATGAAGCCGACTACAAGCATTGGGCGCAAGAAGTTCCGGGAGTTGGAAGTGTTTGGGTGCGACCTGAACCCAAGTCTTTTGCTATCAACGTATCTTTTTTAACCACTGACGCTGATCACGCAGTCCCCTCCCCTGACTTTGGCAAGCAAGTGGAAGACAGTCTCAAGCTTAAAAAGCCTCTTGGTACTCGAGTTTCATATCAGCCGCTGGAGCAAGTCGTGGTTTCCATTGAAGTTCAAATGCCAACTCAAAATGGTGCACAATCAGCCCTTGAGAAGGCATTCAAACTTTTTTTTGCGCGCAAGGTAGGGCCAGGTGAGCGAATTCCGCTGGTGAGACTCACTCAGCTGATTTCTGGAATTTTGAAGCACGACAACTTTAAGATGACTTCCCCTGCGAGTGACATTCTAGTCGGAGAAAATCAAATCGGCATCTTTGGAGGGCTCAAATGCAGTTCTTCATAGTCTTAAGAAGTTTACTCCCTCCTGGGCATTTCTGGGAAATTAAGCCGGGTAGCGCCTTTTACCGTCTTCTCCTGGCACTTTCGGATGAACTCGATCGAGTTTTTCAACTCCTCACGAGTATTCCAAATTTTATTTCATATGAGGAAAACCCATATCGATTCATGATGCTCTTAGGACTCAAGGAAACTCTATTAAAATCACTGGATCAGCAAAAGCAAGCGGTTGCCTCTATTTTGAATCGAGAAGGCAATCTAAGCAGATCCTACGTCGAACAGAGGCTCAGAGCACTAGGCTATTCGATATTTACAATTCATGACCCTACTGAAGATGACATGGGTATTGAGCCGATTGTAGACCCAGAGTTAATCGGAATGATCACAGTGAAAACACAAATTATTACAGAACAGTATCTATGCGCGGACTTTCGTGTTGGAGACTCTTTGACCTATTGGCGAAACGACGAGTTCGAACGACATGTCAAGAGCCTCATTCCTGCCCATACCCGAGCGAAATTTCTTTACCGAAAAAAGGAGAATCTCAATGCTTAGAATATCCCAAGCCGATCATGCTACCCCCGATGGACGATTTCAATCAGGTGACCCTCTGACGGATACCCCCGCTACACGAGTGACCGCAGATTGGCTCAACTCCGTTCAAAGTGAGATAGCTAATGTCATTTTGACTCGTGGAATTTCTCTTGACGCAAAAGACGAGGGACAGCTCCTGAAAGCTATTCTGGATATCTACAACTACGGAGTCGCCCCGATCACATTTCCTATTTCAAATGGAGTTAAAACGGCAACTGATTTACCCCTGGACCCCTTTGACAAGACAAAGCTCAAAGCAGTCTATTTCAATGCGCTTTCAGTAAGGCACACGACCAAAGCAGACATGACTTTTATGACTTCTCATGTGGCCATGTTCAATACCTTTACCTCCAGTTGGTCCCTTCTTACCCAATTTGATCCAGCCATTATCAAGGTAGATATTCAAGCACAGCCGCAGCCCACCAATCCTATCCCTCCTTCAAATCCGGCACCGCCAACTGCCCAGCCCGATCCCATTCCAGTCATGACACTGCTACCAGGTCCCCACTATTTGAGTATTTCTGCTGGAGGAAAGCTTCAATATCAAACGTCTACTCTTGACGGTGACTTGCACCAGGGATCTCTCACTCTATCCCACTTCCGATATTTGAGGGCCACCCCATGATTACAGTTGATCCGGCAGTTCTTGCAATCAAAACAGACGGGCGAAGATACGCTCTTTACGAGCAAATGCAGGAGGAACTTTGCAACGTCATTGAGTTTATGGGAGGCTCTCCATCTCAGTCGAACAGTCACCAGTTTTATGATGCACTCGAAAAGATTTGCTTAGAATCTCCTCGGAAGTGGACGCTTGAATTTCAATGTACACCCAGGAAAGATCCGGTTGAAGTTTGGAATAATACCCGAATCACTCGTCTACTTGAGAACTTTCAACTTGATCCGATTCATAACTGGGCAGTGACCTTTCGTCTTTCCCACTTTACTCAGTATATTGACAACTCTCATAGTGAAGATGCGTGGATAGGTGGATACTATTCTCCCACAGCTCCATTTTGCCTAGACTATAGCCAAGTTATCACCCTCATCTACCAAGATAAAATTGGAACATGGCTCTCATCTCTTTTAACAGGGGATGATTCATTTGCAAAAGCAGTGGTTGGATCAGACGGGCTTGGATTGATCACTCTACCAACAACAAACGATGCTCCAAACGGTAATCTCGACGAAACTAAATTTCATCTAAGTATCTCTCCTTCGGGGTACCTTTCGGTAATCTCACGGTCATTTTGCTTCTTGCGCCCAACCCGACTTATATTTTCGCATTTTCATGCCATAAGGAGGCCAACATGATTCGAATGAATCCAAACTCCAGAACAATCACACCTGATACCGTCATGAGCTACGATTGGTTTAATGCCATCCAAGACGAGGTGTGTTCGCCGATTGAGAGAAAGTTAGAACTTTCATCCAGGCTGGATCAGCTTGCTACCAGCATTCAGAAAATAATTGAAGGAACGGGAGTCGACTTAGGAGAAGTTGTGAACTACAGCGGAAGTCCTGTTGCAATTCCTGGTCTCGTCGTAAAGCCAGGGCAGAGTATTTCATTCTATCTTTATCACGACATAGCCCTCAAAAAGCCAATTGATCTTTCAGTAGAGCATCTTCCTGATGCTTTCAAACCTTATGCTTGGCCCCCGAAATCATTTGAATACCTGGGTTTTTCAAATGCACTTTACGATTTAGACACCTCGAGTTCCAATTTTGGAAACGTTGCTTCGATTTTATCATCAGATGACCTTTTGGAGAAAATTTCATCTTTTGGAAGCGCAACGTCGAATGATCACAGCATCAAAGGCTACCAACCCATCCGGCTTCCAGAAATTCCGAATATGAGCCGAGCCGACACAATTTCAATTGTGAGAAAAATAAATGCAAATTACTTAATAAAAAGATCAACGTCTGCATTGCCCTATACATTTTCTCTCACGGAAAAGGGTATCTCGCACTCAGGAGAGTTCTCCTACTTTGCTGACTATGGAGTTCTTCAAGCACTCATGTCATTGGTTCAACCGATGCTACGAGGAGTTCCTCCAGAGCAGTGGGCTTCAGCATCAGTCTCTTGGCCTTTTTATTTCTTCCTAACCATACCGATGCCTCCAGTGATCTTAGCGGCTAATTCGGATGGACAAATTTATTACTTTTTTAATAAAATGCTCTATGCCGACCTCATCACCGTAAAATTGGGGATCTTCAACCAGACTCGAGTTTCTGTCTAAAAAATGCCCTTTTGGACACTATTGTACATTTCAAAGTTCAAGTACGTTGCTTCATGTCGAATGGGAAGCGATTGGGATGCGAAAGCTCACACACCTACAAAAATAGAATCGGAGTTTGTTCGAGATTCTCACTCGCTTCCCTCAACTTTTGGCTAAATCCTAGGAGGATTCAAATGGATCTCTTAAAAATATCAACTTTTGTTCAAGCTAACATGGGCATCATTTCCTTGATTTTACTTCTCATTATGAGTGAAACTCTATCATTCAAACCAGCATGGGGAGCATCTGGAGTTGTAAAACTCATCTACAACGTACTGAGGGGCGAGGCAAAAAAGGCGGAACCCGAGGTCGTGAAAATTATTGAATCCGAATTGCCAGCCCAAACTGCGCCGGATGCCAATCATCCTCCGCAAGGACCTGCGAGATCTTAAGCAAGAGGTACGTTGTGTTAGATCGGCTTTATCAATTTTTACTCATAGGTTCCTTAGTTTTCATTATGGCAGAGTTTTATTCTTTGTCGCCCTAGCCCCTGCTGTTCATCAGCCACCCCAAGGCTCACTGGACTTGTCCCCTCTTCTTGTACAGTGGGCCTTCAACTTAAAAGGATGCCGTTGATGCAATTTTTTTCAATATTTTTACTCTTGTTCTTGGGCTGCTCCTGTTCTCATTCAAGCAAGATTTTGGACTCGCAGAGTGCCATTCAAGCAAATGACCTGACTGCAATTATGTCTGGATGTGGGCAACAACTCGCAGGGTCCGGCTACCTTGTGTGTCGTGAGACTGAGGCACAGAACACTAAAAATGAATTTATCGTTGTGCACACACCCCCGCAGTTGGACTGCAGCGGAGATGCCTGTACTTTCGTGAGAGTATTTTTTTCCGACGGTAGACCGACTCTAGAAAAGGCGATTCCAAAGGGGGAGGCTCTCATCAAGATTCCTTGGTATGAACTCGTAAATAAGGAGGCATTTGATATCTCCGACCGGGGTACCTACTCAGTTTCAATCAGAACTCATTACAAAGGCCCAGACGGAATTGAACGTGTTGCGTTTAGCGAAGGCCGGATCCTGATGTTTGTAGTGAGAAAGGAATACACCTCTCTCATTGAGAATGAAGACGATGAGGCGTTCTACTGGATATGGAAGACCGAACTGAATCAGACGCTAAAAGTAACGACTGGTTATCGCGTTTACGTCGAATCAAACCCGAAACCGCGAAATGGTTCCTACGCTCTATGGTAGCACTTCTCCTGGTCGCGTTTCAAATTCTGCTTCTACTGCTGAAGGCATATTTCTCAAAGAATGACGAAAAGACACGTGAGCTAAAGCAAATTGAAGACGAACAAGCCAATTTGAATAATGCTGCTGAAAAGGCTGAAGAAAACATTCGCTACTCTCCCTCAGACCCTGCACTAATGGATCAATTCCAAGATGCAGTTGATAAGGACAGATATGATGCTACTCATTCCAAATAAGAAGGCCATTGATTTGATCAAGGGCTTCGAAAGTTTCAAGCCCAAGACCTACCTCGACGTGGCTGGTGTCCCAACAATTGGATGGGGCACCTCCAAAGGTATTAAACTAGGAATGACGACCACGAAAGATCAAGCTGAAGAGTGGATCAATCGGGATGTTGCAGAAGTGGAAAGCGCCATTAAGTCACTGCTTCAAGTTTCTTGTGGTGAAAACCAAATGTGCGCCCTGATCTCACTGGTCTACAACATTGGCATTCCCCATTTTGAGACTTCAACACTTCTCAAAAAACTCAACGCCGGAGACGTGGCTGGGGCTTCCCAGGAATTCGTACGGTGGGACCATTCCGCCGGCCGAGAAGTCTTTGGCCTTCTGAATCGTAGGATAAAGGAACAGTCCCTTTTTCTAACTCCAGATGATTTTCCAAACAAAAACCCCTTGGCAAAGGAGAGTGTAAATGACTAATATTATAGACGCGACTGAACTGGAACCAGGCCAAGTCGAGCTTGATCGACTGACCTGGATGAACTGTAACGAGGCTGCAACCTATCTTAGGAAGTCGCCGAACGCTTTGAGAATCATGGTGAGCCGGGGTTATATCCGGCCGCGACGACTGAGGCGTAGGCTTTACTTTCGGAAGGTCGAACTGGATCGAATGCTTGAGTCCAACTGATTAACCAGGAGGATTCATGGCAGTTTCAAAATACGAAAAAGATGGGAAAGTTTTTTGGCAGGTTTACGTTAATTACAGAAGCAAGAAAGACCCTCGTGTCCGCATTCAGAAAAAGCTGAGCGGAATTGAAAGCGAGCGAGAAGCCAGAGCAAAAGAAAAAAAGCTCGTCTTCGAAGCCTCAGAGGACATCACTAGAGAAGAATCTCGTGGTCTAACCTGGGCTGAAGTCATTGATCGTTGGGCTCGGCAGCAGGAATTATATCCAACGAAACGACTTGCACACACAACTGTCTTGGATTACGAAGCAGTGCTTCGGAATTACACCAAGGCTTGGTTGAATCGGCCCGCATCTGAAATTAATCGTGCCGACGGAAGAGATGCTATCCGATTTGCGCAAACCTCAGGACGCAGCGCCCGCTTTTGTCGAGGACTTAAATATACCATCAACATGGTTTATACCTGGGGAATTGAAGAACGATTTATTTCAGGGGTCCAACAAAGTCCTGTATTCGGACTCGAAATAGAAACTACCAGAGAGGAAAAAAAGCCTGAGATTCTTTCCAGAGAAGAAATCCGAAGCTTACTTAAAAAAGCACAGGAACAAAATCATCCATGGTATCCCATCTGGGTGGGTGCTGTGCTTACCGGATGCCGCAGCGGCGAGCTGCATCAACTCAGAAAATCTGACGTTGAGGTAATTTCAAGAGATGAGGCCATCGCACAAGACCAACTTCCTTTTGACAAAAAGCGGTATGGCTTTATTCGTGTTCGTAGGAGTTGGAATACCAGATTTAAGGAATCTGGGCCTACGAAGGCCGGGTATTGGCGCACAGTACCAGTCTCCAGCGATTTCTACTGGTTCCTAATTCACGACCTGGTGCTTGAACAAAAGAAGACTGAAGACTATCTTTTCCCAAGGCACTGGGAATGGGACAAGGGAGAACAGGCCCGAGTCCTCAGAGGGTTTTGCGAAGGCAATCGCCTCCCCTCTGTAAAATTCCACACTCTTCGCGCTTGCTTTGCAACTCAGCTCATTTCTACGGGCGTCCCTGCAACGGTTGTCATGAAGATTTGCGGCTGGAGAGATTTGAAAACAATGCAACGGTACATCAGACTTGCCGGTATCGATGAAGCTGGAGCTACAGAGTCGCTCAAATTTATCCCCACCGAGAGCGCGGTCATGGAGAAAGTCGTTAGCATGTACGAGCATCGAAAAAAGGAGTAGCCAAAACTCAAGGGATACTAATCTCGCCAGAGTGACCGTAACAAGTCCAAAGTGATATTTAGTTCCGGCAATTTTTTTCTTGATTTCTTGTGACTCAAGAAACACACTGAGATTCTAATTCGGTGACTATGCCAAGAACAAGGATCAGTTCATCAAAAAAAGCAGAATCCGTGACGAAGAGTCTCAAACCAAGTGAGATATCGGCACCTATTGGATCTAAGGCCGTGGGAGAGGATTTGATAAGATGCCTCCGCACGGGAGATCTTGAAAGGTTTCGGAGTATCCTCGCTTGCCATATCATGGGCACCAACAAGCTTCAGTTTGCAAAGAAAATAGGCATTGAGCGGCGCACCCTTTACGACCTCATCAATCCGAACATAAAGTTTAATCCACAACTAACAACAGTCTCCGCCATCATCCGAGGATTATGCGAATGATGAGCCTAGAATTTTATATTAGTGGACTAAAAGATTTTGGCTCCCGGAGCCAAAAAGAAACCGCAAGTACCTGTAATTGCTCAAATTGGGTCAAACACCCCATTTTTAAATTAGAACTGGAATTTTCCTCCGCTGTCACAAAAGCAGCGGAGGCAGTTCCATCCAGAATCACGAACTCCAGACCCCTCACCCCCTTAGAATCCAAATCACCCACCACAATCGTTTCAAAAAGCTGCTAATAGGCATTTTTGAGCGCCACAGGGTCATGCTCCTGCATGACATCCAGCACCTTCCGTGCACTTCTTCGATCTCCTTTTCCAGTTCGATTTTTTATCGAAACACTGCGTTCGTCGAGCCAACGGGCCAGATCAGCATATGAAAGGCCGGTTCTCACTTTCTTGGCTGTCTTGGTCTACAACCCTCCGCTATTTAGACTTTCAAGTCACATTCATCCCAATATGAAACACAGCCCTTTTTTGTTTTAAATTTATCGAAGACCCACGCTGTTTCTTCATCGCTTGATCCACTTTCGATAAATTCACCAGAAATACAGATATGAGATTCGTGTTCGGACAACTTTTTTAGGTCATTTTGAAATCCCATACATCTTTTTAAATCCATCACCTGACGAGACACGTAAACCTGCTTTCGAGTCTTCCCGGCAGCGTACATTCCCATGATAACCGTGGAGTCTTGATCTTCGTCGTCGTCACAAAATATAACGACGTCTTTTGTTAAAAAACACTGCCAATAAAGACTTGCCGATGCTCCTTCTGGTGGATACGGATTATCCCCAAGAACGTGGACAAGTATTCACAGCCAAATCATCCATCGTCAAAACATCATAATCATCTCCAATTACGCCATTTGGATATGCTTCATTTAAACGTTGCAAATGAGATGCATGAGAGCACCCTAATAACGTCAGCAAAATAACTACTATTACTTTCTGCATTTTTGGTACTTCTTGAAATAGTCTTTAAAAATATCCAAGGTTTTCTGGTGCACTCAATGGATTTTTTGGATTTGCTAGCAAAAGCTTCCTGAATCCTGAATCTGATGCGATTAAAGCTTTCACTAAATTGGAATCAAGTGGCACATCGGGGCCAAATTCCTTGTTCCAATAGTCAGTCCAACCTGCAATCAGATCATCATATGTATTGCCATCGTCAAATCTGAATTTAAGATCACACGGCTTCTTTTTTGATCTGAATGTACCCGCAATAGCGATTTTCTTGATCTCCTGAGGAGAGAAACTCACCTTACTATTTGCCGGATTTCTCGCACAGTGAGCCCGTCTAGTGGTCACTCCACCGGGACTTTTCTTACTGGGCGGAACAGTCATCGGATGAGTTCGTACCCAATGAGATCCAATTGGACATGAACTAGAGGAAGTTGTGTTTTGGCTTCTTTTTTTCAAAGGTAATGTTGTCTTTTTCTTGGCAGATTTCTTATTTAATTTTTTTGGCATTTTTCTAATCTTCCTCTAACTGATCCCATAGAGTTTCCCAAAAGCTCTTCACCTTCCGAAAAGCATCATTCAAATCCTCTTCTAAATTGCATTCCCTTCCCAAAGCCTGAAAAGGTAAACCCCACTCCTTGGGAGGTGAATTCAGGACTTGAGAAAGTGCATGTGTTCCTCGTCGTTTGAAAGTTTCCTTCAGAGCCTTTAACAACAACGTTCTATCAAGTTTGCCCTCTCGGATCAGAAGGACAAGATCCACTAGATCTTTGACCCGAGAATTAAACTCCCCCTCCCTCGGAAGGGTGTAGGCGTGAATTTTTTCTGAAAAATGCTGTTCAATATTGATGACCAGAATTTTGGCAGACGCAATGCCAGCAAATTTAAGCCAATCCCTCAACTCAATTTCATCATGGGGCTCGATCCATACGTCCCCAATACCCACATCAAGGTGAAATCGAATAAAGCGTTTAGCTCCAATAAATGATTCTACCGGAAATCTTCCTCCACCATAGGGAGCGGCATCGAGATCCAAAATTGGATTGTGAATCGTGAATCTAAAATAGTCTTGAAGGTCGATCGACGCATTCTCTCTCAATCTCTCGAGTATTGCGTTATTTGCATCTCCGGTGAGATGGTCGTCAAAAAGATGCGAGTCTTTAAGGGCAATATCGATATCTTTCGTTGCTCTAGAATTTTGGAGACGAAGTTCCATGGCATGGCCGCCTTTTAGGACCCAAGGAACACTCTTTCCAATAAACAAGCGACAGAGGAAGCGATCAAAGGCGACTTGCTTTTGAATTCTCTGGATTTTGTTGACCTCATTTTGTCCCATCGTTTTGAGTTGACTCAAAAGAACCACTCGAAAATGCTCAGCAGATTTAAACTCTTTACGTTCTGTCATTTCTTCCTCGCCAGGTACTTCTGCAAACTCGTCTGTTTCCGAAGATCCTTCTCCAACACCAATCCTCGATCTCGTGCCTGATTTAAGGCTTGTTCTACAAACTCAGGAGAAAGATTTCCGTCCTCAACCACGTCTAGGAGTGTCTGCAATGGGGTTGTGATCTTCATTCCGTGAAAATCAACGACCTGAGTTAGTTTAAGATCCTTCTTGTGGAGTACGATTGATCCCGGAGTGGCTTCCGCCCTTTTTCGAAATCCGAGGGGAACCGTCATATGGACCTTCACTGGATTCACGTCTGACAACTCCCACAAATCGAGTGCTGTATGAAGGGAGAATACACCTTGAGCCTCCCCTTCCTTATTGCGAGACCAAAGGTAAAGAACCATCAAGCCATCATGTTCTGACGGAGGGAAGTGAGCCAGGCGATAGATCCCCCTGCCTTCCCGCTGCCAATTACCAGCCTTGAGGTGATAGCTATGATTTTTAACAGAAAATCCTGCTTTCACGGCCTGTTGAGCGGTAAAGAACCCCAGTTGACCTACCGCTATTTCATAGAGTTCAGTTTCTTTAGCCTTGGACTTATGTGCCATATTGTAACGTATACCTTAAAAATTAAGGTATTTGTGTAAAATCTTAAAACCCTTTTAAATTTAAGCCAATGCAGCACAATGTGTCCGTTCTGAATTAGCTCACCATAGGCAAGCTGAGACTTCCGATAATGAGGTAGTCCATCTTTCCTCACCTCAATACCAAGCTCTAAGAGGTACTTGGCCACGGTGGATCTGGAACACCCAACATCCCGAGCGATCTGGGCTATCGACTTCTGTTTCTCAATGTATTCCTGCACCAGAAAATCTTTATCCCGAAACCACTCATAACTAGAAAACCCTTCGTGCACCGCAACTAAAACCTGGGGATCACTTTCTGGATCACTCCTGCTTTCGTCACCCCATTTTTAAATTAGAACTGGAATTTTCCTCCGCTGTCACAAAAGCAGCGGAGGCAGTTCCATCCAGAATCACAAACTTATACTGCACCCCTAGAAACTGTTTACAGCAGTGGCCGGAGACATTTCAAACATCTGACCCCTTGAATCGGATGTGATATAGGAGATGTCAGAATGGAAAGTTGACCATAGCTATTCTGGAGGAACTGACCAGCGTCCGGGACTAAAAAGGCTCATGGCCATGGCTCGCGGTCGAAAAGTGGACTGCATTGTAGTCACAAAGCTGGATCGTATCGCACGCTCCTTGAAGCATCTCATGAGCAATTTGCAGATGAACTTCAGACAGAGGGTCCGGACGAGTGGATACAGTGCGGGTATAGGATGGGATTGAGCCAGTTTTAAGGTAATTTCTTACGGTTCTTTCAGACAACCCCAGTTCAATTCCAATTTCTCTTTGGGTTTTTCCATTGTTCCTCAGCTGAATAATTCTTTTGAACTCAGTCATTAAAATCATACTCCGGTTAACTCCAATAGAGCGAGTTCTACCGGAGAGGTGAGTGGAGGCAAGGCCTACAAACTCTGTTAACTATTTCAGTTAACCGGCAAATTTAGTTGGCACTAGCCACCCCCCTACGGATAGCTTCCGCATACTCCCCCTGTCTTACCCGATGGAGTACTCCCTGCAATATAACCCGCAGCCGACGAATTACAGACTCCAAATAAGTTTGAAGGATCAACGATTCGAGCAATAGTAAACGATTGCGAGCCGCCTCCAGTACCAGCCCCTCCGGTATAGGTATACCCTGTAATATTGGAGGAGTCAGAATCCGCTGCACACGTTAAGTTAATGGTGGTTCCAACAGCCTGAAGCAGATTACCAGTGGTGACGGCACCCGCTGAATTGAAGTTACTGCCTATGGCCCACTTAGCTACCCCTGTCGTCGAATTGAATGTCCCGATTGCCGCTCCCGAAGGACTAATCGTAACTCCCGATGGAACAGCCGTCACATTTGACACCCCATTATTGTAGAACGAAACACCACAGAAGGCTGCTGGTACAGTTGAGGCAGCTGAACCTGCAATCACTTGCATCAAGTTCGTACTTCCATCAAACAAAAGTGTAATTTCCGAAGCGCTTGTACCTGCTGTCACCGACTCAAGGTGTATAGCTGCGCCCGGAGCTCCAAACACTACATAAGGATAACTCGGTGTGACCATTGATGCAGAGCCTGTGTCGGCGTTCACATTGATAACATTGTAGAGGTCAAGCATGATATAAGCGCCGACAGAAGTTGTTGTCGGATCTAAAATAGTGTCACCCGATTGGCACCCTACACCACCTGCACCTACACAAATGATATTTGGAAAGTAGGTGGTTGATCCTGAAGTGGTGTTAGATCCACCCGCGCTATAATTTCCAAGGGTGGTCGCAGTTCCGACTGTGGTCGTAAGGGCGCCTGCAAGAGATGCATCTGTACCCGAAGAGTAAACAGTGTTTCCGTTTGAAATTGCAGTACCATTCATGCCAGTATACTTCACGCCGTTAGCCTTAAAGCTTCTGGCTGATAAGTACGTAATAGAAATACCGGAGAATCTTCCTGCTGGGATTGAAATTTTTCCCAACGAAGAGGCTACAAAATCCGTATCTGCTCGATTGACGGTAAAAGGCGTATTCGTACTAATAAGGGTATTATAGTTGTTTGAGTTTGTCCCTGCACCGACAGGTATCAAAGCCAGATTCGTTATTGTCATTGAGAGACTAGTGGGTGTAATGAATCCCTGAGCTCCAAAAACAGATGTAGCGGAAAAAATAGCTAGGAAACCCATAATACAACGATTCGATTTGGTCATATGATTTGCTCTTTGGATTGATAAGTTTCTGTAATTAGAATTTTACTGTATTTAGGGTTGAGGAAAATGGCCCGCCAGCGCTCGACGAACTTGAACCACAAGCATATAATCCGACAGCAGCAACTATAACTATAGCCATGCAAAAAATAACGAAATACTTTCGTTTCATTAATATACCCTCTTTTATTATTAATATTAGTATAATATTTACATTATTCAATTCTATTTTCTTATCCTGTCTTTCTGGTCAAGCAAGGTAATTTCCGAACGATCTTTTAAGTTAAGGTCATTAAATTGACGAATAATCATAGAATAATAAAGATCCAAATGGTCTAAATATAGCTGATCCAAGCTGATCTAAGCCATAAGAATCGAAAACAGTTTGTAAAACTTCCGCGTAACCTGCAACCTCCTGTGAATCGCGATCCTTGAGCTGGTCCAAGTGAAATTTTTGTTGAGATGCACAGGCGTCAAAGCCTCCGATCAAACAGAAAAAATAATTTTAGGTTTTTTTGCATAATTCCAACTGACTAAGATATTTTTTAAAACGATCAAATAATTCTTCAGCTCTTGGATCTCCAGCCTTCAAATCTTTTGAAAGACTTTTATATTCGGCAACCCTTCTCGCACATCCATGCGCTCGACAGGACGTTTAGTCCTACCGGAAACCTCCGCTCCCGCTGCGGTTCTTCCCAGCTAGCGGTCCGCCCAAGTTTCGCAGAAGCGCGAAGCCTCTTATAAAAAAGCTATCGAACTCCAGCGTAGATATTTAGACTGGCATCTAGTAAATCTGTCCTTGTGAGAACCATGCGATGTTCCTTAAGCTCACCGTTTTCATCACCTAAAATGACACAAGTCTTGTCCAATAATTGCATTAACCCACGAGCACTTTTTGGGTTTTTTCGATTGGCGAGCTTTTTACGGTCAAAACCAGATTCAGATGCAATGAGAGCTTTTACAAGATTTGGGGCCAGAGGTTCATCCAGTTTAAAAACATCATTGATCGACTTTTTTTAGCAGTATTTTTATTTTCAATTTTTTTGGATAATTTTGGCATATACTTCTATCCAGACTCAAAAACCAAGTTTACTTTTTAGTTTATTCAAAGACTCTTCATATTTCGCTTTATTCCTATCCTTCAATAATTGAATATTTCTCAGCTTCCATTGGATTGCCGGCAAACTATCAATATTGGCAATGCCTAGCAATTTCCATTCGGGCTCGCCTTGCTTCAAACTAACCAGGAATTTGCGTTCTCCATTACTCATAGAGTTTGAGACGATATCAATGTACCTCTCTCGAATTTGTACTAGTTCATCAAGGGTTAATTCGCCGTCTACCATTCCAACGAACTCTCGCTCAAATGACTGTTTAATATTCTTCCGATTAGGCTGAATGATTTCATTTATAGGTCGGTCATGACTCGAAAGATAGATCAAAAAAGCCTTGATGCTGTTTTCTCAAAGAGAGTTTCGGCTCGACTGCACAGGTCCCGTTCTTGAGTCGGAAAAACAAATCCACGAATGACTTCATTCGGTTCAATTTTTATTTGAGCGTCTCTATCAATGACGACAAGTTTAGAAATCCTCTGGCTACCCTTTGCCCGAGTCCGTTGCACCTTCAAA
>Ga0302320_10012803_pt1 | contig 17576 bp, 14 predicted proteins | sample Bog_T0_3_FD_202130 | JGI IMG/M metagenome (GOLD analysis project Ga0302320, IMG submission 202130) | Peat permafrost microbial communities from Stordalen Mire near Abisko, Sweden - Bog_T0_3 | ecosystem: Environmental > Terrestrial > Soil > Wetlands > Peat | place: Sweden: Abisko, Stordalen Mire...
GACCATCACGCCGTTGTTCTGGCAGGCGTCGGGCTGGCTGGAGTATTGGCCGAAGACGGCGTCGATGACGGAGCCGTCGGCGTCATAGACGATGCCGAGCGGGTAGCTGGTGGCCTGGGGCGTGACGTCGGCCGGCTGGGCGATCACACCGTTGACGGCCACGATGTTGGAGCCGCTGACATCCTCGTTGAGCGGCCCCATGTCAGTGAGCGTGACGCCGGCGGTGGGAACGGCGCTCCAGAGTGCGGCCGCTGCATCCACCATGGCGGTGGCCTGCTGGTTGGTCACCTGGCTGTTCAGCGGGCCACGATCGACGAAGTAGTTGACCTGGCCGCTGGGCCAGCGGATGGGCTGGCCGAGCACGGCGGGATTGAAGTAGGTTGCGCCGGCAACGTATTTGGGGCCTCCGGCGCGGGCAGCCGTCGGGGCCACGAGCAGCAGAGACAGCCCCAACCAGCAGGCTGCTGTGCGGCGCGCGACAACGGCGGCATACACAAACAAGGAGGGCGCTCCAACGAAGGAGACTCGGCGCGCCTCGATCTGGAGTCAGGAGATTGGTGAATGGCTTCGAGGCGAACCTGTGCGAGTTATCGGCCGAGCTAACCTGAGTGAGGGAATCCCGGTCACTTGTCGCGTTGTTGCACACGATCCAGTGATGCATTTCAGCACGGCCTCTAATAAGACTAAGTTGGTGCAAAATCCATTACATATTGGCGATTTGCCGCATTCCTAGACACTAATTACTTCTGTATCCCGCCCGGCATCTCATTGGACTTATCGGGCGGAAAGGTTCACGGATAAGTGATGGAGTTAAATGAATGTGCGAGTTAGGCACGGCAGGGATTGTATCTGGCCGGGAGAAGCTGCGGAAAGGGACGGGGGCGTTCAAATCTCGGGATAGAAATCGAAGAACGCGTCGAGCGAGCGCTTGAGCTGGGCCTCAATCTCTTCGCGCGAACCTTCGATTGAGTGCATGGTGACGTGGGCCTGGTGGCCGTTCGCCAGCTTGAGGGTTGCGTCCTGGATTTCAGTGACTTCGCCTTCGGGGAGCAGGCGCAGGCCGTAGATGAGAGTCAGGTTTGCCATGCACTCCATCTTATAAGGGGACGGGGGTTTCGTGGGTGCGTGGGACCGGCGAGCGGGCAGATAGAATTGCGAGTGGGCCATGCTTCAGCAGAGATGCGGTTGAAGCAGGCTTCAGGAACAGGGCATAGGCCGCGGAGAGGGTCCGCGCCAGGGAGAGTCAGATGGCCGAGATTAGCCGGCGGGATTGGTTGAAAGGCGCGGGCGCGCTGGCGGTTGCGCAAGGCTTGGGAACCGCGAAGGCGCATGCTGCCGAGTTGCCGCATGGGAGGCCGGCGAAGAGCGAGCGGCACTTTACCAGCGCAGCCGTTGAAGCACTGATTCCGCGGGTGCAGCGTGGTGTGGCGGATGCGGGGCTGGCAACGATGTTTGAGAACTGCTACCCGAATACACTCGACACGACGGTGTGGCCGGGCAGTTTTGAGGGCAAGCCGGACACGTATGTGGTGACCGGCGATATCGATGCGATGTGGCTGCGCGACTCCTCGGCGCAGGTGTGGCCTTATCTGCCGCTTGCCAAAGAGGACGCGGCGCTGCGGGCGCTGCTGGAGGGCGTGATCCGGCGGCAGGCGCGGATGATTCTGGTGGACCCGTATGCGAATGCGTTTATGCGCGACCCGGGAGCAGCGCCGCTGAGCTGGGCGGTGAACGATGCGACCGAGCATCACGCCGGCGTGGGCGAGCGCAAGTGGGAGGTGGACTCGCTCTGCTATGTGATCCGGCTTGCGCATGGCTATTGGCAGCAGACCGGGGACACGCGGCCGTTTGACGGGCAGTGGCAGCAGGCAGCCTGGGCGATTGTGCGTACCTTTCGCGAACAGCAGCGCAAGCACGGGCCGGGGCCTTACAAGTTTCAGCGTTCGTCGCCGGTACCGACGGATACGCTGCCGCTGGGCGGCTACGGCAATCCGGCGCTGCCGGTGGGGATGATCTTCTCGGGGTTCCGGCCGTCGGACGATGCGTGCATCTATCCGCTGTTTGTCCCGGCGAATCTTTTTGCGGTGGTGAGCTTGCGGCAGTTGGCGCAGATGGCGGCGAAGGTTCTGAATGACGGCAAGCTGGCCGCGGAGGCCGAGGCGCTTGCCAGCGAAGTTGAAGCGGCGTTGCACCTTTACGGCAAGACGCAACATCCAAAGTGGGGAAGCATCTGGGCCTACGAGGTGGATGGATACGGGAACGCGCTGATGATGGACGACGCGGGCGCGCCGGGCCTGTTGAGCCTGCCGTACCTGGAGTGCTGCCGGATGGATGACCCGCTCTATCTGCGTTCGCGGCATTTTGCGCAGAGCGAGTCGAATCCGTATTTTGTTCACGGCAAGACGGCCGAGGGCGTGGGCGGGCCGCATGCCGGGGCGAACATGGTTTGGCCCATGGCGATTGTCTATCGCGCGCTAACCACCGCGGACCCGCACGAAATTCGCCAGTGCCTGCGCTGGCTGCGCGATACGACGGCGGGCACGGGATTTATTCACGAGTCGTTTCACAAGGACGACCCGACGAACTTTACGCGGCCCTGGTTTGCCTGGGCCAACACGCTTTTTGGCGAACTGGTGTCCCGGTTGGCGAAACAGCAGCCGGCCCTGCTGGCTGCGCCGCTGGGTTGAGCCGGAACAACAAGCCGAAGCATCTAACCATCGACAGGGAAAGAACGATGACTGAAACTCGCGATACCGTTATTCTTGGTTCCGGCTGCGCCGGACTCACTGCTGCCATCTACACCGGACGCGCCAGCCTGAACCCGCTGGTGTTGGAGGGCCACGAACCCGGCGGCCAGCTCTCGATGACTACGCTGGTTGAGAATTTTCCCGGTTGGCCCGAGGGCATCCAGGGGCCTGAACTGGTGGGCAATATGAAGACCCAGGCCACGCGCTTTGGCGCCAGCTTTCAGCTTGCCCACTTGAACGCCGTTGACCTCAGCAAGCACCCATTCACGCTGAAAACTTCAGCGGGAGATTTCTGCACGCGCACGCTGATTATTGCCTCCGGCGCAAGCGCGCGCTGGCTGGGGCTGCCCAGCGAGCAGGCGCTGATTGGGCATGGGGTTTCAAGCTGCGCCACGTGCGATGGATTTTTCTTCCGCGGCAAGGAGATTGCGGTGGTGGGCGGAGGCGACTCGGCCATGGAAGAGGCGCTGTTTTTGACGCGCTTTGCGAGCAAGGTGACGCTGCTGCACAGGCGGTCGGCGTTTCGCGCGTCGAAGATCATGCTGGACCGGGTGATGGCGCATCCGAATATCGTGCTGCACGCCAACTGCGTGATTGAAGAAGTGCTGGGCGTGGAAGAGAAGGAAGTGCGGGGCGTGCGGCTGCGCGACGTGACCAACAACAACGAAACCGTGCTGCCCATCTCAGGATTGTTTTTGGGCATCGGCCACGAGCCGAACGCAAAGGCCTTCAAGGGCCAGATTGACCTGGACGACGACGGCTACATTCGCACCACGCAGAATGTGCTGACCACGCTCGCAGGCAAGGTGGTCGAGGGCGTGTTTGCTTGCGGCGACGTGCAAGACCGGCGCTATCGGCAGGCGATCACCGCGGCCGGCTCAGGCTGCATGGCGGCGCTGGAGGCAGAGAAGTTTCTTGAAGCGCACGCGCACTGAGCAGCAGCCTGATCGGGTCTACCAGGAGTGAAAGACGAAGAACGCCGCCGCCACCAGGCACACGCCGGCGGCGGCGTGGTTCCAGCGCAGATGCTCCCCGAAATAGAAGGTGACGAAGACGCCGAAGACCACCAGCGTGATGATTTCCTGCATGACTTTGAGTTGCACGGGCGAGAAGCGGCCGGCGCCGATGCGGTTGGCAGGGACCTGGAAGCAGTACTCAAAAAAGGCGATGCCCCAACTGACGAGCACCGCCTTCCACAGGGCTTCAGAGCGGAAGCGCAGGTGGCCGTACCAGGCGAAGGTCATGAAGATGTTGGAGACGATGAGTAGAACGACTGTCCACATAAAAGAATTAGACACCAAAGAGCGGGCTGGGTTTCTAAAATTGATTCACTGGGTCCACGATGACTGCGCTTGAAGAAAATCTCGAACGGGTTGAAGCGGCAATCGCGGCGGCCTGCGGCGCCGCCGGACGTCCGCGCGCCGAGGTAGAGCTGATGGCGGTGTCGAAGACCTATCCGGCGGCAACGATTGCCGAGGCGGCGGGGCTGGGGCTGAGGCTGTTCGGCGAGAATCGCGTGCAGGAGTTCGCGTTGAAGGCGCCGGAGCTGGCGGGGCTGCGCGGCAGTGGAGCGGATGCTGCAAGGGTGCACCTGATTGGGCATTTGCAGTCGAACAAGGCGCAGCGCGCGGTGGAGCTGTTTGACGGCATCGACTCAGTGGACTCGCTGCGCCTGGGCGAGCGGCTGAATGAGGCGGCGGGCAAGTGCGCCAAGCGGCTGCCGATATTGATTGAAGTAAAGCTGAGTCCGGAGGAGACCAAGGCGGGGCTCGATCCCGAGTCGGCCGAAGCTGCGCAACTGCTGGAGCGGCTGGTGGATTTGGAGAATCTGCAGGTCCGCGGCCTGATGACAATTGCGCCGTGGGGCGTGCCGGAGGCGGAGACGCGGGCGTGCTTCAGGGCTTTGCGCGGATGGCGCGAGCGGTGGGCTGCTGCGTATCCGAGGCTTTCTCTCGATGTGCTCTCGATGGGCATGAGCGGGGATTTTCGGCTGGCGATTGACGAGGGCGCGACGCGGGTTCGGATTGGGACGGCGCTGTTTGGCAAGCGCGCGCCGTATGCGGGGCCAACCTGATGCTGCGCGCCACCGCAGGCGGAGTGACGCTGGCCGTGCGCGCACAGCCGGGCGCGAAGAGGACGGCGATCACCGGCGTGTATGGCGAGGGCGCAGCGGCGCAACTCAAAATCGCCGTGCATGCCCCGCCGCTTGAAGGCCGCGCCAACGCTGCGCTGGTTGCGTTTCTGGCGGAGACGTTTGGCGTGGCGAAGAATGCGGTGGAGATCATCGGCGGCGAGTTGTCGCGGAGCAAGGTGTTTTTGCTGCGGGGGGTAGCGCTTGCCGCTGCCGAGGCGAAGCTGGCTCTGATCATGCGATAGGTCATTGCCAGCACTGCGCCTCGAAGTGCAACCGGCTATACTTCCGTTCATTCAATTCAGATTTTGGGGGTGCGCGCGTGGCGCGGTCGAGATCCACCGTTTATGGCAACAAATCCTTTGTGATCATGCTGCTTTCCGTCGCATGCGGGATGGCGTTGTTTTTTCCGCAAGGCGGCGCGGCACAGCAGTTGCGCGGCTTTGCGGTGGGGGGATACGTGACGAACCTTCACCCGGCGGGCGGATTCGACGTGAACGGGGAGCAGGTGGTCGTGGGGCACGCGACCACGTTTGGCCTTGCAGGCGACACGCAGGCCGCCACCGACAGCCCGTTGCGCGATGCGGTGCGGGTGGGCACGTATGTGTTTGTGTCGGGCGAGTTCCACGGCAAGCCGAAGATTTTGACTGCCGAAACAGTTCGGCTGCGGGACGACTGGGACTGGAAGCTGGCCGGGATGGGTGTGATTGACCGGGTGATCTGCGAAGGGCCGGAGCCGGTTTTCCAGGCGGATGGGTACCGGATTCGCATCACGGCGGCAACGAAGATGGCCTTTCGCGGGAGCTTGAAGACGCTGGCCGATGCGGGGACAAACATCTGGCTGCGCTACGAGGGCGTACGCGACAAGAATGGCGTCCTGGTGGCTACGGAGGCGGAGTTCATTCCCGCCAAGCCGGCCAAGGTGAAGGCAATCGCTGGGATTGAAAAGTTCGAGATGGGGCCCCGGGCAGCGAACGCCGAGCAAAGAAAGCTGCAACAGCCTGCGCCGGCGGAGCCGATTTATTTGAACGCGGACGGATCGCTGAACCAGGACGCCGAGGCGAGGTTGTATCAGTTCGGCGGATGGCAGCGGATTCCGATGGATCCGCCGTTGCAGGCGCGCGTGCGGCGCGTGGGGATGAGCCTGGTTCCGGCGTACCAGAAGCAGTTGCCGGCGGGACATCCATCCAGGATCGACTTCAGGTTTTACGCCGTGGACGCCGCGAAGTTTCATGCAGACGTGTGCTCGTTTGAGGGACTGGTTCTGATTCCGATGCAAATGGTGGAGCGGCTGAAGAGCGACGATCAGTTGGCGGCAATTCTGGCCGATGGAGTGGCCTACAATCTGCAGCGGCAGGGCGCGCGGTTGATTGGGGATTCGCGTGCGATCAATGGAGCACAACTGGCGAGCGGCATTGCGGGAGCGGTGGTTCCCGGCTTTTTCGCGGTTACCGCGTTGGGCGCAGCGGCTGCCGAGGCCCGGATCGAGATACAGATGGAGGAGCAGCGGGGGCGGGTTGCGCTGGCGCTGATGGCGGATGCGGGATATGATCCGCGGCAGGCGCCGGAGGCGTGGCGGCTGCTGGCGCCGAGGACTCTGCCTGCCGATCTGAGTTCGCTGAAGTATCCGAACCGGAGCGGGTATCAGTTGGGGATTCTGAATCTGCAGTACGGGCAGGCGGGAGCGGGTGAAGATGGAAGGGCGGCCACGACGAGCCGCTGAGGGCGCAGCGCATTTTTTCTGCCGCGCAAGCTATCCCTCGCGGGGGTGGCAAAGGCTGCTCATCGCTGCCTTGAAATCGGCTTCCCGTTGACCTCCAGCGCCGTTGCGTGTGGTAGAACGGGATGAAAGAATGTTCGTGCCCACCGAATGCTGTGAATCGAGCGTAAGGCGACGGAATGAAGACCTGCCCACACTGCGACAGCGGCTACCCTGACAGCCAGACGAGTTGCCCCACGCATGGGGTGCTGCTGAACGAGATCCGCGACTTGAAGCCGGGGATGGTGATCCGCGGCACCTACCGGATTGTGCGGAAGCTGGGCCAGGGAGGCATGGGGACGGTTTACCTGGCGCAGCATACGCTTTTGAACGAGCCGCGGGCGCTGAAGTTTTTGTCGGGGGAGCTGACCGAAGAGGACGACAGCACGAACCGGTTCTTGCAGGAGGTGCGGACGCTGCGCCAGGTGCGGAACCGGAACGTGGTGGACTGCGGTGATCCGGAGCAGGCCGAGGATGGGTCGCTGTTCTTCTCAATGGAATATGTGGACGGGCCGAGCCTGACTCAGTATATGAAGCGGTCGCCGAAGTTGCTGGATGTGGAGACGGCGCTGGGGATCGCCTGGGGAATCGCCAATGGTCTGGGCGCGGCTCACGCCAAGGGGCTGGTGCATCGGGACATCAAGCCGGACAACGTGCTGATGGCGCGTGAAGGCGGAACGCTGGTTCCGAAGATTGCGGACTTTGGACTGGTGGCGACCAAGAAGAGCAGCCAGATGACGCGGACCGGGAACCTGCTGCTGACCATGGTGTTTGCGGCGCCGGAGCAGTGGATTGGCACGCGGGCAGCCGACCTGGATGGGCGCACGGATTTTTATGCGCTGGGCGGCGTGCTGTTTGAGATGCTGACCGGGCAGCCGCCGTTTTATGGGGAGAACTACCACGAATACGCGCAGAAGCACATGAACATGACGCCGCCGGCGCCGAGCAGCATTCGGCCGGAGCTGGCGAATTGGCGGGGGCTGGATGCGTTCGTGCTGCGGTTGCTGGCCAAGGATCGCAGAGACCGTCCGCAGAATGTGGCCGAGGTGTTGCGGCTGCTGGAGGCAGTGGTCTACGAGCCGGGCGCGGAATGGGCGGCTGAAGCGCCGGCGGAAGCGGTGGCGGAAGCGGAAGCCAGGCCAAGCGGCCAGCCACAGAGCCAGGCGAGCGGGAACTACGGGGAGTATGCAGAGCCGGTGATGAGCAACCCATCGGCTCAATATGAGCCAGCTCCCCGGCAGCCGGCGGCGCAGGACCAGGCCGAGAGCCCTGCCCAGAACCAAGCCCAGAGCCCAGTCTGGTCCAGCGCGCCCGTGCAGAGCGCGGCCGGGGAACCGGCGCAGGCCGGCGGTTCAGAGACTGGCCGGGTTTACCAGGTGAACACCGAGGGACGATCGTCGCGCAAGTTCATCACCCAGTCAGGAGCGTTGAGGGCACAGCGGGAGGCGGAGCGCAAGGGCTTTCCGGCATGGGGCTGGATCGTGATTCTTCTGCTGCTGGGCGGCGGCGGGTTTGCCGCGCAGCACTTTTATACGGCCAAGGCGAAGTTTGCGACGCTGGAGTACCAGACGGACGCGATCTTGTCGGTGGCGATGAGTCCGGATAACCAGACTATGGCCTCGGCAAGCCGGGACAACACCATCCAGTTGTGGTCGCTGGTGACGATGGGACGGCTGCTGACGCTAAAGGACCATGTGGAATCGGTGACCTTCAGCCCCGATGGACGCCTGCTCGCTTCAGCGGACTCAGACAAGAGCGTGCGCGTGTGGGACGTGGCCACGGGGCAGGTGCTTGCCACGCTGGATGGGCACACCGGGCCGGTGCACGCGGTTGCCTTCAGCCCGGATGGCAAGGTGCTGGCTTCAGGCGGCAGCGACACCACAATCCGGCTGTGGGACGTGATGGGCGACAAGCCACTGCTGGTGCTGGAGGGCAGTACGGCAGAGGTGAACTCGGTTGCCTTCAGCCCAGATGGCAAGACGCTGGTTTCGGGCGGAGCGGACAACGCGATCCGGTTCTGGGATGTGGCGACCGGCAAAGTTGCGAAGACGCTGGCGGGAGACGGGCGCGCGGTGAACTCGGTGGCCTATAGCCCGGATGGGCGGACGGTGGTTACAGGCGGCGACGGCAAAACGGTCAAGCTGTGGGACGCGGCTACCGGCAAACTGACTGCCACGTTGCAGGGACACACGGGGCCTGTGCTTTCAGTGGCCTTCAGCCACGATGGGCGCATGCTGGCCTCAGGCAGCGCAGACACCACCGTGAAGGTGTGGGATCTGAGCGGGCAGCCAGCCCTCTACAGCACGCTGCAAGGGCATTCGGCCGCGGTGCAGTCGGTAGCCTTCAGCCCCGACGGGGCAACTGTCACATCCGGCAGCGCGGACCGCACGGTAAGAATCTGGGATATTTCAACGGCGGGGCGGTAGGGCGTTTCTCACAGGCAGCGCGACAACTGGGAATTCAAGGCGTGGCGAGGCGGCGAGACGTCCGAGGGCCGGGAGGCCCTCAGGACAGCCGGTCTGGAGACCAGCGCTACAGTTCATGGTGGCCTGCGAGGGACGAGGTGTGCCTCGTTGCGCAAGGCGGTGCGGGATGACACAATGCTCGTACCCTCCGAGTGTTTTGAATCGAGCGTAAGGCAACGGAATGAAGACCTGTCCGCACTGCGACACCGGCTACCCTGACAGCGACGCGACATGCCCCGTCCACGGCGTGCTGCTGAACGAGATTATCGATCTGAAGCCGGGGATGCTGATTCGCAACTCGTACCGCATTGTCCGCAAGATTGACGAGGGCGGCATGGGAGCCGTCTACCAGGCAGAGCAGATTCTGATGGGCGAACAGCGGGCGCTGAAGTTTCTATCGCGGCAACTGAGCCGCGACGAGAGCTTTACCGACCGCTTCCGCCGCGAGGTGCGCACGCTGCGGCAGGTGCGGCACAGGAATGTGATCGACTCTGGAGATTTGGAGCTGGCCGAGGACGGCACGCTGTTTTTCCCGATGGAATATGTAGACGGGCCGAATTTGCTGGGGCTGCTGCACATTACCACCGGGCCGTTTCCGGTAAGCAGGGCTCTCGAAATTGCGCGCGGCATTGCCGAGGGGCTGGGCGCGGCGCACGCCAGGGGCATGGTGCATCGCGACATCAAGCCGGAGAACATTCTCATGGCGCGGCAAGGGAACGACTGGGTTCCCAAGATTGCCGACTTTGGCATTGTGGCGACGAAGGAGATGAGCGTTACCTATCGCCGAACCGGTGGAACGCTGCTGACTCCGCCCTATGCCGCGCCGGAGCAGTGGATTGGCACGCCGGCAGCCGAGCTGGACGGGCGGACGGACTTGTATGCGCTGGGCGGCGTGCTGTTCGAGATGTTGACCGAGGGAACGGTCTTCCGGGCCGAGAGCTATGAGGGGTGGGCGGCGCAGCATCAGCGGGCTACGCCCTCAGCGCCCAGCAGCCGGCGGCCAGATGTGGCCAACTGGCGGGGGCTGGATGCGCTGGTGTTGCGGCTGCTGGCCAAGAATCGCGAAGACCGCCCTCGCGATGTGGCCGAGGTGCTGAGGCTGCTGGGCGCGGTGGAGAATGTGCCCGCCGGGCGACGGCCCACGGAGGTGGAAGTGACGCCGGTGCGCAAGCCCACCGAGCCGGAGCCGCGTCCGCGGTCAGAACCTCGGCGGGAGATCGCAGCGACTGCGAAGAAGACAGCCAGGCCGCGGATGAGCCTGCTCACGCTGGTTTTCTGGGGAGTGATCGCGGCCATTCTGCTCGGCGTGCTGGTGTCTTCGTTGCAGAAGAAATGGGCAATCGAGAACAAGACCTCGGACCAGACGACGGATCCGAGTGCGCAGACCACGCAGGCTGCGCAAACGACGCCCGCGACGCAGCCGGAGAACACCCCCGCGACCCAGGCGCAGAAGACCGATCGCGTGGAGATTGCCAAGCCGGTGGTTTCGGCGCTGTCGCCGGCTGAGGCCGGGCGCAAGGGGCTGGAGCTTTATAGCCTGAAGCAATACACAGATGCGGAGCCGTTGCTGGACAAGGGCTGCTCGGCCGGAGATGCCGAGGCCTGCTACCGGCTGGGTTATATGTACCGCTATGTGGGGCACGATGTCACGCAGGATCTTGCCAGGTCAGCGGAGCTGCTGTCAAAGGGCTGCGAGGGAGGCGTTGCGGCCAGTTGCACCGAACTGGGCGAATCGTACAGCGCGGGCTATGGCGTGACCAAAGACAGCGCGCGTGAGGCAGCCTACTATGCACGAGGCTGCGATGGGGGCAGCGGCAGAGGATGCTTCATGCTGGGCATCGACTACAAGTATGGCAGCGGCGTGGAGAAGGATCTGGCGAGGATGCAGGGTCTCTTTGCCAAATCGTGCCTGGCGGGCTATGCCGACGGCTGCGTTGAGCTTGGTTCGGCATTCGACCACGGCGAGGGCGTTCAAGTGGATCACTCGCTTGCGGCTGCGGCTTACGCCAGGGCGTGCAGCATTGAAGCGATTCACGGCTGCTACATGCTGGGATTGAAGTATCGCGACGGCGAAGGCGTGGAGCAGGATGCGGAGAAGGCGCGGCAGCTTTTCAGCCGGGGTTGTTCGGCGGGCGACCAGCGGGCTTGCAGTCTGCAGTAGCGCGAGTCTGCGGTGGATGATTCAAGAAAGCAGAAGCCCCCAGGCGCTGGTTCGCGGCCCGGGGGCTTTCAAGTTTGTTGGCTTTCTTTGCTACTTGACGCGGACCTTGGGTGCTACTTGACGCGAACCTTGGGTTCGACCGAGAGGCCTGGGCGAAGCAGGTGGCTGGGGTCCTCGGCGGCGAGGTCAGTAAAGTCAACGCGCACAGGGACGCGCTGGACGACCTTGACGTAGTTTCCGGTAGCGTTCTCCGGCGGGAAGAGCGAGAGAACCGAGCCGGTGGCTCCGCCGATCTGGGTGATCTTGCCCTGGTAAGTTTTGCCGGTGGCGTCGACTTCGATTTCGACGGGCTGGCCTGCGGCCATGTGCTTGAGCTGAGTCTCTTTGAAATTCGCGGTAACCCAGAGGCCCTCAAGCGAGACGAGGGTGAGCAGGTTCTGGCCTGGGGCGAGGTTCTGGTTGATCTCAACGCTCTTCCGGGTGATGATGCCGGCCGTGGGAGCGGTGATTCTGGTGTAGCTGAGGTTGAGATTTGCCTGATCGAGCTGTGCCTGTGCCTGGGCCACCTGGGCCAGGGCTGCCTTGGCGCGGGCTGACTGCGCGGCCACCTGCTGCGGGCCGGTCTGGGCATACTTCTGCATGGCCTGGGCCTGGGTTTCGTGCTCGCGGGCTACGCGCACGCCGTCGGCTGCGGCGCGCTGGCCGGCGTTGGCATCGGCGAGAGCGGCGGTTGCGGCGTCGGCAGCGGCGATGGCGGCGTCATATTGCTGCTTGCTGATGACGTCTTTCTCGACCAGCGGCTTGTAGCGGGCCAGATCGGCCTGGGCCTTGGTGCTGTTGGCCTGGGCCTGGGCCACGCGGGCCTGGGCGGATTCGAGCTGCTGCTCGGCCTGCTCAACGCCGGCGTGGGTTCCGCTGACATCGGCGTTTGCCGAGCGCAAGTTGCTGCCGGTGTTGATGGTGGCCAGGGGCACGGCGACGTCTGCCGCGGCGGCGTTGGCCTGGGCGCTGGCAAGGGCGGCTTGGGCGTTCTCCACGGCAACTTTGTAGTCGGCCGGGTCAAGCTCGGCAATCACATCGCCGGCCTTGACCACCTGGTTCTCGTCCACATCCACCTTGAGCACCTGCCCGGCAATGCGCGAGCTCACCTGGATGAGGTGGCCGTTGACCTGCGCATCGTCCGTGTCTTCACTGAAGGTGGAGCGCCAATAGAGCACTGCCGCAGCCAGGGCAAGAAGAACGACGACGACGATGACGATGCCTCTGCGGCGGGACTGCGGCTGAGACCCCTCAGTGGATTCGTCCAGCTCGAGTTGGGTTGGTGTTGGATCCGCCACGGTTACTTTCCTCCCAGATAAGTCTTGTAGTTCTCACCGGCTCCCAGGGCACGGGCCAGGCTGAGCTTGGCCACGTTGTGCCGGTAGAGGCTGGTGACATATTGATCGTTGGCCTGGGCCACGGACTGCTCGGCCTGGCTCACGGCCAGGTTGTCGCTCACGCCGTTGGCATAGCGCTGCTGTGCTTCGCTGAGGGCTTCATTGGCCAGCTCCACGCTGGAGCGGGCCACCTCAACCTGCTTGCCCGCGGAGACAATGTCGAGCAGGGCGTCGCGCACATCGGCATCAACCTGCGCGTTCTTGTCGCTCAACTCGGCCTGGCGGGTATCAAGCTGGGCTTGGGCTGAGAGAGCCTGGCCGCGCAGCGCGAACTCGTCAAACAGCGGGACGGTGAGCGTGCCGCTGGCGTCGCCGGTGCCGTGAGAGTGAGCCAGAGTGGTGCCGATGTCGCCGTAGTCGGCGCTGGCACTGAAACTGGGCAGGCGCGCGGCGGTGGCGGCCTTGCGCTGTTCGCTGGCGGCCTTGGTCTGTTCCACCATGGCGGCCAGGTCTTTGCGGTTCAGGTGGGCCTGGTGAAGCGCGGCCTCCAGGTCAAGCTGGTCAAAGACGGCGTAAGGCGCCTTGTCTGCCAGGCTGAAGGTCTGCGCCAGGGGCAGGCCGATGGTGCGGGCCAGGGCCAGCTTGTCCTTTTCAAGGTTGTTGCGGGCCACAATCAACTGCTGTTCGAGCGATTGCGAGTCCACGCGGGAGCGCAGCTCGTCAAGCAGCGGCGCCGTGCCGGCCTGGTGGGCCGCCGATGCCTGGTCAAGCGATACCTTGGCCGTGGCCACCTGGGCCTGAACGCTGGAGACGCGGGTTTCGTCGGCCAGAGCCAGCAGGTAAGCGTTGCCCACGGTCAGAATCACCAGCTCGCGGGCATCCTGGGCAGACAGATCGGCGGCGGCAAAGTTGTGGCGCGCGGCCAGGTAGTTGCGCAGCGAGGGAATATTAATCGCCGACCAGGTGGCCGAGGCGCGCACATCGGTATAGCCAAAGGGGCCAATGACGGTCGGAAAGCCGGGAATGCGCAGGCCCTCGGCGGGCAGGTCGGCCTGCATCAGGGTCTCTTTGCCTGATGCGTCAATGGAGGGCAGCAGGGCCTGCAACTGGCTAAGGCGCTGGGCGCGCGCAGCCGTGGTCTGCTTGCCGCTGAGGATGATGCCAAGGTTGTTTCTGAGGCCGCGCTGAATGGCGTCATCGAGCGTGAGATCAAGGGCTTGCGCCGACACCTCGCCGGTGGCCACGCTGCCCTGGAAGCTGGAGGCGCTGGCCGCCTGCTGACCGGGGGCCTGGGGCGCCTGGGCCGTCAAATTGCCGGGAGCGACAAGAGCAAGCCCCAACAACAGAGCGCCCACGGCGGGGCCGGCCGGGCGGGGCCATGGAAATCTTGAATACATCGGGTCTTTTCGGCTCAAAACGATGGACTTTCACCTGAAAATGGCTGCATCTCTATAGATGCAGAAGGCTGGCAACCGGGTTCTTGTTTGTAGTGTACCGAACAAAGGGGCAGCCCGGTTGGGGCTGAGGCGTACTTTCAGGCGCGTGCGGGCGCTGGGCCGGGGTGCGGGTGGGGGCTTTCCTGCAGCTGGCCGAGGTATTTACGCATACGGAGAGGAAAGGGGGTCGCGGAGAATCGCCAGCCCCCGGCTCCTTGAAGCGAGGCTGAAGCTGAGAGCCGGAAGCTGCCGTTCAGCGCCCCGCGTTGGCGTGGATAAGCTGCGAGGCCAGCGAGCAGAGCCCCTGGCGGAAGAACTCGCTGACGGCGCTGGGGTTCCACCCGGTAGCCTGTGGGCCACCGTGGTCAGCCAGCAGGGCGGCGGTCTCGCCGGTGGTGAAGCCGGCCACGGCGCGCAAAATAAAGATGACGCGCAGGGCGGTGGGCAGGCTTTGGAGCCATTTCCGGACGCGGTCGCGGTCAGGGCCGGCCATCATGCTTTCCAGCTCCTGGCTTGAGACGCCGGTCGCGGAGAGGTCGTCGTCCTCGATACAGGTATCGGAGGGCGTAAGCCCCTGCGGCGCGGCCAGGCTGCCGGGATCGCGGGTTGCCAGCAGGTCCAGCGCCAGGGTGGAGAGAGTGCGGCGGCTGCTTTGCCGCGCCTGAACCGGATCATGGCAGGCTGAGACCTCGGTGGTGGAGACCGCGGTTTCAACCAGGTGGGCGCTGTCCTCGCCTTCGCCCACCAGCATCGAGGCCAGCGAGTAGAGGCCGGCGGCGATCTGGTCAAACATACCTTCCATGCCCTCAAAGGCTTTGGAGACGGCAAATTCGTCTTTGGGCTGGCCATCAAGGAAGCTGCGCACCTGCCTTGAAAAGGCCTGGGCGCCGGCAGGAATGGGCTCGGGCGGAATCAGGCTCTGGTTCGGCGAAATCGGATTCTGCGGCATAGAGGCGGCTCCATTCAAGGGGTGTGTTCGGGGCGTGTGGCAAGCTGGCTCTCTGCTTATCCTCAACCCGGCAGGGCAGGCGGGTCAAACCGGGACGGGGCAAACCTGCCTGAGGCCCTATGCGCATAGAGTCCTGTGGCATTGATGGGACCGGTTGCAGTAATTCGCCTACGCAGTGATTGAGGTGTCGAACTTTGTGTAATTGTCAAGATAATCTTTGATAATCGAGTAGCACTCGCAAGAGGCCTTGGTGAGCTCGGGGACGTCGAGAATGCGAATCTCTCCGCGCGTGTATTCAATCAGCCCTTTTCGCTTGAGTTCCGCGGCTGCCGTGGAAATGGTGGGACGGCGGCCGCCCAGCATGTCGGCGAGAAACTCGTGGGAAATCTTGAATGTGTCGATATGCGCGCGGTCGGCGCAGAGCAGCAGCCAACGGGCGAGCCGCTGCTCGAAGCTGTGCTTGGCATTGCATCCAGCCGATTGCATTGCCTGCACGAGTTGTGCCTGGACATAGCGCAGAGCCAGAGATTGGAAGGCGCCACCAAGGCGGAACTCTCTTCGCGCGTCCTCCACCTGGCAGGCGTAGCCATGGCCGGCAATCTGGGTATAAACGCGATTGAGGCTTTTCTTTGTTCCCATCAGAGCTGAGACGCCGATGACCGACTCATAGCCGAACATGCCCACCTCGACCTGCGATCCGTCCTTGAAGGTCGCGGTCATCGACGCCATTCCCTCTTCAAGAAAATAGAGGTGATCGATGGGGTTGCCCGGGTTTTCGATTTCGTGTTTCAACTCGAGTTTGATCGGCTGTAAACGAAGGCGCTCAACGATCTCCCGGTCCAGAGCCTTCAAAAGAGTGTTCTTAAAGCCGCTCGCGCGCAAGGAGTCCTCACTTTCAGAGAAAACCCTATCATAGTTAAGATTCACAAAACTCGATGTGGGCTGACAAAGTTTCGGCTATGTCAGCTACCGTACAAAAATACTTCCGGCTATGTCAGAGACCGTACAAAGATGCTCCGAGTTATGTCAGAGACCGTACGAAATACGGCCCGATCAGGCGAGTACAATCTGCTCGGATTCTCTTCTCAATTTTCTGCTTCGGTGGGAGCGCATGACCTTTGAACTGGCCAAGTTTCTTGAAGAGGCAGGAGTGGGACGAAAGCTTGTCCACTTGCGGCCCAGGGAGGTCTTCTTTTCGCAGGGAAATTCGGCTGATGAGATCTTCTATCTTCGCAGCGGCCGCGCAAAACTTACGGTTGTTTCCCGCGAGGGAAGGGAAGCCACCACCGCGCTCATCTCCGCGGGAGAATTTGTTGGAGAGGAGTCGTTGGCGAGCGTGGGCGTGCTGCATCTGGCCACAGCAGTCGCCATTTCTCCCTGTGAAGCGCTCAAGATAGAGAGGGGCGAGATGATCCGCGTGATGCACGCCGAGAGCGCCTTCTCCGATATGTTCGTGAAGTTTCTACTGGCGCGAAGCATGCGCGGCCAGGCCGATCTGGTGGATCAGCTTTTCAACTCCAGCGAAAAGCGTTTGGCGAGAATTCTGCTGTTGCTGGCGGAATTTGACGATCCGGCCAAGCAGGACCACTTGATTCCTCCCATCACGCAGGAGACGCTGGCCGAGATGATCGGGACCACCCGGTCGCGCGTGAGCTTTTTCATGAATCGCTTTCGCAAGCTGGGCCTGATTGAATACGACGGCCGTATCCGGGTCCATAGGTCGCTGCTCAATGTGGTTCTGCACGATCAATTCACCGAGCGTAACCCAGAGAGGCCGCCCGGTTCAGCGACTCCCCGTGTTCGATCGAAGCAGGGCAAGCGCGCTTAAAGCGGTTCCGGGGTCGCCGCTCACTTCAATTCTCATCTCACGAGAGACAGGGCTTCGATCAGGCGGCAACGGACGCAATCTGAAAGAGCGAGCCACAAGGTCCCTGAGCGCGTGATTTCGTGTGTTGAGGTCGTGCTATCGAAGGCAAGAAAAGAGGCTCCCGGCTAATACCACGGCGCGGGCTGCTCCAGAATGGCGGCTGCCAGCGTGTCCCAATCGCTCCGGTGCAGTTCGTGGCCCGCTCCTTCCAGGGTCAGCAGGCGTGCGCCGGGAATGTGGGCGGCCAGAGCGACTCCGTGCGGGTAAGGGAGCACCGGGTCGTCGGTTCCGTGAATCACCAGGGTTGGGGCCGCAATCTGGCCGGTCCTTCCGTACCAGCCTTCGCCCCCCTTGAGCAGGGCGTGATTGAACATGCTCATGGGGTTGATGGTGCGCGCGGCTTCAGCTTCCCCGATGGCACGTATGTCTGCCTCTTGAAACAGTCGCTGGCTGCCGGAAAGCAGCCGCCAGCCGGTCACCATGTAGTCCATCACGGCCGCCTGGTCAGACCAATCCAGCGACGTGGCGGAGCGATGATAGGCAAGAATCTTTTCATCGGTTGTTGGCAACTCGGGATTGGGCGGGGCAAAGATGCTGGAGCTGACCAGCGTCAGACTCAGCACATGCTCGGGGTGGCTCAATGCGAGGATCTGGCCGATCATGCCGCCGAGCGACATGCCAACGA
>Ga0302320_10012804_pt1 | contig 17574 bp, 14 predicted proteins | sample Bog_T0_3_FD_202130 | JGI IMG/M metagenome (GOLD analysis project Ga0302320, IMG submission 202130) | Peat permafrost microbial communities from Stordalen Mire near Abisko, Sweden - Bog_T0_3 | ecosystem: Environmental > Terrestrial > Soil > Wetlands > Peat | place: Sweden: Abisko, Stordalen Mire...
CTTTGACGTACAAAATTCTCGACGAACTGGATAGAGTCGGAGCAGAGGTCCTCGGAGGAGTCACTCACTCCAAAACATTTCGCGTGATCGTGGCGTATTTTGCCTTCATCCATAACCTCAAGGAACCGAAGCGGATTGTTCGCTGAAATCCGGCTATGAATGATCCCGCGTGACTCGGAGGCGGTTGCCAACAGAATCTGAAACTCTCCGGAGAAGGCTTGGCTTGCGCTGCGGCGGCTACACTATGCCTTCTCTGAAATTCCTCGAAGGAGGAAGAAATTCTGCATGACTTTCGGTCCAATGCCGTTCACCAGTAACAGAAGATTACGAATCGTATCGGGATCGTTGCCCAGGAGTATTTTGCCGCACGTGGCAATTCCATTCGACTTAGTTACTTCCCCTAAGGAGACAAATCGCCGAGCAAAGAGCCTCGTCATGTATGAGCCCCAATCGAGGCCAGCAGTCTTGAGCCGGGCAACAACTTCCTCTACATCCCACCTGGTCAGATTCGCCGGATCGACAATGCCTGCCTTACGGAGAAGAGGAAGAAGGGCGTAGGTCTTTTCAAGAGAACGATTATTGACCGCGAGGATCGAGACGATCAATTCTTCCCAGATCTCATCCAAATTGTTAGGTAACCGATGCACCTGCTCTGACATCTCCTAGTAACTCCCTTCGCTGAGATTTTATTGGCCTCGGCTTCGGGCGGCTGGGTAAGCCAGTTGCGGCATTGGACAATCTCAGTTCACCTATCTCCAGTTCCGTGTCACTGAACCCCATGGTCTTGGTCCCGACATGTGGAAGGTGTCGTTGCATCCACTTTCATCCAGCACACGAGACGGACATCAGTGATGTCGATGGGGGGAAGCGGCTCCGGCGCCTTGAACGGCTCCAACCCGAGCTTCTTGACGACCTCCGCAATCGCGATGGAAGCTGCCTGTCCCTCCAGAGATGCAATGGCGCTTCTAATCTGACTCTCAATACGAGTACCCCACGGAGCTTCAACGGCTTCAACCAAGCGGTTCAGTTCATCGATCGTGACGCCAGGAGGAGGTGCTGAGCGAAGCTGGATGGCCGCTGCACGGAGCGACGGCTTGATCTTCGGCTGCAAATTTGCGGGATCGGTTGCCGCTTGCCATTCCTGGTAAATATCCGCCCGTGCAACTTGCCACGCAGAGTAGGCCGGCTGAAGCTGTACGCCCGACTCTGCCACGGGAGTCAGCTCGGTACAGGCGATTAAACGCAAACAGCCGAGAGTGTCTTTGATGGTGGCTCCGCCAGCCGCCGGGATGAAGCGCAGGAACAGGCGATCCCCAACATAGGCACAGAAGAAGTGGCCAGCCTGCCGTCCTCCTTGGAAGGCAGAACCGCTACCCCACGGAAGCTTGACAATCTGATCCCCATACTTTTCTAGGCCCTTGCGCAATTCCTGCCTGTACTCCTCCCCAGAATGGGCCGACGGATCTTCTCCCCCATTCACGAAAAGTGTCGCATCCTCGCTGCGCAGGCGCTCAATCTCCGCGCGTTCATCCGCGAATACAATCTCGCTGGTAGACGCTCCAGGGATGACCTCATTCTCTATGCCAATCGTGGCCGCCGCCCGGCTGAGCTTGCTTCTGATGTTCGTCTCCAGGGTGAGGAGCGCATCAAGACGAACATCGGGGAAGAAGCACCGGAGGTACACGTCCTTATGAGGGCTGCCAATCCGGTCCACTCTGCCATGGCGCTGCACCAGACGCATCGGATTCCATGGGAGGTCGTAGTTGATGATGTTGCGGCACTGTTGCAGATTCATGCCTTCGGCCAATACGTCGGTCGTGACTAGCACGTCATACAAGTCGTCCCGTCGTCCCGCTGGAGCCTCAGAGGACTCGGGAGCGAAACCATATACTGCCTGCTCGCGTGAAATCCCGCTGTACCCTTCGTCGCCGAATACGCAGGCGAGTCGTCCGCGGTAAATCGCAAAGCGAAGGTCAGTCGCGAAGAGGTTTTCTAGGTATTCGCAAATCCAGACAGTAGTATCAGCAAAGAAGGAGAAGATGATGACCTTCCGCTTGTTCCTTCGATCACTGTCCTCCAGGCCATCGTGTTCAGCAGATTCAAGAATCCCCAGTAGCTCTTCGGTGAGCGAAGCCAGCTTTGGGTCGTTTTCCCTCGTCACCTGAACTGCACTGGCAGCATACCCGGCCAACAACTCCATGTCGGCTCGTACATCGTTCGCCAATCGTTCAACATCGTAAGCACTCGCCGGGCTGGATGCACCAAGCGCTTCCAATCGCTCAAGGATTTCGTCGTTGTCAGTCTGCTGCCATTCGTCAATACCTTCAGCGGTAAGGACAACACCACCTGCCAGACCCTGGAGAAATACCTCACAGCCCTTTACCATCTTTTTCAAAGTGCGGCCAAAAGCATGGGATGAAGACTCAAATCTCTTTAAGAGTCCCGAGCGAATAAGCCCTGTAAGTGCGGCTTCCTGAAGAGTTGGTCCCGATGCGCCTTTGAGATGCCGGCTTGTTTCATACCGAGCTAGAGTCAGTTTTGGCAGTGCCGGAGGATCTGGTGCCAATGCATCCTTTAACTCATCAAAGAATCCGGGAAGCACTTCGTCCAGGGAGTATTCAACTGCCCTCACATGTGGTTCGGGGAATCGAATCGGAATCTCTTTTCCCTCCGGGCCAATCACGCGATCATTGGGGTAGTACCGCTGGACAAAGTGCCGCGTCCTCCTGACCGTCGTCACGTCCAGAACATCGAACAGAACGTCTGGCGTCAGATCGTCCGGGTCGATCTTCATGGCATCGCTGAAACGGCCCTTCAATGATCGGATGCCAATATCCGCGAACGCCGCATCCTGCTTGGCAAAGTACGTGATCAGATAGTAGAGATCCCACAGGGAATTGTTCACCGGAGTCGCGGACATCAGAACCAGCTTCTTGGGCGGGGCACCCTGTAGAAGTCTCCGGAGAGCACGTGCCCGGTCGGTGCCGGGATTGCGGAATGCCTGGGCCTCATCCACGATCACGAGTGAGTATTCCTTGGGGTCGTGCTTTAGGTGGCTGTGTGGCCCCGTTCCGATCTGCGTGTCGCCGGCGAGCTGTTCGTAGCTCAACACTTCGAAGTAAAGTTGGTGACGATCCATGAATCGTTCCCAGGTGCCGTCTCTCAACGCTGCGGGAGCAATGAGGACGGCTCGCTGGCGATTCTCCTCGATGACACGGCGCAGAATCTCACCGCCGACGAAAGTCTTCCCCAGGCCCACGCCATCCGCCAAGAGAACACCGTTGTACCGATCGAGGATGCGTTCAGCTCGCGCGATTCCGTCGTTTTGGAACGTCGTGAGACGGATGCGTTCACCCTCAAGGCGGCGCTCGTCTTCCATGTCGTCCTTGTACCGCTCCCACAGCACACGAAGGAAGATCAAGTACGGAAGGTGGGGTTCATAGCGTTCCGCGTAGACCTTTGCCAAGTCGTATGGAACTGCGTCTGCCCACAGTTTCTCGTACCACTGCTTCACCATCCCAACCGGGGTCGGGTCGTAGCGGCCCAGGTTCAATTCCAGATTTCGAGTGAGACCCGCCGCTGTGAAGTTGGATGAGCCGGCAATCACTCCCTCATTTTCTGTTGCAAAGAGAAATGCTTTGCCGTGCAGGAACGACTTCTCGTAACGTCGAACCTCCAGCTTGCCGGAGTCGATGAAGTCGAGGAGGGAGCCTACCGCCTTGTCTGTCTGTTCCTCGAACTCCATCAAGTCGCGATCACGCTCCAAGCCTTGCGTCTGCAAAGAAAGAGCGTTGTTGACCAGACGCTGCTCAAAGCGATCACCTCGGGGATCTCCCGGCATACGCACCGGCTTGGTCGGGGGTGGAACGGGCTCTGCGCCAATCAAAAGCCTCACCTGCTTGAGTCGCTTCAACCGCTCCGCAAGAATCGCAAAGCCTTCTGGGTTGAAGTATCCCGTCGCTACGCAGAGTTCGATGGGTTGAGCGTACGTTGTGTGCAACCAGTCCATATGGGCACAGAGCGCCTGCGCCATGCTGAGGTCGATATTATCGACAAACTCGGCCTTGGCCGGTAGCGCAGGTGTTTGCGATTGCTGTGTTCCTAAAGTCTCGTCTGCCATAGCCGGAAGTGTTCGATCGTTGACTCCATTTGCTGAGCATAATCCCAGCCATCATGGAAGGTCTCGAAAATGTGACGGAATTGATCTTCACGCAGCCCGTACAGATGAGCCACAACTGCATCGAGTTCATGAATCATGTCGTTCTTCTCATCCTCTTCGATGGGGCCGCACTTCACGTGGAGAGATTGAGCCCATTTCGCGAATCGCGGACCCGTAGAGGCCAACCGGCCCGCCAGTGTCACGGCGGCCTTCCACAGGGTGCTCGTGCGCGCTGGTCGAGGGATAGGGAATGGGTTGAGGACATGATAGTTCAGGTGAATCTCGACGAACCGTCGCGCATACCAGTCCAGGCACAGCGAGGACAACACCCCTAACAAGTACGCCTGGTCCCTATGATCACCCCTATGCCATACGAAATACGGCGCAGCGTTCGTGATAAACACCTCGGCCGGGAGAAGAGCCGTACGTACTGTGCGTGTATCCGTGGCCCTGGTCACGTCTCGGAAGGCGATCCTCACATCATGGCAGGGTAACGAGCCAGGGTCACGGAGGCTATCAGCGCTCATGCCGTGGAATGCGGAACGGGCTAGTTTGGCTGATCGCAAGCGGCTCTTTTGCAGTTCTGGAATGACCTTCTTTGGATCGGCCCATGCATAGTACGCGCCGGTGTCCTGTTCCCAAAGGTCGAAGGACTCTCCTTTGAAGACCGGCCAGTACCCGCGAGGAGGTTCCGCCGTGAACGTCATCAACTTCTTGTCGTTTGTTGCGTGCAGTTCAGCATGTGGACGAGCTCGCCATCCAGAACCATCGTCATGATCGAGACGGGGAGCCTTTCTAAGCTGCGCAAATACTTCAGCCGATTCGTCAGAAGGCAGCAAAGGAAGAGAAGCGGAATCGGTCCACGAAAGAATTCCTGCTACCGGGAAGAGAACCGCTGGCTGAACGACCCCTAAGTTAAATTTGCCTAGACTTGAGTAAGGGCCGCGTACCGGGATGGATGCATCAGGAGAAGGTGCTGACCTCCTCCACGAGGCCAATACGAACGTGTATTGAGGATGGACATCCGGGAAAACCCAATTCTGCTTGTTGAGCAGTTGAGTCAGGTCTGTGATCTCAGCAGCCGACAACAGGGTCTTACGAAACTCTGTGCTGCCCTTCGCCGCAAATGCTGAGCGAGGCAACACGACGCTCACCCGACCACTTTCTGCCCTCACCAGGCTCCAGAACCGCCAGCTCGCAGCCTTGTACAGGTCCGGGTCGCCGGTTCCCATGCCAGGAAACGGTCCCGTTACGAGGATTGAGCGGAGTAGATCTGCCTGTTCAATCTCCTGCTGCATCTCGTGTAGCAAGTCAGGCCGGTCACGGCGCAGCTTCCGCTTGAGGGCTTCCTGGTCCTGTTGCTGGAGAGAGTGGAATCCCGGATGATGCCGGGTCCAGAAGCGGTCTTCCTCTACTGTTGCTTCCTCCCATGGGGGATTCCCGAGGATCAGGTCGAAGCCGGGACGGTCGCGAAGGAATACCTCCGGGAACGCGATGGGAAAGTGAAATGGCGGAATGGCTTCCAGTGCCTTAACTGCCGACCCGTGTGCTCCGCTATTCGGAATCTCGGCGGTATTTGTCAGCCAATGCGTCCCGTGCTGCGCAAACCCATCGCGCACCTCCTGAGATATCCGGGAAGCGGCCAGGACATCGAACAACGCCGCCGCTGGCGCCACTTGTCGTCTTGCCTCGCTCGATGCTGCTCGGGCTGCTGCGATCTCTGCGGCGTTTGCATCGGAGGACCGGGCCAATCGCAGCAATGCGTCTCGTGCTGGCCCCAAGATTTCGTCTGCCCTTGCAACAAACAGGGGAAGTTCCAACAGCTTTCTAAGCTCCTCGCTGGCTTCTTCCAGGGTGGCAATGCCGACGAGGGAGTTCCCAGGCACGAGGTTGTGATCCAAAAAGGAAAGCGGCAAGCCCGGCACAAAAGTGTGTATCCATAGCGCCAGTCTGGCCAACTCAACCGCTATGGGGTTCAGATCGACCCCGTAGATGCACCTGCGGGCAATCTGGCGACGCAGCAACTGTGTATCCTCGATTTCGACCGCGCCTCCCGCCGAAGCGAGGGAATCGATTGCGGACTGTCGGAGACGCTGCAACTCATCCATGACTTCGGGGAGCCTGCGCTTCGCGAGATAGCCAGAGAATGCTCTCTCGATGCGGTCTACCGCAGCAACCAGGAAGTGGGCTGATCCCATGGTGATGTCCGCAACTCGAAAGTCAAAGAACGATTCACCGGCTTGCCGATCTGGAAGCGCATCAAGTCGTACCAGGTGCTCGACGAGTGCGGGCTCAAGCCCTTGCTCAAGCAGGTGCTCGACAGCAAAGTGCTTGGTGAAGTACGACCCCGTTGATTTGCGGGTGCCGGAGGTACTGTGTAGGAAGGCTTGCCCCCGCCGCACTCTGACTTCATCTTTGGGCCGAGCCGGTCTGTACTGCTCCTGCTTATCCTTGACCTCCGTCGTTAGGTCGGTCTCGGCGATTGCCAGCTCATTTTCGAGGAGCCCCTCATATATGGTGCCGAATTCCCGAACTCCTAAGCTGCGGAAATCGACCGGCCCCCATCCATCGGTAGTACGGTCCACCAAGAGCGCCGCAAGAATGGGGCCGAAGACGTGATCGGCCAGCCTGATTTGGGCGATTGCTGCCCCGACCGGCGACACGGCCGCGTCCACTGTGAAAAGACCGCCATTGTATTGGGGGACACCCCACTCTGGGTTTCCGCGGTCCACTGCCCGGAAGAGGCGCTCGACCTCTTCCCAATGAGCCGTCGTATCGACTGAGAAAGCTCTTTCCTCACGCAGGTGCTTGGTGAGGTCATTTGCCTTCTGCTTGAGGGAACGGGCGCGGTAAAGATCGTTTGTCCGGTAGGGCAACAACTCCTTGTCTTCCGCGTAGGCAATGAAGAGAAGGCGGAAAAGGACCACCAGTGCCATCTGGTAGGTCTCGCGTAGTGCGGATGCAGTAGGGCGCTGTACGTTCCGGGCCAGCATAAGAGCCTGGGCCAGTGGCGGTACCACTTCAACGTAGATGCGCTCACGCAGCCGGGCGCCGAGTTCGACGGCATAACGAGATGAGCTTTCGAGAATCTGGCCAACGGAACCGTTCTTTTGCAAGGCGCCGGCAGAGAACAGCAGCCACAGATAGCCGGCCTGGCTCTCCGAGAGAAGGTCCAGATGAACTTCGGCAAATGTCTCTGACCGGCCACGCTGTCCCGTGCCCACTCCGGTGCGGGCCGGATAAAGACGAAGCTGAGGGCCGGAGATCACAATCACATAGTCTAGGTTTTCGGTGTCGGCCTTCGCCAGGGCCTGGGAGATTGGGGAGACCCCCGAGAAAAGTGGACTCGGCATGTCTGGAGACTCGTTGCGGTCCAGCAACAAGGCCAAGGCCACTCGGGTGTTGGCTGCTCGGAGTACGTATTCACGGCCCGGCGTTTGTTCCAGCGTGAAGTCCAGACTTCGCAAGAGTTCACGGTCCCTGAGCCGCAGAAGCGGAACCCCGGCTTGAACTGCGTGACCCCAATCATCACGTGTAGGGACGCCGTTGATGAGTTCGTGCGTTGCAAAGAGCCCTTCATTTCTGAGCCCCGAGGCGGACGATTCAAGCTCTGGGATGGCAGAGGCCAGGAACCTCAAGGCCGCGTGACGGTCTGGTTCAAGGAGAGCCGCCGAACACACCCGTTCAACCTTCGCTGGCTCCAGGCCGATGAACGTAGGCGGCTGGTCCCCTACCGGGCCGCTGATGGCCGCTTTGTCGCCGTAGAGTGCCACCAAGAGGAGCGGGGTCGCCCGGCCACCGAGCCGAGCCCTCCAGACTGAGCGCAAAGCGGCGCTCGTAGGCTTAACTGGCGACCTGGCTATAGCGACTTCAAGGGCGTTGGGACCCTGCCCCAATACCAGGCCGACCGGCTGGAGGCCATGGGCATCCGGCAAAGTCAGAGCGCGCTGTTCGTATCCATCAAGAAAGCTCATGGGTTAACCACATGAGCATAGTTGATCGGGCTTGAAGGAACAAGCGTTCCTTCAAACCGGAGCTTAATAAAGAGGCACGGCTGCCTGTCGTCTGAAGCCGGTTGAACTCCCAATTCGCAACAAGCCCGTCCGGCGCGAGCATCTCCTCGCGGAATTGTACAAAGTCGAGAAAGGCTTTCCTACGCCGTTATCGGACGTGGACAGATAAGGACAAGCTTAAACACCACCATACCGCAATCGTCATCGACAGCTTCACCCTACTGGGACGACCGGCGTGCCAGACCAGCGAATCCGCGCCACCCAGGCGACGGCGACGGCACGGTCGCCGTGGACACCGACCAAAGTTCCGAGCTTCATGATGACAATCCATTCTAGTTGCTCTTCAGCACGGGAAAGGGGCTGCGGCCTTTGGTTCGTTGGTAACCACACTCGACAAGGAGTAGTAACTCGAAGAAAAGCAGGATCACGTTCGTTGCGAACCTCTGAATCCAAGGCGTCCCAGAATTTAGTGCGGGCGAATTGTGATATGGATCACGCGACCTGCTTTGACATTTTATATTTTCCAATACCCGCGAACTCTCCCGCGCCGACCAGCGTGACCGCACGAGCTTTTCCTTTTTGTGAACCCAACTCCACAAAAAGTTCCTGAGCCTAAAGAAGTTGTGTAATCTTTGCTATCCGCAGCCATGAATGGGCGTCCAAAATCTAGTAGCAAATCGGGTGGCACTACATCTACTACAGCAGTTGTGTAGTGCTGCAAAAAGTCGGGGAACCGCAGTTGACGAAGTGGATTCCTCTGCTAACGAGAAGTGACACTTCAGTACCGCAGCAGGGAACACTGAAGCGCAACCGGGTGTCTAAACAAATGTACCTGTAGTGTTTTCCTTGGTGAAATCAATCGATTGGGAAAGGGTAAGGTATGACAGTCGCAGAAGCTGAAGAGAGAATCGAAGCACTCACACGAAACCTTGCGTCCAGCGAGATTTCACCAGCCAAGCGGGTCATGTGGGAAGCACAAATGGCTCGCTGCTATCGGATTATTCAAAGGGCACGACAACAGGCACACAGGTCTCTAGCTTCCTTTGCAGGGACTCTCCTTGACATGATCGGCGACACGGCTTTCGATCAGGATCATAACACTGCAATCATCACAGCAGCGCACCTCATTCGCGGCGCTTCTATCGAACAATTGGCCGTTGCGGTACCAGCGGCCATTCGCGAGACCCCAACGTGTGACACTCGGCCCAACCGGGTCAAATGCCCTGAATTTACGGAGATTGTTGTCTGTCTGCTCCGCCTAGACAGCATTCCATTCTCATGCGAGCGCAACATTGCCATTCGGACAGCTCTTCACCTTAGCAATATCGTTGGACGGCCACAAATCCACCAGTCGGTACGCCGCGCACAGGCGGACACCGGCGGGTTGGGACCAAAGGGCATGGTGAATCGTCTTACGGAGATATGCTCGGCGTATCGCCCGCAGAAGTCAGGATCTTCGCCATGTGGGTCCGGCTCCAAGAAGATTACTTCGCTCAGTACGCCATCGACCGCATGAGACCTCCGGTGAAGAGTGCGCACGGGGATGCGTCCAAAACGCTCCCCGTGCAATAAACCCACTACCGCCCCTACAATTCGCTGTGTAAAACCTGCTTTAATTGCTGCAATTTAGCGTTATTTTCCTTCCAAACTCGTACAGATATGCCCTATAATACATCACAGAAAGGTGGCGACATGACCCCTCCGAAGAAGGCAGCAATCCGAACGAAACGCAGAATCGTCGCGCCGCTTGAAAAGCGGACACAACTCCGGCTCACTATAGACTCCAGATTCACCAAAGCACACTTCAATCAGCTCTTTGCCGCACTCGGAATTCGCAAAAAGAACGCTCTCGCAGAGCACATCATCATGAACTTCAAGACCAAGGTCGCTCAGGCGCAACTTGTTGCGTTTTACAACGGCCCGTGGCTGAACATCCCATTTCAAGCTATCGACACCGCCTTCGTGTTCCCCCTGACCTACGAGATAGCGGATGAACTGGAAAGAGTTGGAGGAGAGGTTCTTGGGGGTGTGAATCGCTCCAAGGCATTTCGCGTGATGGTGGCCTACTTTGCTTCCATCTACAAGCTAAAGAGTCCAACCTATACCACCGGCGCATAATCCTATCGGAAGATCGCTGGGCAAGAGGCAACCGCATGAAGCTGATGATCGTCGAGAGTCCGAACAAGATCAAGAAGATCAAGGCAATTCTAGGCAGCGGTTGGGATGTTGCAGCAAGCGTCGGGCATATTCGGGATCTCCCGGTGAAGAGCCTGGGCATAGAGCCGAACACCTACAGGCTTGAATACCAGATCCTCGAACGGAGCGAATCTGTCGTTTCACAACTCCGGCAGCGCGCCGCCCGCTCCGAACAGGTTTACCTCGCTACCGACCCCGACCGCGAGGGAGAAGCTATTGCATGGCACCTGCAACAAGTTCTCAACCTTCGCCGGTACGAGCGCGTCACCTTCGACGCAATCACTGAAAACGTGATCCGCGCCGCAATCCAAGCGCCGCGGAAGCTCAACACCAACCTTGTTCACGCGCAGGAGGCCAGACGTGGGGCGGATCGTCTCGTCGGTTATCAGGTGTCGCCTGCTCTCTCGAACCAAACAGGCATTGCGCGGCTGAGCGCCGGCCGCGTTCAAAGTGTTGCTCTCCGCCTCGTCGTTGATCGGCAACGCGAGATCGAGGCATTCAAAGAGACAAAGCACTTCGGCGCCGAAGCGATCTTCGATGGCGGAAAGTGGCGCGCCCAGTGGGACACGGCCCCGTTCCTCAAAGAAGGCGAGGAATACATTCTGGACGCAGCGCTGGCGGAAGAGGCCGCGAAGTGCAGGCTCTTTGCGGTCACCGCTGCGGCCACCAAGCCGGCTACAAAGGCTCCACCTCCGCCCTTCACAACCGCCACGTTGCTTCAGGCGGCAAGCGTGACGCTCGGATACAAGCCGGAGCAGACCGCCCAGATTGCCCAGCGGCTATTTGAAGAGGGGTTGATTACCTACCACCGCACCGACAGCCAGAACTTTTCCGCCGAGGCGCTGGCCGAGATTCGGGCCTACGCGGCCAGCAACAACCTTCCATTGCCGCCCAAGGCGCGCACCTGGAAGTCCAAAGAGAGCGCGCAGGAGGCCCACGAAGCCATCCGCCCTACTCACCTGGAGCAACGCAATGCTGGGGCGGACGACGACCAGAAGAATCTCTACGACCTTATATGGACCCGCGCTGTAGCATCCCAGCTTGCGGATGCCGAATACAGCGTGAACACTCTCACGCTGGCCGCTCAAGACGGCTCGCAGCCCTTCGTCTTCAAAGCTATGGGCCGAACTCTCATCAAGCCGGGCTGGCGCACTCTAACGGCCAAGGATGCCGCCGAGGAACCCGATCCGAACGACACGGAAGACTCGGAGAAACAATCGGACGAGAATGGCCGCGTTCCCGCGCTCGGACGCGGCACCCAGCTTCATGCCGACAGCGCCCGCGTGTTGAACAAGCAGACACGCCCGCCGAACGGCTACACCCAGGCAAGCCTCATCAAAAAGCTGGAGCATGAAGGAATCGGACGGCCCTCGACCTATCCGGCTATCCTCAAGAACATCATCACCCGCAACTATATCGACGATTCCAAGAAGATATTGCGGGCCACTGACCTCGGCTTCCTGCTGATCGACGCGCTCAAAGGCCACTTCGCCTTTCTTGAGTACGACTACACGCGCTCCCTTGAGCAGCAGCTCGACGATATTGCCGAAGGCAAGGCCCAGTACCTCAACGTGGTTTCCAGCATCGACGGCCAGCTCAAGAAGGAGCTTGCGCAGCTGCACATCGCTCCGCGGCCTGCCCTGGCGCCGAACGGTCCAGCGCCGGCAAAGACTGGCACGGCCCCGCAGCCCGGCTCGCTCCTGTGCCCGAAATGCAAGCAAGGCACTATCAAAAAGCCGAATGGACAAACCTTCTACGGCTGTAGCCGCTACCGCGAGGGATGCAACTTCAGCATCAGCGAGACCATTGCGAAGAAGACCCTCACCCCGAAACAGATTGAGGCGCTTTGTACGAAAGGCAAGACCGGCGTGCTCAAGGGCTTTACTTCCAAGCAGGGCAAACCCTTCGAGGCGTACCTGACATTGGGCGAAGAAACTGACTGGAAAGCGCAATTCCGCTTTGAGTCCAGCAGGTGATATAGTTCGTCCACCAGAAGACTCGCTAGGGCTAACACGCCGTGAGGAATTTATTCAAGGGTCGTTCACGTCAACAACGTGCCACGAACAAACGTCCGACCGATTTGTTCCAATATGGACGGTGACATGGGCGTTTGGAGGGAGTAAAAACTTCTCGACTGAAGCTTTTGCGTCTCCCCGGTCCTCTACTGCTAGGGATCGAGACAATCTGCCCCCTACGCAAGCCTCTAGATTACTTTGGCTCTACGCCGCAGAGACGCGATGATGTTATCAAGTCTGCGCAGCAGGTCGTCGTAGGTGATGATGTCCATCATGTTCACGTACTTGCGCTTGATGAACTCCAGGTCAAGCTCCTGCTGCGGATCGAGGGCTCTACTGCCGTCAGGATTACGATCGCGCCCCAGAATGAGAAGCGCCTTGGGATTGGTGATCCGAATCGACATCTCCAACGGCAACTGCTTACGGTACTTCTGGGTGAGTTTCACCTCTCCGACAACGCCCCACTTCGATAGATGAAACAGATACTTCTCGGCCTGCATTACCGTGCCGGATAAATCTCTGGTTGGCACGTAGTTGTCGCGGTACTGCGTCTTCGAAAGGAGGACGTCGTCGAAGGGGCGCTTGATCTCGATAATGTCGAGATTGCCGTTGACATCCACGAGCGCAATGTCAATGGAGCGACTTGTGGTGACGTCGGGTTTTGAGTAGTGATCCTCGATCTGGACTTCCTCCAGCACGGTGACATACTTGGGGAAGATCAGCAGGATAAAGTTGAGGAGCATCTTCCGCCATTCCTTCTCCGTCCTTCCAACAGACGAATCCAGCCACTCTTTGATCGTGTTGTGGATGAACGTAAACTTATCGATCTCGGCCCGCAGGAGTTCCTGGGGGCGGAAAGGAGTTGAAGAAACCACAGTCTTCCGTCGGCTCAGATAGGTCTCGTACTGCGTCCTGAAATCCCTCATTCCATCGAAGTATTCCCCGATGATGTTTGATACTCTGGCGTTGGCGTAGTGGTCAAGCTCGGTGGAGTTGGGAAATTTCTTAAGGAGCTGTTCGAATACGTCGACAGGTATGCTGCCAGACTTGCTGCCGCCGACCGCTATGTCCTGGTCTTCCCCTATGACCTTGGCAAGACGTTTGAAAATCGAAATGTTGCGCTCGGCGACGAAGAGCTTGCGCTCCAGTTTGATGCCGCTATCTGCAAGCAGTACATCGTTCGCTATGCTGAACACGCGACCCTTGATCCGATGGTAGGCACCGTCCCGCTTTGCGAAGTGGAACTTGTACTCGAACTCATCGATATTTTGGTCTTTGCTTGGTTCATTGATTAGGTCTCCGCGCTCCAGCGTGAACACATGACTGATCGTAACCCTTCCATTTGTTTTCAATTGCTCCCAAGCCCAACGGCTATTCCAGGAATCGGATGAATATTCCAGTATCATTACATCTTGATCCACCACGAACTTGATCATCCCACCCCCTTGAGTTCGGCTTTAGCCGAGTGACACTCGCCCATTCGTGACTCGGTCATCAAGTTCTGCTTCTCCAATCCTTGATGTAGAGAAGGTTCTTCGTGTCGAGTTGAAGAACCCGATGCTCTATGAGCAGAGCGGTGGTTTCGGGGCCATACTTGTCGATTTCGTCCAGCGCAATGAACGACTGCTTCTCAGTTTCGAGGTACACAGGCAGCAGTCGCGAAACTGAATCGTTCTCGATATTCTTGAAGATCACGGTGTCGTGGACCAGAATTGGCAGCCGGGTCAGCAAGAAGATAGTGAGGTCGAACAGCACGAGTCCCGTGTATGCAACCCCAGTTCCTGTGTCTTCCTCAACCTCAAAGCTGTAGCTGCGTTCCCGCAATTGAAGGTAGGGACTTTTTCGCTCTGGACCAAACCGTTCCGTCATAATCCGGCGCATACCGTCATTGATAGTCTTCTCAATGACGATCAGAATCGTTTCTTTCTCGGTCTGAAGAAGCTCCTTGAGGCGCTTCATCTCGGTACGGAGTTCCGCCTCATGCTCGTAGCGACCGTTTTCCTCGCGGGCACTCTTTATCTTCGTCGCAACCTCTGCAACCCGGTCCACGAGCGCGGTAGGTGCTTCCACGGTGTTCAGGCTTCGCGCCATGCGCTCGTCAATCAATGCCAACTCCTGATCGATTACAGCCAATTGTTCTTCGAGCTGTGTCTGCGATGCGCCCAGTTCTGAGTGCAGAATTCGAGCGACTCCCGTATGGAACTCACCGACGCGCGCCAAACGATCTTGGTCGATGGCTGGGAAATAGCGCACCAACTCCTGAAAGTTTTCGCTCCGGACTGCGCGGCTGCCGCGGAGATTGTTCTGCACCCGCTGAAGTCGGCTCGCCAAAGTTAATCGAAGGGCGAGAAGACGGTCCTTCTGCTCCTTCAGTTCCAGCAGCTCTCGATTGACGACCTCAGAGACGTTCGCCGTGTATCGCGCGAGATTCACTCGGATATCGGAGAGTTCGCTCTCCAGCGTGGCGATGCTCTTCTGATTCTCGTCGTAGCCCTTCTTCTGAATTGCAGGGATCACGCGGTGAGTCTTCGCAGTCGCCCACGCCTTCAGCTCTTTCTCCGTGCCGTCGAGATTGAATGCTATGTCGCGAATGGCCGCGTAACGATCAAAGGTCTTGATGAGAGTGTCAACGCATTCTTCGCCGCTTTTACTTGGAACGATATGGAGCGGCATAGAGGGATCAAGGTTTTCCTTGCCCCACACGCGCGTATAGAGACCGACCAACATGCGGAAGCTCAAGTCCGGCAGTTCTACTTCGTAGGCTTGCCTCAAAAACGCGGTATACCCCTCAAGCGTCATCGGAGGCCCAAGCTCAAATTCAGTTCCGCAAGGGTACACCGTATCCGGCTGGCTTGTGTCTCGGCAGAACCGGTAGACTTCGTCAGCAAACTGGAACGTGAAGAAATACTCATGGTGGCCTAGCTCCTTCACAACGTCATCGTTGTGAAGGAGCAGATCTTTGCCACCGAACGCAAAATCGATCACCATCAGCATGGTGGACTTTCCAATGGAGTTGGTGGCATTCGCATCACCCAGGATCACGTTCAGGCCGGAGTGAAACAAAACCACCCCTGTGCGGAACTTCTGCGAACGAATTTCAATCAGCATAGGTCACCAATCCTGTAGACAGGTCCACGTCGATTTGTCCGAGAATATAGAGCACGTCAATGGCCAGCAGGAACTGGTCAATACTCTCGAATTCTTTGCCCACTTTGCCGTACAGGCTGACGAGATTGGCCTGCGAGGCTTTCTCATGCAGAATGATGGGCGTCCGCCCGAGCGCGGATTCGCGCAACGTGATTACCTTGTTCGGCATGATCAATCGAACACCTCGCAATTCTGCACGAAGAAGGCTGCGATCACTTCAGGCGCTTCGATCATGTCCGTCTTGGTCACGGTCCGGAACCAGGTCACGACGTTCTGATAGATTTCCTGCTTCGGCAGGCCGAGGCTCTTCTGCTTCAGATAGAACGTCCGTACCTGCGAGTAGATCAACTGCGACTTGGTCGGATACTCCTCTTCTAAGACACGGAATTCTCGCTTTACATATGGATAGTAGTCCGTCACATTCCTTTTGATTTTACGAATGATGAGCTCCGGCACGGCCGCTTTGCACTTAGCATCGACGGTCTGGGGGTCGAGGGTCAGGTCCTCCTCAGCCGATTCTTTGAAGCTTACGTTCCCGAGAGACACGACGATCTGATGGATACCCTCCTCTATAGGGTACTCGCGCATAAGTGCGCGTTGCCGCGCGCGTTCGATCAGGCCGCGTTTGACCCGGAAAAGCTCTTCGTACTCCGCACGGGTGCGGGGTTTATCGAATCGCGTGTGACATCCAGTGCACAGCGGAATTTGGTTGTCGAGATCGTTCCGGTCGGCACCCAGCAGCTCGACATCTTTCAGTTCCTCAGCCTCGGCCGGCTTCAGATTGAGCGGAAAGATATGCGCCAGTTCGTAGTAGCGATAAGTGCGACCCTTTTTCTTGTAAAACAGCGCCGTTCCGCACAACGGGCAACAACCCTCAACCTGCGTAGTGAGCGCGATCTCCTCTGCGGGCGTGTACGAGCGTCGTTCGAGAGTCACTGAATAGCCTTTGGTTCAAACGGGAAATGGACGAATGTCAGAAATCATAGCACCAAACTCCACCCCTGTACCCAAACTCGCATCAGGAACCGGCGCCCCGCAGACTCCGGCTGCGAGGCCGGCCACGCTGGCCGGACCTCGGTACACCGAAAGCTGCCCAAACCGCGCTATTCACCAACGTATTCAATGAGCATCCTCGCAGCCGGGCCACCTCGCGGGCGACGACCCACTGAGTGTTGAATACACCAACTTGCATTGCATGGACCCTGCTGCAATCCATATCCAGCAGTTCCACATCGAAAAGCTCCACATTTTGCAAAGCCTCGCGGACGCGAATCGACAAATCGCCGTGCATTCTCCAGCGCCGTCGCAGGCAGCGATCAACCTTTGCACTGAAGCGAATGTTGCGGTACACAATCTCGATAGTCATCTTCTATTCTCCCGCCCTCAAATCTCCATACGGTTCCGTGAACGCGATGTCGCGATTCACGCGCACATTGAACCGATAACCCGGTCGAATTTTCACCGTGGGCTGGATGTTCAGATTCTTCCGCGTCACCTCCATGCCCAATTGGCCGAATTGCTGGCCAAGGGCTTGAGTTGCAGCCGCGCTCGGCGACAAAGCGCCTGACGCCGAACTCCCCTGCGGCTGGGACATCTCGACTCCGGCCGTGAACGCACTCAGCATCAAAGCCATCGAGACAAGCCGCACAAAGTGATTGTCCACCTGATCGTGGAATCCCGCCGCTCCAGAGGCGTCGTGCCCCACCATGCCATCGAGATCCACGCTGGAGCCGTCCGGGAAGATCAGCCGCGACCAAACAACGATCGCGCGACTCTGGCCATACGAGACACGGTTGTCGTATCGACCGATCAAGCGAGAACCTTGCGGGATCAACAAATACTGGCCCGTCGCCGTGTCATAGACGTTTTCGCGCACAATGGCCTTTACCTCACCCGGCAGGTCGGTGTTCACTTCACTTTCAAGCGTCGCCGGAATGTCCCATCCAGACTTGATTTCGTACTTCGACAGAGCTGGCGCTCGCGTCGCGGACGAATAATCCCGCTCGTCCCTGGCCTGTCTTGCCTTGTCGATGAAGCTCTCTTT
>Ga0302320_10012807_pt1 | contig 17572 bp, 18 predicted proteins | sample Bog_T0_3_FD_202130 | JGI IMG/M metagenome (GOLD analysis project Ga0302320, IMG submission 202130) | Peat permafrost microbial communities from Stordalen Mire near Abisko, Sweden - Bog_T0_3 | ecosystem: Environmental > Terrestrial > Soil > Wetlands > Peat | place: Sweden: Abisko, Stordalen Mire...
GAAGTACGTGCGGTCAAGTTCACTGACGATTGGAAAGATACTGCGACTGACCGAGACCCGCGGCGTACGGGTGTGGCCCGAGTCGGTCCATGCCTTGCGAAACAGATCGATCTGTTCGGCTTGCAGTTGATGGAACGGCACACCGGTGTCTTCGCTCAAGAGCGTCGAGCTCATCAGATTCATCCCCTGCTGCGCCGCCCAGACGGCGGTCTTTCGGGTTCCAGCGCCCCACCAAATCCGCTCTCGAAGACCATCCGAGTGTGGCTCGACTCGAAGCAATCCGGGCGGGTTGGCGAACATCGGACGCGGGTTCGGTTCGGCAAACCCCTCACCCTTCAGTGCCTCGAGAAAAGTCTGCGCGTGGTCTCGTGCCATGTCGGCCTGATCGGTTCCCTCGGCCGGAATGTAGCCAAAGTATCGATAGCCGTCGATCACTTGTTCGGGCGAACCGCGGCTGATGCCCAGCTGCAGGCGCCCGCCTGAAATGAGGTCGGCGGACCCCGCATCCTCGGCCATGTAGAGCGGATTCTCGTAGCGCATGTCGATCACGGCGGTGCCAATTTCGATCGACTGGGTCCTCGCGCCAACGGCGGCGAGCAGCGGGAACGGTGACGAAAGCTGGTTCGCGAAGTGGTGCACCCGGAAGTACGCGCCGTTTGCACCGAGCTCCTCGGCGGCGACCGCAAGATCGATTGACTGCAAGAGGGCGTCTGACGCCGAACGAGTCGCCGAGTAGGGCGAAGTCGCCCAGTGTCCAAACGACAAAAACCCAATGTTCTTTATGCCCATGGACCAACCCCACAACCCTTCTCTCCAACTTAATGTGACGTGAGCGACTGTCTCCCAATCTCAGGTCGCGAGCGTGACTCTCGAGACATGAATACTTCGAACCAAGCCACGGCGGTCGCGATCCGCGACACTCAGCCCGGCGAGCGAATCACGCGTTGGCGAGATCCGCGGACAGGTGTTGAAGATCGGCAACCTTTGCATTGTTGTCTTGCAGAAAATTCGGATCGGGAAGCAATCTCGCTGCGAGACGCCAGTCCGCGACTAACGCGGACAGTGCGGTCACCACATTGCGTGCGTCCGTCACCGCGGACTTCGGCCAGGAATAGCGAACGATCTCCAATTTGAATTTCAGCGTGTCGACGGCGAATTGGGAATAGGCCCTTGAAATCTGCTTTGACTCGATCGGCGAGTTCGCCAGGGCATTCGAGTCACGCGCCATGGCCTTGCGATCGTCATCGACAATCGTTCGAAGAAAGTGCCGCGCCTTTGCGAGGTCCCGCGATGTCGAGAGCGTGGTGGACGTTTTGACGCCTTTGGGACCGCTGGCAGTAGAAGCGCCGCATCCGCCCAAGACGAGCGACGTCGCAACCATCGCGCACAGGACTCGTGTCCGCACTTGCAACCGCCTCGCTCTGCAGTATTGAACTTCGAAAGCAAACTTAGGGCGAGATCGCCTCGGCGAAAGCCGGAGGTGCTTTGGCCTGACGTGATGGAAGCTCAACGGTCGGAGCCGATGACCTTGAAGCAGAAGTTCACGATCCGTCTCTTTCGAACACCCCACGAATCGTCAGGACACGCGATTGCGCTGAGTGGGGGCCGCGCACTCGCGACAGAGCACCACCGACGAGTTTGACGTCTCGTCGGACTTATTGACCCGAAAGATCCGAACGACTCCTCCGGAGCGACATTCGCGTGCGTGCCAACACGTGTGTCTGCTGCATCGGCAGGGTCCGGAGGCCGCCACGCGTTTGGGTCGGTCTGACATCACTACCAGTCTGCTTCTGTGGCGTCATCAAGTCAGGGACCGGTATTGGTGTCGCGGAGTCTGCGTGCTGATAACCGGAGCCCAGAATTCGATTCCTTACTCTGCTTCGCTCAACTCCCTAAGAGTTCGGCAAAGTGTAGGAACCGCCGATGAAGGGTGGGTCGTCACGACCGCCGTCATCGTTCTTCGAGATGATTTCGTCGGCGAAGACTTCGGCGTCGTCCAACGGGTAATACCCAATGGCGTGCGCCTCGTCCAACGTCACTGCTGCTCGGCGATTCGCCGACACGCCCCAGACGACGCGAAAGCCTGGACGCTGGATCGTCATCGCGGCTTCGAAAAGGCGCGTGCAGTCCCCGGGGGAGAGCCAGCTCCAGAGTTGTCGAATGTCCGCCGGACGTTCTCGGTAGGAACCGATTCGTAGGCAGACCACGTCGAGGCCGTAGCGGTCGTGATAGAGGCTGCACAGACTTTCACCCGCCACCTTGGAGACGCCGTAGAGCGAGTCCGGTCGTGGGAAGAGATAGTCGGGGGCAACGGCCTCGTCGGCGATCGGGTGGAACCCCACCGCGTGGTTGCTGCTCGCGTAGATCACGCGTGGCACGCCCGCAACGCGAGCCGCCTCGAGTACGACGCGAGTGCCGTTGATGTTCACGTCGAGGTACTCGTCCCACTCGAAGTCGTTCGTTGAGAGTCCGCCGAGGTGCACCACCGCGACCGCGTCGCGACACGCGTCGGCCATCACGGCAGCGTCGAGGAACGAACCAACGATGAGGTCAGCGTCTTCACCCGGAGCGAGAGGATCTTGTGCCGCAGTGTCGAGTAATCGAAGGTGACGCCCGCGGCGAACGAGCGATCGCCGCAACATTGAGCCGATGCTCCCCGCTGCACCCGTCACGAGCACGACCTCGCTCTCGCGCGGTGTCGACTCTTCGATCACGACGATCCTGCGTTGCGTCGTGGCGCAATCTCGCGAAAGCATTCGACGACGTTCCTAGCGGCCCGCGAACTCTCCTTCGTGAAGAGTCCAAGGTGATAGAGGTGCAGTTCGGTGAGGCCCGCGCGAACGTAACGAAGCAACGTTGCATCGTTGCCGCCACCGCTCCAGTCGCGATCGAGTCGCAGGTACGCTCCGACCTCGGCTCGTCCTTCGACGACGCTGGCCAACGCCCGGAGTTCGTCCTCGGCTGACGCAGGATCCCACGCGTTCGACACGACGGAAGTAATCGAGCTCGACCACGACTGAGCGCTCAGTGCCGGGAAGGAGCCGGTCGCCCAACGTTGGGCCGAGGCATGGACAGTGATCGTCGCTCCGGGGCGCACGTCACCAACGCGCTGGATGATCGAATCACGTAACTCGGTGCCGAGAGCGACGCGAAAGCCTGCGAGCGCGTCGGCGAGTTCACTGCCAAGTGCCACCTCGGGCGTCGACGCGTCGTCGTCGATGCCGACACGGACCTTCGTTGCGATCTCGTCGGGATCGAGTCCGAGCGCTTGCTGGCCCTTTCGACACGCCGCGCAGAAGCACAGAGAGAGCAGTTGTCGCTGTGCGACGCTTAGCTCTGCGAAATCACTCTTGTCGTGGACACCGGCGTGATCGAAGCCCATTGGTCCGCTCGCTTCAAGTACCACACCGCGCACGTCGGCTGATCGCAACGTCTCTTCGACCAACGTCAAGCAGTACCCGCGTACGTCTTCCGATGCCGGACAGAGTGCGTAGGGGTATTGCTCCCCGTAGGCGTTGCGCTCGACGAGTTCGAGGTCGGTGAATTCGGGATCGTCAATGTGCGTCAAAACGACCCACGCGTCGACATCGATTCCCGCGCCCGTGAGTAGCTGCGCAGTCGTCGCGAATGCATCATCGTGATCGAACCACGAGGGCACCCGTGGTGTCAGTCGATGCCCGCGCCAAGCGCCGTCCCTTCGCGTGCCGTAAAAGGCGGAGTAAGGGATGTCGGTGACGCGCCGAGTGGGGTGAGATGTGTTCACGACTCGCGTGGCGTGATACGAGCCGGCGAGCGCGACGACGTCGACGTCCAGCTCTTGCGTGCGCGCGAGTGCGCCGGGATCGTCGATGAAGTCCCACGGGAAGGCGTAGCCGGTGACGCTCACCAACGGGGCAGTTCCGCGCGATAGTCGGGGTGAAACGACTGCATATAAGAGGTGTCGCTGCGTTCCGTGATGCCGCACGCGACGTACTGCGCGTGCAGATGGGCTAGAGCGTCATGATCGAGTTCCACTCCCAGACCCGGTGCACTTGGCACAGCGATTGCCCCATCAACAAAGTCCAGAGCACCGTCGACGATGACGTCCTCGAACTTCCACGGCCAATGCGTGTCGAGGGCGTAGGTGAGGTTCGGCACCGCTGCCGCTACGTGCGTCATTGCGGCGAGGCTGATACCCAGATGAGAGTTCGAGTGCATCGAGAGTCCGAGGTCGAACGTGTCACAGATCTCGGACAGTCCTTTGACCTTTGTGAGGCCTCCCCAGTAGTGGTGGTCGGAGAGAATCACCTGCACTGACTTCTTCTCAATCGCCGGCGCGATGTCTTCGAAGCCCACCACGCACATGTTCGTCGCGAGTGGCATCGACACGTCGCGCGCGACCTCGGCCATTCCATCGAGCCCCGGCGTCGGGTCTTCGAGATACTCCAAGACGCCGTCGAGCTCTCGACCGACCTTGATCGAGGTCGCGACGGACCACGCGGTGTTGGGGTCGAGCCGTAACGGCACGTCGGGGAAGGCGTCGCGAAGCGCCTCGATCGCGGCGATCTCCTCTTCCGCGATGAGCACGCCACCTTTTAGTTTGATTGCTCGAAAGCCGTACTCCGAGATCATGGTCCTCGCTTGGAGGACGATGGCGTCGGCGTCGAGTGCCTCGCCATATCGATCAGGCCGCTCGCCGGGATGAGCGGCCCACTTGTAGAAGAGATAGGCGGAATAAGGCACGCTCGTTCGCACGGCACCGCCGAGCAAATCCGACACCGGACGCCCGAGCAGCTTTCCCTGGATGTCCAAAGCCGCAACTTCATAGGTGGCGAACGTGCGCAACGCTGTTCCCGTTTCGCTGATCTGACCAGTGAGACCGTGACGATCGGCGCCAACGGCGCCGTGCAGCGCCTCCACGGTTCGCTTGAGCATCTCATTCGTAGCGAACACGTCGAGTCCGACAAGCGCGTCGCCGACGAGTCGCAGACGCGCGAGGTGGCCCGCGTCACCGTAGGACTCGCCGAGTCCCGTGACGCCGTCGCTTGTTCCCACCTCGATGATCGATCGGATGGCAAACGGTTGATGAACGCCAACGGAGTTCAACAGCGGCGGGTCGTGGAAGGCGACGGGAGTGATGCGGATGTCAGTGATTCGAGTGGCGTTGGTGGTCTGTGACTTCGTCATTGTCGTCCGTCGTGCGCGAGAAATTGCGACCTCTCATCCGTGGTGGAAGACTAACGCATGACATATTTTCCACGAACGTCGAGTCGGTCGAGCGCGGTGACACCGTGACGTCGTTCAAGGAATGCGTACGCGACGGCGACGTGACGATCGGCACGTTCCTCAATCTCGGTTCCCCGTTGGTCGCCGAGGTCTGCGCGCTGAGTGGCTTTGACTGGTTACTCGTCGACCTCGAACACGGCGCCGGCGGCGAGGAGGCAATGGTCGGACAGCTCCTCGCCGGTGCGGCGCACGACGTGCCCATGCTTGTTCGAGTCGAATCGGCCGAACGGATCAGGGTCGGTCACGCGCTCGATCTGGGTGCCGCGGGTGTCATGTTTCCGCGCCTCGATACACCGGATCAGGTCGTCATCGCGGTCAGTCACATGTGGTACCCACCGCGCGGTGATCGTGGCGTCGCTACATACAACCGGGCCCGACGATTCGGTGGCGACACCAGGACAGCCAGCGACGTGAATGACGAACTGCTCAGCGTCGTGCAGATCGAAACGTCCCTGGCGCTTTCAAACGTCACGGACATCGCGGCGACGCCCGGCGTGGATGTGCTCTTCGTCGGTCCCAGTGATCTCTCAGCGGCGCTCGGCTGTCCGGGACAGCTGGACGCGGAGGTTTACATTGACGCGCTCAATCGAGTGGTCGCGGCCGCACGCGGTGCGCGCATTGCGGCCGGCATCCTCGTTGGTGACACTGACATGGTCGAAGCGCATCTCGATCGCGGATTCAGCTTCGTCGCAGTGGCGTCGGACTCGGCGCTCTTACGACGTTCCGCTACCACGGCGGCGCGGAAAAAAACACACCGTCGGTGAAGGGCGTCGGAGACTTCGAAATTCCGACGAGCAGCCCTACGGTTCGATTCTTCGAACCAATGCGAGTGCGCCGCCGGCGAGGACAAGTCCGGCCGATAGATAGATAAGACCCTCGCGAAGTTGCAGCGTCCAAAACTGGCTACCGGGAATGTAGACGACAACGTTCTCAACACCGTACTTTTGGTAGCACTTGGTGGTGGCGTGGTTCGTGTCGCTCTGCGTCTTGTGTGGGTATGTGTTTATACAGGCGTAGACCTTGGAACTGACTACCTCTGTTTGCGCGTACGTCGGCACTCCGACTGTTGAGCGTGGCGCGATGGCGCTAAAGAAGACCCAGGCATTGGCGGGAATGAATCCTGGAGATTCAGTTTCGCCATACACGAGCGAGTTCCCCTGCGTCTTGTCAGACGGCTGCGACCACTGCACCGTCGGTGCAACAAGGTGTTGGCGCACCACCGACGGAAACGTCACCGCGACAGCGAGGAACACGACGGCCGAGGCGGCAAGGGTCCAGCCCACGTGTCGAATCGCCGCACCGAGGAGCAACGTCAAGGAAAAGATGAAGATCCCGTACGCAACCAGGTCCCAACCAGCGATTCCATAGGTCGCGCGACCGAAGAGGTCCGTGTTGCCGATAGCTCCGTTCCACCACGACAGAACGAACGCTGTGGGCACCAGGATGATCACGATGAAGAACGCTCCGAGTCCCGCCTTCGCGGTGAACCAACGGGTGCGCGAAATCGATTGAGTCCAAGCCAACCGCACTGTGCGACGTTCGACTTCACTCGCAAGCGCTAGCGCACCAAGCATGACACCCACCAACGGCGCAATGACAAGACCGGCAACTCTGATGTACGGGTCGAACGCTGATGCTTCGTCGAGCTTGACCGTGAGCTGGCCGCACAAATCTCCACGCCCGGGCGTCGCGATTTGCATCCCCCGACATGGAGGTCCCATGAGTTGCACAAAGTCGTGATGCTGGGCGGATCCCAAGACGATCGTAAAGCCGATGATCATGAGCGCTAATAGTGCGAGTGTGCACACCACGGCCCGCTGGAATCTCCACGCAATCCAAATCATGACGAGTCACTCTCATCGTGATTGATCGCTGACGACGGCGACGTTCGAGGTCGATCGCGCAGGTACGCGATCGCAATCTCGTTGAACGTCGGCCGCTCAATTCGCCATCCGTCGCGCTCCATCGGCATTCCGAGGCGGACCAGAAAAGTGATCTCGCGAGTTGTACGTCGTTCGTCAAGCACGGTCGCGCCGCGTGGCACCGGTACGCCATCATTCACGCCACGGCTCAAAAGTCGGTGGCTCTCGAGAACGTAGTCCAAGTCTTCACTCAGTACGACTCGCGACTGCGAGAGAATTATCACGTAGTCGCAGATGGCGGAGACGTCGTCGATGGCGTGAGTCGCCATCAGGACGCTTGCTTCATTGTCGGCGAACAGTTCGGTGATGTTCTGGAGCAGATCCTGCCGAGCCACGGGGTCCAGGGCAGAAGCAGGTTCATCGAGCAACACCAAGTCGGGTCGCTTGGCGAAGCACACCGCTAGCGCAACCTGAGCACGCTGTCCGCCGGAGAGATTCTTTACGGGGCTTCCTAAATCGATGTCGAGGCGCGCGAGGTGCTGCGCTGCGAAGCCGGCATCCCACGCCGGATTCGTGCGTCGTCCGAACTCCAGAATCTCTCTTACGCGCCAGCGCTCGTACAGCGGACGATCCTGATCGAGGTAACCAACGCGCGAGCGCAGATCAGTGTTCGACATCGACATCTCTTCGCCAAAGACTGAGATCCGACCTTCGGTCGGTCTGGAGAGACCAGCGAGGAGTCGCAGCAATGTGGTCTTGCCCGAGCCGTTCGGTCCCACGAGAGCGACCACGCGACCACGCGGAACGGACAGTGAACATTCAAGGAGCGCCGTCCGGCGACGAAATCGCTTTGTCAGTGATTCGGTCTCGACGACCATTTCGTCGGCGCTCACGATCGCGCCTCAACGTCACTCGATAAAAAATTCCTTACACCGTCAACAATTTCTTCGTCGTCGATCCCTTGCGAACGAGCCAACATGACGCCCTCGCGCACGATGTCCCGCCAGGATTGTGAGTGATAGCCACGAGGAGCTGTGTCAGATCCTTCGATCACGAACGTTCCCAAACCAAGACGACCTTCGACGAGCCCCAAGTGCTCGAGTTCGCGATAAGCGCGGTGCACCGTATTGGGATTGATGGTGATCTGTCGAACGACTTCGCGCACTGACGGCAGTTGGTCACCGGCCTGCAATTGGCCCCGCTCATAGGCATCGGTGACCTGATCGACCAACTGCCGGAAGGGTGCTCGGTCCAAACGGGCATCAAGCCGAAAGACAATGGATGGACTCTGTTGGGTCATGTACTAGTACACTAGTACACCCCACACAACGATGTCAACTCTTCTCCCAACTCTTCCATCCGCCGAGCACGGCCGACCTCACGTCGCAACGAAACAAACCGGGCCGCTCCGAGCGCTGGCGAAATGTCGCTCACGGATTTACGCGGCGTGCAACTCCGCGCCGAAGGAACCTCTTATTTCTCGCGGTTGGACTCTCAGTTATGTCTTTAGACCCTAGTGAGGGCCAAAATCTTCGAGGCAAACTCTTTCGAAGATCAGCGGGGAGGGCGATGACTATTACTGGACTGTTCGCAGCCATATTTCCGCTGAACTCACTGGGGCATTACCTGCAGTGGCACATCTTCCAAATCAGCGTCGCGAATCTGATCGTCATCATCTTGATGGTCGTCACGTTCGCCGTCGCTCTCTTCGCGCCCTTCCCCGGTCGGCGCCGCCGCAAGGAGAATCGTGAGCACGACTGAGATTGACCGCCAGTGGACGACCCGTCTGCGACGACGAGTCGCGGGAAAGCTTCCACCCGACAAGTTGCTTCCCGACACGCAGCCGACGTACGTCTCGTCATGGATTTACGTATTCGGCGTCACGACGATGGCCGCCCTCACCGTGGTCATCGCTACCGGTTGCCTCCTGGCACTGCGTGGTCCTCAGTGGTGGCACGGCTCTTCGGTCGGACACTTCGTCAATTCACTGCACCTCTGGAGCGTGGAGATCTTCTTCTTCGCGATGGTCATCCACCTCTGGGGTAAGTACTTCATGGCCGCATGGCGTGGTGGTCGCGCACTCACCTGGATGACGGGCGTCGTCACGTTCCTCACCTCTATCGCCGCCGCCTTCACCGGTTATCTCTGCCAAACGAACTTCGACTCACAGTGGATCTCGACCCAGGCGAAAGATGGCATCAACGCGACGGGGGCGGGCGCCTTCTGGAACGTGTTGAACATGGGCCAGATGCTGATGTGGCACATCGTGTTGCTACCGATCGCTGCCGTCGCATTGACGGTGCTGCACGTGCTCCTCGTTCGCGTGAAGGGCGTCGTGCCACCCTTCGAGGAACGCCCGAAGGTCTCGTCGTGAAGACCAAGTCATTTCGTCCTGACGTCGACGCACCCGATTGGAAGGGCGGCCATAGCCCGTACGACATCGTAAAAGAGGGCGTCATCGCACTCGTCGTCGTCTCGCTCTTGACGGTATTACTCGCGGTCGTCTTCGGTTCACCGGACGAGCCGGCACTCACCATCAAGGGCTGGTCGAACAGCGATCCGATGGACTTCGCCGCGACGGCGCTCAGTGAACTCAACGGAACCTCGGGCACGGCCCAGTACGGCGCGCCCTACAACAAGGCCGCGACCGGCCAACAACTCGGCCCACTGACCCTCGCCAAGTGGGTGGGTGCGCGGATCCCTATCAACACGGTCACTGATTTCATCATCGATCCTCTGAAGTCGGTCACCGATCAACCGATTCTCACGAGTGATTTGGGCGAGTGGGCAATGGCGTCGACCTCGACTCGGTCCCAGTGGGTCAGCGCCTACACGAAGGCCGCGAATCACATGACGATCGTCAACGGGCAGTTGGTCGTGCCTACAGCGAACGACGGACCCGTGCCCTTGATGATGTCGGATCTCTTGCAGATGGCGCGACTTGGGGCACTCGACCAGGCCCTCGTCACCCAAAAGGGCTTCTACACGACCGACTTCACCTTGCCGTTGCTCTTCTTGGCCGACGGCACGTACATGTCGAACATCGCGCAAAAGCAGCACCTCACTGGTGATCAGTGGGGGATGATGAACGAGACCGGCAACTACCCCGGACAGGCGTGGCTCTGGCTCTACACCTTCTGGTACCAAGTGGCGCCCTTCAATTCGAGCGGCAACGGTGACGTGCTCGTCTGGGGCCTCATGATGCTGCTCTCTGCGGGACTCGCGTTCACGCCCTTCATCCCGGGCCTGCGCTCGATTCCTCGACTGACGCGCGTCTACCGACTGATCTGGCGAGAGCACTACCGCGACATGCAGTGATCGCTGCAGCCAGTTACGACGCTGCGCGCCGACCCGCTTCCTGGTTACTGCTGCACGACATGGGCGAATCGGTGTTGGGGTCGCAGTCCGTCCGATACGAGACGGCCGGCTTCATTGCGCACGACTACTCGGCCACCTTCACGACGAACCTCTTGGTCAAGGATCTGGAACCGGCGCTCGACGTCGCGCGCGGTGCCGAACTCTCACTTCCAGTCATCGAGTTGGTCAACTAATTGACGCACCTGGCGTCGACGAAGGGATTCGGCGAGGTCGACTTCGCAGCGCTGCTGCCGAGCCTTCAGATCGAGTTGGGACAAACCCCGGGCATCGAACCTTCACCCTCGTAATCGCAGAACGAACTCCCCTACGAATTCATCGACTTTTCGATCGTGGTGACGATTCTCTCCACCGACGGAATAGCCAAATCCTCCAGTGCATCGGCGGCGGGTAGCGGGATGTGCGGGGTCGTGATTCGAACGATGGGACCGTCGAGGTCGTAGAAGGCCTCTTCGCTGACGATCGACGCGAGTTCACCGCCCCAACCACAAAGCCGCGGATTCTCTTCGACCGTGAAGAGTCGACCGGTGGCCGACACTTCACGCAGGATCGTCGTCATGTCGAGGGGGACCAACGATCGAACGTCCACGACGGTGCACTCGATTCCGGCGCTGGCCAGTTCTTCGGCGGCGGCCAAAGCTTTGGGAACCATGGCGCCGAGCGCTACGACGGTCGCATGCGTTCCACTGCGAAGGACCTTGGCGGAACCGAGCGTGTCGACGATCTCTCCGTCGGGCACGTCCATCTTGGACGAGTAGAGCGCCTTGGCTTCGAGGAAGATGACCGGGTCATCGTCACGAATCGAGGCGGCCATGAGGCCGACGACATCGGCGGCATTGCTGGGCACGACGACCTTGAGACCGGGGATCATCATCGCCCAGTTCTCCACGCTCTGGGAGTGCTGCGCACCGAAGCGCAAGCCGCCGCCGTTGCCGGAGCGAATCACCAACGGAAAGGTCAGTTGGCCGTTGGTCATGTATCGACTCTTGGCGATCTCGTTGGCGACGATATCCCAACAGACCGCGAAGAAGTCAGCGAACATGATTTCGGCGACCGGCCGAAGACCGGTCATCGCCGCGCCCATCGCCGCGCCGAGAATTGCCTGCTCCGAGATCGGTGTGTCGCGAACGCGCACCGGACCGAACTCCTCGAACAGTCCAACCGTCCCTTTGAACACGCCACCGGCCGCGCCGACGTCTTCGCCGAGGAAGACCACCGATTCGTCACGGCGCATCTCTTGGGCGATGCCTCGCGCTATTGCTTCACGAAATGTCAGTTGCGCCATGATCCGCTCCCGTCTGCCCATACATCTTGAAACAACAGTTCTTCGCCGGGTACTTCGCCGGCCTTCGCCTCGTTGGTGGCCGCCTCCACTTCGGCGTCCACGTCGGACTCGAGGAGTAAGAGTTCGTCTTCACTGACGCCCATCTCCACCAGTCGTGACCGATAGAGCGGAATCGGATCCTTCAACAGCCACTCGGCGAGCTCTTCGTCGGGACGATACTTCCCGGGATCGGCCCGGGAATGTCCTCCGTGACGGTAGGTCTTGGCCTCGATCATGCTCGGCCCCTCACCCGCCCGAGCCCGCGCTATCGCCAGTGACGTCACTTCGAAGACGGCGTCCGCATCGTTGCCATCAACGATGATCGATTCGAGTCCGTAGGCGCTGGCGCGGTCAGCGGCCGGATTCGCCACGGCCGTGACGTCCGACGTTCGGGTGTACTCCATCCAGAGGTTGTTCTCGCAGAAGAAGATCACCGGCAATTTCCAGATCGCAGCGAAATTGAGTGCCTCGTGAAAGGCGCCGATGTTGACCGAACCGTCGCCGAAGAAGCAGACCGCCACCTGATCGGTGCCGCGATACTGTGCACTCCACGCGGCGCCGCAGGCAATGGGCAGGTGGGCTCCGATGATCGCGTAGCTCCCCATGACGCCGTGTTCCACGCTCGTCAAGTGCATGGAGCCGCCCTTACCCGCCATGAGTCCGTTGGCGCGGCCCATCAACTCGGCGAACACCGGCGTCATCGGTACGCCGCGCGCGAGCGTGTGCGCGTGACCACGGTACGTGGCGAACGTCCAGTCCGTCGGACGCATGGCCGCCGCCACGCCCGCGGCGATCGCCTCTTGGCCTATCGAGAGGTGACTCGTGCCTTTCACGTAGTTCTCGAGGAACAGGTCGTACGCGCGCTGTTCGAATCGACGCAGCGCCACTTGTGATCGATACATCGCCACTTTGTTTTCGAGGTAACTGAGTTCGGGTGCCGTCGTTGCACTGGTCATGCGAACCTCCTAGTAACTGTTTGCGATCATGAGTTCTTGCGCGGGGAAATGGGTCAGGATCGCCGGTCCCTGTTCCGTGACGACAATCTCCTCTTCGATGCGCGCCGCCGAGACCCCGTCGCTGGCGGGACAGTACGTCTCAAGTGCGAACACCATACCGGCTCGCAACTCAATCGGCTCTCGAAGGCTATTGAGGCGACTGATGATCGGGCGCTCGTGAAGACCGAGTCCCAGACCATGGCCGAACTGCAGACCGAAGGCATCCATCTCGTTGGCGAAACCAAAGTCCGTCGCCGCGGGCCAGACGAGTGCGATCTCGTCGGTGCCGACGCCGGGCCGCACGAGATCGATCGCCGCGTCCATCCACGCGCGAGCCTTGGCGTAGGCGTCACGTTGGGGCGCCGTCGAACTGCCGACTGACATCGTGCGGTAGTAACACGTGCGGTAGCCGTTGTAGGAGTGAATGATGTCAAAGAATGCCTGATCACCCGGGCGAATTATCCGGTCGGTGAAGTTGTGCGGGTGTGGGTTGCACCGCTCACCCGAGACCGCGTTGATGGCTTCGACCTGATCGGAACCCATCTCGTAGAGTCGCTTGTTCGCCAGCGCGACGATCTCGTTCTCTCGGATACCGGGCTTCAGCACTTCGAAGATGTCTTGGTAGACGCCATCGACCATCGCCGCCGCCTGTGAGAGGAGCATCAGTTCGTCCGGGTTCTTGATCTGGCGCGCGTCCAGCATCAACTGTTGCGCGTCGCGGATCTCGACGCCGGCCTTTTGCATCTCGAACATGAAGGGCAGTTCTACGATGTCCACGCCCACCGGTTGACCCTGGAGTCCGCAATCATTCAGCACACCGACGATCTCTTGAACGGCGGACTCGAACAGACCCGCCGTTGGCGCGATCGCCCCGCGCAGTCCCAACATTCCCGCTCGACAGTTCTCCGGCTCGAGCCACGGAGCGAAGAGCTTGTGGTGGCGAGCGGCGGATCCGAAGTCCCACAACATCGGTTCGCCACCACGCGTGAGTAAGCAGTAGCGCGACATCTTGTCGCCGAGTGCGCCTCCGATCCAGGTCTGGGAGACGTAACGAATGTTGTAGAAGTCGAAGAGCAGGATCGCACCGAGGTCGCCCTTCTCGAGAGCCTCGCGGGCTCGACCAAGGCGGTAGGCGCGAAGTCGGTCGAAGTCGACACGGGTCTCGAAGTCGACGCCGTTGTGGCCGGGGGTGTTGAGGATCGGTCCAAAGTCCTCTCTCATCACTTCACCCCGAGTCCGTCGTCAATAACCTTGTTCTCCGACTGCAAGACGAGTCCGGCGCTTCGCGCCTGCTCGAGCAAAAGTACGGCGAAGTCATCGTCCACGTAACCAGCGCCGATCGCGCCGGCGACAATCTCGCTGCACAGCGCCGAGACGGGCATCGGCACGCCCAGGTGTTTCGCCTCGTCCATGCCGAGATCGAAATCCTTTCGCAGCAACACCGGAGTGAAGCTCGCCTTGAATTCGAGGTTCACGAAGGCGGGCGTCTTGTATCGCGTGAAGGTCGAACCCATGACCGAATCGTTCAAGAACTCGAGGAACGAACTGCGTTCGACGCCGCCGCGTTCGGCCAGCACCGTGATCTCCGCCATGGCCTGGGTGACCACCCCGAGGAAGATGTTGTGACAGATCTTCACCAGACGGGCCACCTCGCCCTCGCCGACGTACGTGACGCCGTGGCCGAGTTGGTCGAGGAGCGAACGGACGTTATCGAAGGCCTCTCGAGGTCCTGAGACCGCGAGCGTCAACTGGCCCGCTGTGACGACCTTCGGATTTCCGCTCACCGGAGCGGCGAGGAAATCGACGCCACGCAACGAACACTCCTCGCGCGCGGTCGCCGATGCGCCGGGCGAGACCGTGGAACAGTCGATGACTATCCGCGGCGCGACCTCGTCATTCGCAAGTACTCCGAACGGTCCGTTCAGCACTTCGAGTAGTTGCGCGTCGGCCGACACCATAACGAAGACGACGTCACGGTCGGCGAGATCGATCGGATTGTCGACCACGCCAGCACCGAACTCACCGAGTGCCTCGGCCTTGGACCGCGTGCGATTCGTGACGGTCACATCATTGGCATCAGCGATGAGTCGCTTCGCCATGGCGCTTCCCATGCGTCCGCAGCCAATCCATCCGATACGCTGAGTATCTGCCATCAGGGCTCCTTCACTGTGCTGTCACTCGTCGCCGGCGGCGTCGCGTGGAACGTGCCACCCAAGTACAGCGCACCAATTTCCGGATTGTCCAAGACTTCTCTTCCCGTGCCGGTGAGGCGAACCTGGCCATTTTCCAACACCACGCCGTGATGGCTCAACTTAAGGGCTTGGCGGGCCTTCTGTTCCACTAGCAACGTTCGCCCCATTTCGTTCATCAACTTGACGGTGGCAAACATCGATCGCAGCGTCTTGGGATCGAGTCTCATCGACGGTTCATCCAAGACGACCAACTCCGGCTCCAGCAACAGGCACTGGGCGAATTCGACGAGGCGCTTCGACTCACGATGAGATCGGCGATCTCCTTCTTCGCCTCGGCGATCCCCTGAGTTGCAGTGGGATTGTGGCGCGCGAAGGACATGCTTTCCATTCTCTGGATCCGTGCCTCGGATCTGGCCGTCACTTGGCGCGTTTCTCGCACGCCTTTGAATTGACGAGAGAGCCACTGAAAACATTTCATTGCTCCGATGGAATCGAGCAGGCCCACGCGACCTTCGTTTTAATGTGCTTAACATGCGGTGACGCAGGGGCGACGCGGCGTGGCTTCAGAACCACGTCGAGTTCATGCGTGTCACAAAAGACAACAGAGGACGATCCCATGGCCAATGTCACGATGCCGCAGTTAGGCGAGACGGTCGCCGACGGCACGGTCACGAAATGGTTCAAGAAAGTCGGCGACGCCGTCACAAAGGGTGAACCGCTCTTCGAAGTATCGACCGACAAGGTGGACACTGAGATACCCGCGCCGGCCAACGGCGTACTGACGGCGATTCTCGTTGACGAAGGTGTGACCGTCAACGTCGGCACGGTCCTTGCCGTAATCGGCGATGGCTCCGAAGAACCGGTGCCCGCGACGCCAGCGGCGGCCTCGACGCCCGCGAAGAGGCGAAATGACGCCCCCGTCGTCGGTGCAGGGAGGAGGACGTCATCCGATGAGGCGGAACTCTCTCCGGTCGTTCGACGACTCATTGAAGAAAACGGACTCGACATTGCCGCCCTCACGGGCTCGGGACCGAACGGACGAATCACGCGTCAAGACGCGCTCGCGGCGATCGAAACACGCCCTACGTCGTCGGATGCCGATGTCGCGGGCGCGCTCTCACCGATCGTCCGCCGACTGATGAGCGAACACAACATCAATGCGAAGAACGTCGTCGGTACTGGACCAAACGGCGCGATCACACGTCACGATGTCGACGCGTTGATCGACGCCGGACCGGCCACTCCCGCCGCGAGTGGCGCTCGCGACGAGATCGTTCCCTTCACGAAGATTCGCCGTCTCACCGCGGAGCACATGGTTCGTTCCAAGGCCACATCTGCCCACACACTGATGGTCAAAGAGGTTGACTACGAACACGTTGAACGAGCTCGCGAACGATTCGGTGCCTCCTTCAAGAAGAGTGAAGGCTTCGGCCTCAGTTACTTGCCCTTCAACGCCATCGCCGCGATCGAAGCGCTGCACGACTTCCCGAGGCTCAACGCGTCGGTGGGCGACGACGAACTCATCGTCCACCTCGACGTCAATCTCGGAATCGCCGTTGACATCGACAATGAGGGCCTGGTCGTACCCGTGATCCGAAGCGCGGAGTTGCTCGACTTGAAGCAGCTCGCGCGCAACGTGCGCGACGTCGCCGAGAGGACTCGAACGAAGCGGATCGGCCCCGACGAGCTCGCCGGCGGAACGTTCACGATCTCGAATCCCGGTCCCTTCGGCACCCTTCTCACGGGAGCCGTCATCAATCAACCCCAAGTCGCGATACTTTCGACCGACTCAGTCGAACGAAAGCCGGTCGTCATCACCGCTGGCGACGGTGCTGAATCAGTGGGCATCCATTCGGTCGGACTGTTAGCGCTCACGTTCGACCACCGTGCGGTCGACGGCGCGTACGCGGCGCGATTCTTGAACCGCATGTCCGAAGTCCTGACGACTCGCGACTGGGACCGCGACCTCGGGTAGCGAAACGGCGCCAACTGACATCTCGGCGTCACACCCATCTAGTAACTTGAGACCTCGGACGTAATGCGGCGCTCTCTCATTCATTGAGCACTTGAGCGCCGCCACATGAGTACACAGTCAAGGGGGACACGAAACTCGTGTTCACGGTGGGGACGATTTCGAGGGCGATCGCGCACGTCGCACGACACGATAGGAGGGCGTCATGAACGACGCCCCTATCCTCGAGGCACGTCAACTGGTGAAGCATTTCGGCGACTTCGAAGCCGTCAAAGGAGTCGACGTCGCGATCGATCGAGGCGAGAGCTTCGGCTTCCTTGGCCCCAACGGCGCCGGCAAGACCAGCACCATGCGGATGATCTCGGCGGTTTCGCAACCAACGTCCGGAGAGATCTCGATCTTCGGACTCGACCCGAGAACCGACGGACCCGAGATCCGTAGTCGCCTCGGCGTGGTGACCCAAGAGGATTCACTCGAACTCGAGCTTTCGGTTCGACACAACTTGGAGATGTTCGGTCGCTACTTCGATCTTCCGCGTCGCGTCGTGCGCGAACGCGCCACCGAGTTGCTGGAGTTCACGCAACTCA
>Ga0302320_10012808_pt1 | contig 17572 bp, 13 predicted proteins | sample Bog_T0_3_FD_202130 | JGI IMG/M metagenome (GOLD analysis project Ga0302320, IMG submission 202130) | Peat permafrost microbial communities from Stordalen Mire near Abisko, Sweden - Bog_T0_3 | ecosystem: Environmental > Terrestrial > Soil > Wetlands > Peat | place: Sweden: Abisko, Stordalen Mire...
GAGTAGAAATATCCGCTTCGGAGATAGCCAAACTCAACCTGATGCCAGAAGTCTTCCATGGCGATTGGAACTACTCCGTGCTCCCTCAATGACAACACGCTTGTCCAGTTTATTTATGCGCGAGCCCTTAGTCATTATTTTCAAGCGGACGGGAAGACGAGTTTGTCGAACGCAGGGACAGTCTGTTTCATTTCGCTGCAAGCCCTGTTTGGTTTCGCGACAATGAGTGTCTGAATACGACGCAGCGGACGTCTCATATTGCGCCAGCGTTCTGTCTCGATCCGACACAGGCTGGTCCGTGAGCCGCGCGGATCCGGCGTCTCCCAAACCTTGATGCTTGCTGTCGGGGACACTCCGTGTGCCCGGGAAAGCGAAGAACAAAAAACGGCGGCAAGGGGATCACCCCTTACCGCCATCGGCTTGCGTACCACCGCATTTGCTCTCTGCCTGTAAAACCGTTTGCATGTGCCCCACAAGGCAACTTGGGGCGAGATTCGTTCGTCGATCAGCTCGCCGATTGCGGATCGGTTATGGCTGGTCGCCGGCGGGCTCCGCAATCGGGGAAGCGCCGTCGGGAACCGGCGCCTCGTCCATCATGCTCTGGGGTCCGCCGGGCGGAGGCGGCACCTGCCCGTCGGCGGGCGGTGGAGGCAACGGGCGACGGCTGCCGGGCTGCCAGGGGCCGCGCGTTCCTTTCCAGTCCGGACGTGGACGGCTTGCCCGGTCTGCTTCCATCTGCTTCCATTGCTCCGGTGTGAGCTTGCTGCGGATGGCGAGCAGGAAGCGTGCATTGGCCTTCTCCAGTTCGGCGCGGGCCTGCGCCACCTTGTCGATCTGGGCCAGCACCTGGCTCTCGTTGGGCTGGTCCTGCTTCATCATCGGTTCCAGTTCCAGTTCGGCTTTTTCCAGCGATCCGCGCAGATCCACCAGCGACTCACGATGCTGTTGCAAAGCATCGTCCATGGCTTTCCGCTGTGTATCGGTGAGCTTCAGCCGCTCCACGGCCTTGGGATCGTTCCACCAGCGGCCATGCTCGCCCGGACCACCCATCGCCCGCTCGAACGGTGGCCGATGTTCCCCGAATCCCGGCCCCTGGCCCCCCGCCAGGCCTTGTGCCCAGGCGGCGCCCGCCAACAAGACTCCCGCAACGGCCATTGCGGATCTTCCTGCCCATCCAGCTTTCATCACACTCTCTCCTTCCCCCAGAAACTGGGGGCTTCTCACGGCTTGCGTTGCAGGGTCGACTTATTGCGGGTTTTCTTCCATCAGTTGGGCCAGCGGCTCCATGGCGCTCGGAACCTGGCGGGATACGTCGCTATCCACACCTGCCAGCAGGACCTCATCCGAGACACGCGCGCGTGCCTCACGCTCGGCCAGCTGCCTGGCTTGTTCCGCGGCTCGCTGCACGACGGCTATCCTTGCCTGCCGGCGCTGATGCTGCTCAAATACCAGCCCGCTCACGCTACCGGCCAGCAGCATGCAGCCCAATGCCCAGCCTGTCACGAGCCGCCAGCTCCGGTGTCGAATCTGCCGCGAAATCGTGTGCGGCCGCCGATAGGCTGCCTCGCTCCAGGCATGCATGCCGGCTCGAAAGTCTTTGAGCGCTTCTTCCAGTTCAACATCCTTGCCGCCCAGAAGCTCGATTTGCAATTCCTCACCCGTATGGTTCGGGCCCTTTTTTGGTTGCGACAGCCAATTCATCGTTTGCCCCCCAGTTCCAGTCTTACCCTGGCCACCGCGCGGGAAAGGTGTGCTTTCACCGTTCCCTCGCTTAACCCCGTAGCGGCCGCGATCTCGCTCAACTCCTGCTCTTCCACAAACCGCAGCAGGAACACCGTCCGCTGCCGTTCGCTCAATCCCTTCACCGACGCCCAGACCTGTTTGACCCGCTCCCGCGCCAGCAGCTTCTGCTCCGCGGAACTCTCGCCGCTGGGCAGCCATTCACTGGCTTCGTCCAGGTCCACCGAATTGGTGCGCGTAGTGCGCCAGAACTGCATCCGCCGGTTTCGCCAGTGATCCTTCTGCAAGTTGATCGCGATGCGCATCAACCAGGTCATCGCGCTCGACTCGCCCCGAAAGCTGCCCCAATTCCGGTGAGCTTTCAGGAAACACTCCTGCGTCAACGTTTCCGCCAGGTCCACGTCGCGCGTAGACCCAAGTAAGAAACGAAAGATCTGCGGACGATGCCGCTCGACGACGCGGGTAAACTCCTCCGCGGCGATATCTGCTGCCGTCGCCATAGTCATCGGCTCGAGTGCGGTGCCGGCTGCCATCACCCATGTAGACGCCCGCACCGAGTCCGAGTTTACAACTGCCTCCATATTTCTGGGGCAACGGCGCGGCTCAGTCAAATCACCCGCGGCAGGCGGAGGTCCCCAAACTCCCCCTGCCGCAGACTCCCATGGGAGCACCGCCACAACTCGAACGGCTTGCCTCCCTGCGCTGTACACTGGGGAGTAAACGCCACCCCAAATCGTTGAAGGATAAACCATGCTGCTCGCCCCGCTTCGCCAACAGGTCCTACGCGCCAACCAGGAGATCGCCCGCCGTGGCCTCGCCCCGCACACCTTTGGCAACGCCAGCGGCATCGATCGATCCGGCGCGGAACCCCTCGTTGTGATCAAGCCGAGCGGCATTGACTACGCGACCATGACGCCGGGGGACCTGGTGGTCACCGATCTCGACGGGAAGATTGTTGAAGGCAGCCTGCGCCCCTCAAGCGATCTCGACACGCACACCTACCTGTATCGCTCCTTTCCGCAGCTTGGCGGAATCGTCCACACCCACTCCGAGTTTGCCACTTCCTGGGCTCAGGCGGGACGGTCGATTCCCTGCCTCGGCACGACCCATGCCGACTACTTCCGTGGGCCCGTACCGATCACCGAGCCTCTGACCGCCGAGGAGGTCGCCACCGCCTATGTCCGGAACACGGGCGCGGTCATCGTTCGCCGCTTTGAGCGGGAGGGACTTGACCCGGTCGCGGTTCCCGGCGTTCTGGTTGCCGGACACGCGCCGTTTGCCTGGGGCAAAGACCCGGCCGAGGCCGTGGAACATGCCGATGTGCTGGAGTACATTGCCCGACTGGCGTTCCGGAGCGTTCTTATCCGGTCCACGCCGGAGATCACCCCAGTGTCCGGAGGCGCCATTCCGGTGTACGTATCCGAACACCACTACCAGCGCAAGCATGGGCCCAAAGCGACCTACGGCCAGGGTTGAGAACCCAGCATCCGGCCTTAGGCGATGCGGAGATTGCGCTTTGGTGACCTGTCACCGGCCGGAAACGTGAGCGTAACACTCTTTTCATGAGCAGTATACTTGTTTCCATAGACCGATCCTGTTCCGTGAATGGTCCCTACTGTTTTCTGCAGAAAGTTGCCGTTTCCCGCATCTCCGGGGTTGACTTTTCACGGAACCGTTCGTCACTATCTTGCGTATTCTGAATCGGTTGCGGAGAACGCTCCCCCGGCCTGTGCAATTCATGCACATGGCATCCGACGTGCAACAACTCTTTTTGCGTAGACAGACCCCATGGAAACGAGCCTCTTCAACCGCCTGCAGGCCATTGCACTCGCCGTAGCCACGGCTGGTCTCATCCTGCTCGCGGTCTTCAATCTCCGTCAGGACGTGCATTTCGACCAGCCGGACGATGGCGTGTGGTGGCGTGAGGTCCACGGAGGTCTGGAAGCGGTCAAGGTTCTGCCCGACAGCCCGGGCCAGCGCGCCGGCATCCAGCAGGGCGACCTTCTTACCGCGGCCGAAGCGCTGCAGCAATCGGACCCCGCGCGCGCCACGATCTCTTCCCCGGACCTGTTGGGACCTGCCAAGGCTCTCTCCAGCAAGCCGCTCTCGGCTGAGCCGGCCAACCCCGCGGGAGAGCCTGGCTCCGAGCGCCTTCCCAAGAGTCCGATCGTTCATCTGTCGGATCTGGAAAGGGTTCTCTATCGTACCCAGGTCTACGAAAAGGCCGTGTATGCCATCACCCGCGATGGCGTGCCAACTCCGGTGGTGGTGATTCCCGAGCCGCTGGACCGGGGACTGGCCCAGGCACAACGCGCGATTGGGCTCATCTACCTGGCCATCGGCATTTACGTGCTGTTTCGCCGCTGGACGGCTCCGCGCGCTACCCACTTTTACCTGTTCTGCCTGGTGTCTTTTGCGCTCTGCACGCTGAAGTACACGGGGGAACTCGACGCGCTCGACTGGACGGTGTTCTGGTTGAATGTGGGCGCCGAAGCGCTGCAACCGGCGTTGTTCCTGCATTTCGCCCTCAGCTTCCCCGAAGAACGCTTCAAGCAAGTGCGCCGCCGCTGGCTGCTGCCGCTGGTGTATGCGCCCGGAGCGGCGTTGGTCTGCCTTTACGTGTGGGCCCTTGAAACCCGTGAGGCCACCGGCCTGCTCAAGCACCGCCTGGAACAAACCGGGACAGCGTACGATGTCGCGTTCTACGGGTTGGCGGCCTTGCTCTTCCTGCGCAGCTACAGTCGCGCGAATACGCCCCTACTGCGCCAACAGTTGAAGTGGGTGACCCGCGGCACTTTGCTCGCGGTACTGCCCTTCACCCTGTTCTCGGCCATTCCATTTCTTCTCGATCTGCATCCGCCGCGGCTGCTCACCAACCTGGCCGGCCTCTCGCTGGTGTTTCTGCCGCTCACCTTCAGCTGGGCCATTGTGCGCTACCGGCTGATGGACACTGACCTGATCTTCAAGCGCGGCGTGGCCTATACCGTCGCTACCGGTTTGCTTCTCGGCGCCTACTTTGGGGTGATTGCGCTGATTTCCGTGATGGTGCACAGCGCCATGCCCGAGGCGCTGCGCGAGTGGGGCCTGGTGATTGCCATCCTGGTCACCGCGGCCATCTTCGACCCGCTCAAGAGAAGGATTCAAGGCTGGGTGGACAAGGCCTTCGATCGCCATCGCTACGACTACCGCAAGGCGCTGGTCGATTTTGGCCGCGGCTTGAGTTCGGAAACCGACATTGATGCCCTGCTCGCGTCGATTGTGGAGCGGCTGCCCCGCACCCTGCTGGTGGCGCGCGTCGCGGTCTTCCTGCGCCAGGATTCCGGGCAACTGCGGCTGGCCGCGGCGCATGGGCTTCCGGTCGATCCCGCGTCTGCAAGCGAAGGATCCGGACTGCCGGGACACAGCTCGTTCGGACAGAGTTCGATGGCTCTGGGGTTTCTCGACTTTGACCAGGCCGCAGACCACACCCACATCTTTTTGGAGAATGCGCAGCAGGCTTTGCATCTGCCTGAAGATCAGCAACGCACAGCCGCGCTACTCGATCTGAACTACTACCTTCCCTGCCGCGTGCAGGACGGAGCCGCCACGCGCACCATCGCCGTGATCGGCCTGGGGCGGACGATCGGTGGCGATTTTCTTTCCAGCGAAGACGTCGAATTGCTGGAGTCGCTGGCCAGCTATATCGGGATCGCCCTGCAGAATGCCAGCCTGTACGCGCGGCTGGAGGCGAAGATCGGTGAGTTCGAGCGTCTGAAGGAATTCAACGAGAACATCGTCGAGTCCATCAACGTGGGCATTCTCGCTCTCGATCTTGACGACCGTATCGAGAGCTGGAACGCGCAGATGGAGGCCATGTACGCGCTGAGCCGTGCCGAGGCCATCGGCCAGGCACTGCGTGCGGTCTTTCCTTCCGAGCTTGCCGACGCTCTCGATGCCTTCCGCAACGAGCAGGGCGTTCATCATCTCTACAAGTTCCGTTTGACCACGCGTGCCGGCGAACAGCGCACGGCCAACATCGCCGTGGCGCCGCTGCTGTCGCGCGACTTTGTTTCCGTAGGCCGCATCATCCTGGTGGATGACATCACCGAACGCGTGTCCTTGGAGTCGCAACTGGCCCAGGCGGACAAGCTGAGTTCGATTGGCTTGCTGGCCGCCGGCGTGGCGCATGAGATCAACACGCCGCTCGCCGTGATTTCCTCCTATGCGCAGATGCTGTCCAAGCAGTTGAAGGGTGAGCCGCGATTGACTCCAGTCCTGGATAAGATCACGCAGCAAAGCTTCCGCGCCGCCGAAATTGCCAACGGTTTGCTCAACTTCTCGCGCACGTCGACCACCGAGTTCCGCGAGACCAATCTGAACCAGGTGATTCGCGACACGCTCTCGCTGCTCGAGCACCAGTTCAAGACCGCCCAAATTGCCGTTGCGTTGGATTTGGCCGAAGGGCTGCCCCCCATCAACGGCAACGCCGGCAAGCTGCAACAGGTGTTCCTGAACCTGCTGCTCAATGCCAAGGAGGCCATGCCGGACGGCGGACGCCTGCGCGTTTCGACGCATGTGAACGGCCATGTGGAAGCCGTCGTCACCGATTCCGGCTCAGGCATCGCGCCCGAACATCTGAAGCGCATCTACGATCCATTTTTCACCACCAAGACGACGCCCAAACCCGGCGACCGCCGCGGCACGGGCCTTGGACTTTCGGTTTCCTACGGCATCATTCAGGAGCACGCCGGCAAAATCCAGGTGCAGAGCGCCGTTGGATCCGGAACAACGTTTCATCTCGAGTTTCCCCTTTTAAGGAATTCAGTACATGCCTGAGGTCGACCTGCCTTTGAATCTCCCCGTCTCTTCGTCTGGCGCCAACGGTTCCGCAGCCGGCGCCAGCATTCTAGTCATCGACGACGAGGCAGCCATTCGCGAGTCGTTGGAAGTGCTGCTCATGCTGGAGGGTTACACCGTCCGCATGGCGAACGATGGCAGCGAGGGCCTGCGCGTGCTCGAACTGGAGAACTTTGACCTGGTGCTGCTTGACCTGGCATTGCCGGGCCAGAGCGGCCTAGAGCTGCTGCCGCAGATCAAGGAACGGCAGCCGGAGCTCCCGGTCATCATGATCACCGCGTACGGCACGGTGGACAATGTGGTGGAGGCCGTGCGGGCCGGCGCGGAGAACTTTGTCCAGAAGCCTTGGGACAATGAAAAGCTGCTGGCCGACATTCGCTCCGCCGTGGCGCGGCACAAGGCCGAAGAAGAGAACCTGCAGCTGAAGCGCACGCTCAAGCAGCGCTATAACTTCGTCAACATCGTGGGCAAGAGCGAGATCATGCTGCGCGTGTTCGACCTGGTAGCGCAGGTAGCGCCCAGCCGCTCGACGGTGCTGATCCAAGGCGAAAGCGGCACCGGCAAGGAGCTCATCGCCAAGGCGATTCACGCCAATTCGCCGCGCAAAGACAAGCCGTTCGTGCCCATCAATACCGGCGCCATGCCGTCGGAGCTGCTGGAGTCCACGCTGTTCGGCCATGTAAAGGGCGCCTTCACTTCGGCCATCGCTTCGAAGAAGGGCCTGTTCGAAGTGGCCAACGGCGGCACCTTATTCCTGGATGAGATTGCCACCATGGGCATGGATACGCAGGCCAAGATTCTGCGTGTGCTGCAGGATCGGCGCTTCATGCATCTGGGCGGCATTCAGGAGATCCAGGTGGATGTGCGCATCATCGCCGCTACCAACATCGACCTGCGCCAGGCGGTACGCGATGGCCGCTTCCGCGAAGACCTGTTCTATCGCCTCAACGTCATCACCGTGGATCTGCCTCCGTTGCGCGCCCGCCGTGAAGACATTCCCCTGTTGGCCAATCACTTCCTGGAGTTCTACGCGAACGAGAACGGGATGCCGGCGCGCAAGCTTTCATCCGACGCGCTGCGCGCTTTGGTGGACTACGAGTGGCCCGGCAATGTGCGCGAGCTGGAAAACTCGATCGAACGCGGTGTCGTGCTCTCCAACGGCCCGGTCATTGGCTCGGATCTACTGCCCGGCCATATCACTGGACGCAGCTTTCAAGACGCTCTGCTCGAACACAATCCCAACGCTTCCCTCTTTGACATTCTGGAAGACATTGAGCGCCGCATCATCATCGAGAAGCTGGAACGGTGCAACTGGAACCAGACCGATGCCGCCGAGCAGTTCCGCATCCCTCTCTCCACGCTGAACCAGAAGATCAAGCGGCTGAACATCGAGATCCGCAAGAAGAGCCGCGAATAAGCGAAGACTTCCAAACTGGCAGTGAAATAAAGATGACGCCGAGATCAGAGTCTCGGCGTCACAGTTTTTAGTCCTTACTCTTGCATCGAGTGAGTTCTCCGACAGCGAATGAGGCTTTGTATGCTTTGCGACAAACTGCTTCCTACTTCACCGTGAGGGGGAAGCTGGTTTTCTGGACACTGCCGTCGTAGGCGCCTGAATAGAGAGAGACGTTGTGCTTGCCCGCAGTCAGTTTCAGCGCGACGTGGGCGAAGGCCTGTTCGCCCACGGAGTTATACGTCTCACTGCGCTTCTGCCCATCGACCCATACTTCGAGTTTGCGGATGGGATAGATCGAACTGGCGCTGAAGTCGAAGGTGACCGAGGTAGAACTGGCAGTGCTTGCAGGAGAACAAATGTGGAAGCCGGAGCCTGCGGGCGCGGGACAATACGAAGCGCCGGCGCGTGTATTGGCCAATACGTAGAGGTGATCGTTGGGTTGATAGTTGCCGGTCTCCTCCGATCCCGTGTGCAGCGCGACATCGAGCTTGCCGTCGTGATTGAAGTCGCCGATGTAGCTGGCCGAGAAAACATCCTGCACCTGCACAAAGCCCGTTGAAGTAAACGTGTGTGCGGGAGTCTGTGTAAGCGTGATCACGCCGATGGGTGTCTCTCCCGATGGAACATCTGGGCAGGTGTAAGTCGATGGGCAACTTGCCGGATAAACGATATCTTTAAGACCGTCGCCATTGATATCCACGAGCATGGGCTCAAGGTAAATTCCGCCGGGTGTCGCCACCGATGCGCTGGTAAAGGCGCGGTTGGCGTGGCCATAGTAGATGGTAGCGGTGTCCCCATTCACGGCCACAATGTCGCTCGTGCCGTCGTTATTCATATCCGCGACGGTGACTTGATCGAAGGTGTCTCTGGAAGCGACAGTCTGCGCCGTGAAATTCCCTTTTCCGTCGCCGTAAAGCAGAAGCACAGTGGTGGTTGGAATCGGCTCGGGGGTGTTGTAAGTGGAAGTAAGGGTGCGCAGCATGAGGTCGGCGTGGCCGTCGGCATCGAAGTCGCCGAGGGCGAAGTCGACGAAATGCATCTCTGCGTTGATACCTGGTTCCGTGCGGGGAAGCCCCAGCTGACTTCCAACAGGATAGGTTGTTTGGAAGACGGTCTTGCCGGCGTCGAACCCGTTGCCATTGTTGAGATAGATGGCGACCCCGAAGCCGCCGCCGATGGTGGAAGAGGACGGAATGTCATACGCGGCTGCAATATCCGGACGTCCGTCGCCATTCCAGTCAGCGACGACAAACCCCAAGCCCGAGGGGCCTGTAACGCTGGGGCCGATGGTGAAGCCGCCCTTGCCGTTGCCGAGATACGTGTAGAGATATCCGTTGGAACCGGTGGCGTAATCGAGATTTCCGTCACGATTAAAATCACCGGTAACCTGCGGAATGCTCGGAAGGACCAAAGTTTTATACGAGTAGCTACCGTTGGCGGAAAGGAGATTCTGGTTGGTCTGGTTGCTGCCCAGAAAATCTGGGACACCGTCGAGATTCCAATCAACCTGGAACGGAACGCCGTCCCCATCAACGTTCAGCAGGTGGGACTGGACCGAGTATTGCGCCCGCACGGCTACGGGCAGGAGAAGAAGACTCAACGCCGCAAAAACGTTTGTTCTGAGAGAGAAAACCATGGCAAACCTCAAGATAAATCTATGTGGACGACATCGTTGTTCCGGGGTTATCTACCTGTTCCATTAGACAAGTGAGCGCGGCAATAAGTTGCCTTCCTGAGCGTCGTCTTCTTTAAACTCCCAACAATAACTCTTGAGCACCGTCCCCATCGGCCGGAGTGGATGTCCCGCTTGCAATGATAGCGTCGGTCTCACTGCTTCGACGCGGGGGATACAAACTCGTTGAGGTTAAATGGGCGCATGGATTCGCCGGGCGGCTGGATGTTGAGGACGAGCGCCAGCGCGATTGGTGGTCCTTGAAAGTAGGGCACATGGATCGAGTGCCACCCCGCGAAAAGCGTGGCTTTGGCGCTTTGCACGGCGACCGGGTGAGCTCCGTCCAAACCGATGAGAAGGCGGTTGTCGATTTCAAGGCGCGCGCCATCGTCCGATTGAAGTTCGAAGATGTATTCGCCCGGCTTGCTCACAAAGAACTTGCCGTAGTAGTCGATCCCAAACCAGGTGCTTGTGTGGGTGACGCCCGGAATGCCGCCCATGCGCGTGATGTCCTGATTGGGAACGTCGAGGGTGGCGGCATAGAGCGAGGCAACTGGATCGAGTGCGCCGAGTTCATCCACGGAGGTCACGCCGACCGGCAGCTCGTACACATCGCCGCAAAAGGTGTTTTCGCTGGGGGTGACGGCGCCGAAGGCACGGATATCTCCGATGAGTTTCTTCTTCTTTTTCGCAGCACTCTTCTGAGTATCGACCGGTACGGGCCGCGCCACATCCACGGTGCCCAGGTTGCCGGTGTTGCGATCGAGCACGGCTAAACGCGCCAGTACGGGAGGCAGCTTTCCCGGGGCGTCCAGCAAACTGACGAAGCCGTGGGTCGGCAGGCGAGCTAAATCAGCCTCGTTCAATTGATGATCCACCGTGGAGTGCATGTATTGAACGACTTCTCCGTCGGCATCGAAGATGCATACGCCGAATTCGAGCTGGATTCGCGGGAGGGCGCCGGTGACTCCGATCTGGCTGAGAGAGCTGGGCAGGATCACCGCCGCGTAGCGCGTGGCGTTTACCTCACCCGCATCGAGCACTTTGGCGGTCATGGCCAACGTGGGCGGAGCGAGCGGGTGGTAGCAGGCTGCTTCCTGCAACGCCTCCGGAGTGACGAGCTTTTTCAGGGCGCTCGGCGTCGCATTTTCCCGTGTGAGACCGACATAATACCGGCGTCGGAAGGTCAGATTGACCTGAGGCCGAGTGGTCTTCACCAGAACGGTGTGATAGCCGGGCTGGGAAGATGCCGGTATGGCAATCTGATAGTGCAGCGCGGAGTCCAAGGCGCAGACCGCGCCTGAACTGACGCGGAAGCCGCTGGTTGCATCCTCCTCCCGATTCTTGCGCTCCGGGTCGATGGTGCGCAGAGAGAGAATGCGGCGGGCAATCCGAGCGCCGTGTTGGGGAATCTCGTAGACCTGGAATTCGTTGGCTGCCAAATCCGGGATGGGCAGATTGTGGCGATCGCGGGCCACCACGTCCAGCACAGCTTCGCGGGTGTCGACATGCAGCACCAGTGCGGGCGCGTCTTCCTGAGCCGACGGCGCGGTCTGCGCCGGAGCGGAGCAATAGGGTAAGGAACCAGCGCAGACCACGGCGAGAACCCCAACCGAGCGAAATGGTCTGATCGACATGGCCGGCCTCAGCTTTCCCGGGCTGCGGCTTCAAGAGTGGGCAAGTCCATCTTGATCATCCCCATCATGGCCTGCATGGCTTTGGGGTGATTGATCAACTCCTGAATATTGCGTGGCACAATCTGCCAGCACAAGCCGAAGCGGTCCGTGAGCCAGCCGCAGGCCATCGGTTTTCCGCCCTCGAGCAACTTGTCCCAATAGCTGTCGATTTCTCCCTGGGAGTCGCAGCGAACGAAGAACGAGAAGGCCGGATTGAGTTGATGTGCGGGCCCGCCGTTGAGAAAGACCATCTCCTGGCCTTCGAGTTCGATCGTGATCGTGGCAATTGTGCCCACCGGCCAAGGGCCGACGCCTTTGGAACGAAGTTCATCGACCTTGCGCGCATTGGGGAAGATGCTGAGGTAGAACTCGGCAGCTTCTTCGGCGTTGTCCTTGAACCAGAGGAATGGCGCAAATTTGTTCATGGCTGGGATTGTAGCAGCGAGGAAACGTTGTCCGGCAGGCGGGATTGCTACGGCTCGGCTTGACACCGAATGGCATGGCTGACGGACACTTCGTTCTCCGGAAAAGGCCTCTCGCCAACCAAGTGAAGTTGCTCCCGATGAACAGGGCTGGTTGAGGTCCGAGGTCTCCCCCACCCTTCCGCAACAAGCGCGGAAGGATGGGGCACGGGGCATTTGTGGCGCTGCCGGCAGAGCGTTCATACAAAAGGTAACTTGCAGCGCAAGTCGAGTTGCTCAGGATGACAGTCAATTTCGATATGACCTTCAGACGCAGGACATTAGACGGCGGCTAGTTCCAAATCCGCTTTGCACGCCGGCTTTGGTTTCGAGCCATTCAGGGCACGCAGCCAGAGGCTTAAGAAGAGGCGCAGTTCCGCTGGCGGGCGCAGCCAGATATCGGCGTCCGTGGCGCGGTTCTCGCGGCGCATCAGCACGCTCAAGTGCGAGCCCCTGAGGGCATTGACGGCGCGAAACGCCGACTCATCGGTGAGATCGTCGCCGAGGTAGGCAACTGGGCCGCGCTCGCCGGCCTCGGCGACGATGGCATTCACCGCACCGCCTTTGTCGCGCCCAACGCGCAGTTCCAGGCCAGCTTCAAACTCCAGTAAGCCGAGACCGTCGATCTCCGCCAGCGGCTCAAACAGTGCCCGGGTCTTTTTCTCAATGGTCCGCGCCTTCTGCGGAGGCACGCCACGCCAATGCATCACACAGGCGTTCGGCTTGTCTTCAAAACGGCCGCCCATGCTGTCGCGATGCAGGCGCTCGCATAGTTCCTGGAGAATCTGACGCGCTCGCTCGGGCGCGGACTCCAGTTCACGTCGTCCGTCTGGATAAACGCGTTCCGCGCCGTGAAGTCCCCACACCTCAAGGGGCGGATCGAGCGCGAGCATGGGGGCAATCTCCGCGGCGGGCCGGCCGGTGATGACTGCCATGCGGGTCTGTCCCTGGCGCTGGATGCGGGTCAGCAAGGGCCGCACACCGGAAAAAGGCCGAGCCTCAAACCGGTTGACGCGAAACGCGGAAATGGTGCCGTCGTAGTCCAACAACAGGAGGGGCTGCGCGGCGCCGGAAAACATTGCGAAGAAGGCGTGCAGCTTTTCTGCGGTTTGCGGTGTCAACCAAGCCTCGCTCTCTCTACCAGTTTAACGTGGGTCGTGGTGGGAACCGGCACCGGGCCCATCCGTAACGCTGCCGGTGCAACCTCGCCCTCAATCCGCAATTCGTGCAAATCGCCGAGAAGATTGGCGGCCCACCGGTAGATGTTGTGCTCCATCACATGCCGGCGCATCCTCTGCATCCGGGTGCGTCGTTCCGCGCGGCTCATCTCCAGGCCGTGATGAATGGTCTCCGCGACGCTGGTGAGGTCATATGGGTTCACCATTAACGCATCGCGCAATTCGGTGGCTGCTCCAGTAAAGATGCTGAGCACCAGAACGCCGTCCTCGTCGCTGCGCGCCGCGACAAACTCTTTCGCCACCAGGTTCATGCCGTCGTGCAGCGACGTCACCAGGCAAACATCCGCCACTTCGTACCAACTCTCCACCTCGTTGTGGCTGCATTGCCGTTCGATCAGCAGGATTGGCCTCCAGTTGGCGGTCTGAAAGCGCTGATTAATGCGTTCCGCGGTCTCCTCCACCTGGCGGCGAAGATCGATGTAGCTTTGAATGCGGGTCCGGCTGGGCGCGGCAATCTGCACCATCGTGAGCCGCTCCAAGTGATAGGGGTGATCGATGAGGAGCTGTTCAATCGCCAGGAACCGCTCCACAATGCCCTTGGTGTAGTCGAGGCGGTCTACACCCAGCACCAGGGTTTCGCAGTTCAGATCGAACTCCTCCAGCAACAGGTCGCGCGCAAAGGAGCGCGAACGGGCGCCGCCCGGCTCGCGGTAGAACTCCGGTTTCAGCCCATCCAAATCAACGCTCACCGGATAAGGTCGCACGACGCTGGTGTGCCCCAGTCGAAGCGCGGTCATGTGTTCGCGATCGGTGCGCGCTTCCAGCACGCGATCGATGGTGGCGAGGAAGTTATTGCAATGCAGCGGGATGTGGAAGCCGATCAGGTCCGCTCCGAGCAATCCGTCGAGCAGTTGCGCCTGCCAGGGGCAGATACCGAAGGCCTCGGGATTGGGCCATGGAATATGCCAGAAGATCGCCACGCGCGCGTCGGGCCGCGCCGCCTTGATCAAACGCGGCAGCAGGGCGAAGTGATAATCCTGCACCAAGACGATCGGATGCGCGGCGCCCTCCATCTCTTCCAGCACCGCGGCAGCGAACTTCTCATTCACGCGCTGGTAGCACTCCCAATCGGAGGCGCGAAACAAGGGCCGTGTGTGTGCGATATGGCACAGAGGCCACAGGCCTTCGTTGGCAAAGCCGTCGTAGTAGCCGGCCTCCTCGTCGGTGGAGAGCCACACCCGGCGCAGGTTGTAGCGCGGATCGTCGGGGGGAACGCGGATGCGATCGAACTCATCCACAACCACGGGGTCTTCGCTGCCGCTGCCGTGCGCCACCCAAACGCCGTCGCAGGCCCGCAGCACCGGTTCAATGGCTGTAACCAGACCACTGGGAGGCACCACGCACACGGTTTCCCAGCCTTGCCGCACATGCATGTAGGGTTCCCGATTGGAGACGACAAAGATGCGGCTGGAACCGAATCGCTCGCGTATGTTGACCGCCAGCTTTTCCGCAGTCCATACATGTTCGCCGGCATTGCGCAGGCGCGCCTCCGCCTGGGCGGCGGCACGCGCTTCCGCCAAGTTCTCGGCCATTGTCTCCACCTCGCGGGCGAGTGGCGTAAACATGCTGAGTTCGGTTAACCCGGCGCGCTCCGCGGCTTGCCCATTGCCGGTGCGCAGCAGGCGCAACCGTTCCGCAACCTTGAGCATGGGCCGCATCAGGAACCAGCGCACCATCAGCATGGTGACCGCTACAATTAGCACCACAAAGGCCGCGATGCGCAGAAAACTGCGTCTCCACACCGCATTGCCTTCCGCGCGGATATAGCGGGCGTCTTCAAGCACAACGAGCGCACCGTCGAGTTGGCCGCCGTTGCGCAGGGGCATCACCTCTTCCTGCCACTGCCAGTCGCCATCGTGACCGAAGACGGAGACTTCGATGCCGCGGGTAATGCATTTCTCAACGGCGTCCGGAGCAAGAACGCGCAACACTTCATCTCCGCCCGCGGAAGCGAGCAACCTTCCACCGGGGTTGTAAACCGCAATCCCCAAAGCCTGGTCTCCCCGATGCAGGTGCTGCACGGCCGAAGCGATCCTGTCTTCGCTGCCGGTCGCAGCAGCCTGCTCGATCTGCGGTTGCAGACTGGCGCCAAGCCACTGGCTCCTGCGCACTAGTTCCCGACGCAAGGCATGTTTGTGCGCGAGCACATCAAAATAGGTAGACCCAATCGAGACCAGGGTAATGCCCACGATGAGTGCAAGGATCAGCCGCATGCGAAAGAATGGCATGTCATCACTCCTTGTACGCCCCGGAAGGCTTGTCTTCCTTGTCTTCTTAGACACTCGTCAGCCTCATTAGATGCATGCGAATGATGCATACGACGAGCCAGTCCTCAAGTCGTTGAAAGCACACACAGGCGACACTGAAATCCACACGTGCGCTATGCATTTTTTTCTTGGGACACGGAAATTGTGCACGCATAGCCAGCCTGAGTGAGGCGAACAAAACACAGAAACCGAGGCGCGCGCAGGCGCATGCGCTATCCTGTCGGAAGAGAAACTGCGGCAGGTCGTCCGAGGTGGGCACCCTGGCCGCGCGGCGGACCGTTCTTCCCAAACCCACGACACAAAGGCCATGGATCCGATCGAGAGAACCGCCAAGAACATTGTGCTCACCGTGCAGGACTTCACCCTGTTCGCGCAGCGGGCTGTGCTGAACCTGTTTCGCCCACCTCGGTACTGGACCGATTTCCTCATCCAATGCAACATCATCGGCGTGGGCTCGACGGCGATTGTCCTGCTTTCCGGCTTCTTCACCGGCGGCGTGCTGGCACTGCAATCGGCCGCCACACTTTCCGAGTTCGGCGCCACGGCGGTTACGGGAAGGTTCGTCTCCCTCACCATGATTCGCGAACTCGGCCCGGTGCTGACCGGCATCATGGTGGCCGGACGCAACGCTTCCTCCATGGCCAGCGAGCTGGGCTCCATGGTAGTCACCGAGCAGATTGACGCCATGCGCGCCTTGGGCGTGGACCCCATGCGCAAGCTGGTCACGCCCCGGTTGTTTGCCTGCATCTCCATGCTTTTCTTCCTCACCATTTTGGCCGATGCTTTCGGCATCGCCGGCGGCGGCTTTGTGACCGTGGTGATGAACCACCAGAACGGGACCCAGTATTTCTCCATGGCCTGGGAGCACCTCCGCTATCCGGATATCGTTCAAGGCCTGGTCAAGCCGCTCGTCTCCGGATTCATCATTGCCTCGGTCGGGTGCTTCTACGGCATGCGGACCACCGGCGGCACCGAAGGCGTGGGCCGCTCGACGATCGATGCCGTGGTGTTCTCTTCGGTCATCATTATCTTTGCCGACTTCCTGATGACCCAGGTGCTGCTCACACTCTTCCCGCCGATATGATTGAAACCTCCGCTGCCGGCCAGCCCGATCCGTCACACGGCGGCGATTCTGGCGTGTCTATGGCGAGTCTCGATCCCGTTGTGGCGTTTGACGATGTATCCATCTCGTTCGACGGACCGCCGGTTCTGCAAAATGTCTCATTTTCGGTTGCCCCGGGAGAAACGCGCATCCTGCTCGGTCCGGCCGGTGTGGGCAAGAGCGTGCTCCTCAAGCTCATCAACGGCTTACTGCGCCCGGATCATGGCAGCATCCGCCTCTTTGGGCAGGAGATCGGCACCATGCGCGAGGAGCAGCTGTTTCCCTTGCGCACTCGTACCGGCATGGTGTTCCAGGAAGGCGCCTTGTTCGATTCGCTGACGGTGCGCGACAATGTGGCTTACCAGCTCATTCAGGAAGGGATTCCAGACGCGGAGATCGATCAGCGAGTGCGCGATGCGTTGCGCTTTGTACAGTTGGAACAGACCTTCGATTTTTACCCCGCCGACATCTCCGGGGGCATGCGGCGCCGCGTGGCCATTGCACGCGCGTTGATTCGCCAACCCGCGTTCATCTTGTACGACTCGCCCACCGGCGGCCTGGACCCGATCACTTCCACCACCATCATCGAGCTGGTGATGAAACAGCGCGACGTCTATCACACGCCGTCCATTCTGGTGACCCATCGCCTTCAGGACGCCTTCACACTCTGCACGCATCGCTTCGATGAAGCGCTTGGACGCATGGTGGAACTGCCCACGGGGGAAACGGATCAGAAGACAACGTTTCTCATGCTCGAAGAAGGACGCTTGATCTTTGACGGATCGATCCACGACCTGATCCACACGGACAATGCCTTCGTGCGGGAGTTTCTGGAATAGGCGCAGGCAACTTAGCTCCATTCCTCTGACTTTTTACCGGTCGGTCGACCCAGTTTCCGAGGACACATCCGGTGGACAGACTTTCGGACGGAGTCCATTCGTATTCTACTCGTTGACGAGGAAATCAACCCACTCCTTCGTGTAGGTATAGTCCCTGTGTGCATTGTCGTAGATGCAATAACGGTGTTCGGTTGTTTCTGGTTTTTTTGCACCACCCAGGGGCCTTTCGCCGAAAGAGAGCTTACAAACCTCGGAGTCTCTAGCCACTCGGTCCTTGTTTCCCAA
>Ga0302320_10012809_pt1 | contig 17571 bp, 17 predicted proteins | sample Bog_T0_3_FD_202130 | JGI IMG/M metagenome (GOLD analysis project Ga0302320, IMG submission 202130) | Peat permafrost microbial communities from Stordalen Mire near Abisko, Sweden - Bog_T0_3 | ecosystem: Environmental > Terrestrial > Soil > Wetlands > Peat | place: Sweden: Abisko, Stordalen Mire...
GTAGGGTATGAAGGAAGATTTCAGAAAGGTAGCGAGATGGGCTATTCCAAGGGAATAGCAACCTCGCCCTGCCGGGGGCAACAGGAGGCCACGCCGTGGGACGCCGCAGTCCGAACGACCAGAGCGAACGCCGCACCGGAAGCGTGACGTTTCAGGTAACGCCGAGCGAGCGGGCAGAGCTGGACGCCCGCGCCAGAACGGCAGGGGTGAAACTAGGCGAATATGTCCGCGCGGCAGCTTTTGGCTATCGGATCAACCCGCCCGATCCGATACGGGAACAGATCATTACCGAACTTTGGGCTATCGGGAACAACCTTAACCAGCTTTCAAGACGCGCCAACACTACCGAAGAAATTGATCCGCAGGAATTGAGCAATGCCTTGCGTTTGTGGCGCGAGGTGGTGGAGCGGATGCACCAATGATCGTTAAACAAATCATTGGTTCGGGAATGACGGGAGCCATTCGCTATGTGATGGGCGAAGGGGTCGAAAGGGAACAGGTTCGCGTTGGCGAGAATGTCATTCACAAGACGATAGGCCGCAAGCCACCCGCTGCGAATGAGAATGAAAGCCGAGTTGCTTGGATGTCGGCGCAGGGTTTCGGGGCGTGGCAACCGCAGAGCCGCGCCGATGTTGATCTTATGCGGAAGATCATGGAGTTTTCGGCGCTGCCAGAAAACCAGAAATACAAGACGAAGATTTGTCGGGAAGATTGTTTGCACTTGGTGCTGTCGTGGCGTGTTGGAGAAACGCCGAACAAGGAGGAAATGGAGAAAGCGGCGCGTGAGGCTTTAGGGGTTCTAGGAATGGAGAAGGCGAGAGCTTTATTTATTGCTCACGACGATACAAAGCACGCGCATTTGCATGTTATCGCGAGCCGGATTGATCCTGAAACAGGACGGGCTTACAGGGATTTTCATCAATCGAAAAAAGCCTTGCAGAAATGGGCTTTGGAGTGGGAACGCGCTCACGGCAATGTGCAATGCCTGAACCGTGAAAAGCGCAGCCAGCTTGCCGATGCTATCGCCAAGCGTGATGTTAACGTGATTATTGATTTGATGACGCAGCGGAAAGCGACCTTTACGGAAAATGAACTTGATAGGGCATTACGGCGCGAACTGGATTTTACCCGTGCCGGAATGCTGAAACAGGAAATTTTATCGAGCAGTTCGCTTGTTCAGCTTTACGACAGGAAATTAAAGGCAGAACTGCCGCGCTTTACGACGGAGAAAGTCAGGAAGGCCGAGCTATCGGCCCTCGACAGCGCCGCCACGCTGGCGGCGAGCAAAAGCCACGGCATCGAGGCCGCGCATAAGGCCGCCATCCTCGAACAGTTCCCGACCATGAACGCCGAGCAACGCGCGGCGTTTGAGCGAGCGACTGGCCCCGAAGGGCTGTCGATCATCGTTGGCAAGGCAGGGACGGGCAAGAGCTACACCATGCGGGCAATCCGCCAAGCCTACGAAGCCGAAGGCTATCGGGTGCTTGGCTTGGCTCCGACTGGCGTAGTGGTCGAGGACATGAAGCGGGACGGCTTCAAGGACGCCCGGACGCTGCATAGCGCCCTGTTTGCCCTCAAGAACGGGCGCGATAGCTGGAACCGCGAAACCTTGCTCATGGTGGACGAAGCCGCCATGACCGGAAGCCCGATCGCGGCGGAGCTATTGCGGTACGCCGAAGAAGCTGGCGCGAAGATCATTCCGGTTGGCGACGGCGGGCAGCTTGCGAGCATTGAGCGCGGCGGGTTGTTCAGCGAATTCTATGACCGCCACGGAGCCGCCGAACTAACGCAAGTCTTGCGGCAGCGGGACGCCGAACACAAAACCGCCGCCGAAATGCTGGCGCGTGGCGAGTTTAAGGACGCCCTCGATATCTTCGAAAAGGGTGGTTGCCTGCATTGGGAAAATCACCAAGAGGAAGCCCGCGCCGCGCTTGTCGAGAAGTGGAAGCGAGACAGCGAAGCCGATCCGGTAAAATCGAGGTTTATATTTGCCTTCACAAATGAGGACGTGCGCAAGCTCAATGAAGAAATCCGCGCCGTGCGTCGCGAACGTGGCGAGCTTGGCGAGGATCATCAATTTAAGACCAAGGACGGGATTATCAGCGTTGCCGAAGGCGACCGCATCATCTTTACGACGACCAACCGCAAGGCGGGCGTTATCAATGGCGTGATGGGCGAGGTGGAGAGCATAGAAGAAAAATTTATCACCATTAGGCCGGACAACGATAGAACAAAGACAATCACCTTTTGCGCCGATACGATAGACGGTTTTCGCCACGCTTACGCCGGAACCATTCACAAAGGCCAAGGGCGTACCTTTGACGATGCTTATTTATATTTTTCGGCTCACTGGAAGGATGCCGCGTCTTATGTCGCGCTGACCCGTCACCGCTTCAATGTGAGCTTGTTCGCATCTTACGAAGTCGCGGAGAACACCGCCGATCTTGCGCGTCTTATGGCGCGTCACGACGACAACCGCGCTTCGGTTGCCTTCGCGACAGCCGAGGACTTGGCGCTTGAGCGGCAGCAGCAGCGCCAGCAGTACGACCGCGCCGCCGCGCAGGTGACCGAACCGACGCTTGCGCCGCATCACCCGCCGCCACCGCCACCCGACAAGCAGCCGAAGCCGGAGGTAACGCCGCCCGCGCCGGAACGTCGCCCCGATTCCGTGATCCCCCGTGACCGGACTCCCCACGCGACCCACGGCGAGGACGCCCATCAGGTCGAACAAGCCGCCGATCCGCGCGGCGACCAGCAGCGGAAGGTCGAAGTATCCCCCGTCGTTAGCTTCTTGGAGCAGGTCAAAGCCGCAGTGTCTCCCGTTGTCAGTTTCTGGGAGCAGGTTAAAGCGGCGCAAAACGCCGAAGCAGGTTGGCTAGCGAAGGTCGAAGCCGAGCGGAAGGCCGCTGTTCAGAATGCCGAAGCGGGTTGGTTGGCGAAGATCGAGGCAGATCGGGAAGCTGTCGTTCAGAATGCCGAGGTAGGTTTTCTGCCAAAGATCGAGGCGGATCGACAGGCGAAGGTTGAGGCCGAACGTAAAGCCGCTGCCCAGAAAGCCGAGGCGGATCGACAGGCGAAGATCGAGGCAGAGCGGAGAGCCGCCGCGCAGAGGGCCGAAGCAGAGCGACAGGCGAAGGTTGAGGCGGAACGTAAAGCCGCTGCCCAGAAGGCCGAGGCGGATCGACAGGCGAAGATCGAGGCAGAGCGGAGAGCCGCCGCGCAGAAGGCCGAAGCGGATCGACAGGCGAAGATCGAGGCAGAGCGGAGAGCCGCCGCGCAGAAGGCCGAAGCGGATCGACTGGCGAAGGTTGAGGCCGAGCGAAAAGCAGCCGCACAGAAAGCCGAGGCAGAGCGGCAGGCGAAGATCGAAGCCGAGCGGAAAGCAGCCGCCCAGAAGGCCGAAGCGGATCGACTGGCGAAGATCGAGGCAGACCGGAAGACCGCAGCCCAGAAAGCCGAGGCAGAGCGGCAGGCGAAGGTTGAGGCGGAACGTAAAGCCGCTGCCCAGAAGTCGGAGCCAACGAAGGCTCCGGTCAAGGCCGCGCCCGTCATGTCGTCTGAGGAGCAGCGTCGCGCTGCCGCGCTTCGGGACTGGCAAAGCCAATTCCAGCCGACACCAACGTTTGCGCCGGAGTGGATTGGGGCAAAGACCGCGCAAGCCGCGCCAATGTCATCGAAGGCTGACTCGCTCAACGCTGCGAAGGAGGTTGCCAGTGTTGCCGCCGCGCCTGTTCTCAAAGCCGCTGAAAGTCTGGCAGGTGCCATTATTGATATTCTTTCGCCAACGCCGCCGCCGACGCCCGAACAGATCAAAGCCATGAACAAGGCCAGCGCAGAACAAGCCGAAGCAGCCCGAAAAGCTGCCGCGCTTCGGGAATGGCAAGAGCAGAAGCGACAAGAGGCAATCGAAAACGAACTAGACAGACATTACGGACGCGAGCGTAAGCGTTGACCTATCGTACTTACCAACTGCGCCCGTCCGTAAGGTAGCGCCGCCACATCGTCAGGAGGTGGCGGCAATGAGCGACACCAAGTAAGCCTTTGATCTCGATAATGTGGCACTTCAAAAAACATTGGGTTATCGAGGTATTCCCGAAAAGCTATCGTCTGTCGTACAGGCAATCCCATCAACCGAGTTGGGCTATAGAGCGGCTCTTTTTGAGAATGAAAGCCGCGTCCTGTCTTTCCTTGATGGTCAGTGTTGCGAGTGGTTTTCGTAACCTCTTGTTCACCGCAACGGCGCGAAATATACTCAGCAGTTATCATAGTTCGTGGCGTAAAATAATTGTGAAACCCTGCCCCACCTAGAAAAATCTCCCAGTTGTTTCCGTAGAGGGTTTGAAGTTGTCCTACGCACTGAACACACGGCCAGAGTTGAATGCGAAAACCACGAGCTGCCGCCATTGCTGTTTCTATATCTTCCATGTAACCGAGATTTGCGAATTCATCGAGCATGAACATAACCCGCGATCCGCCCGCAACATCGGAAAAGTTAGAAAGCGAGTTAAGTGCAGAGGCGACGACAAGGCGCAACCAGTTAGAATGAGTTTTCATTTGATCGAACGGAAGGACAAGGTAAATGGTGACTATGTTTCGTCGCATATCGGAAAAATTCAGGTGGTTCGTGCTGGAAAGGTCTTGGACGATTGGTGGACTATCGAGAAAATCACATTGCCCCTCAGCCGCTGAAATAATGCTGGCAATCTCTTGATTATCCTTCTTAAATTTACCAGCCTTTTGACGGATAGCCGGAAAATCAGAAGACAGCATTTCAATAATTGTTTTATCGAGTCCGGTTGGTATCGGTGCTCCATTCTCGATATAGTGCCCTCGTGTTTGTGTCAGTAACTCACGCAACGAGCCGAGATTGGCTGCCGCTCCTTGCGTTTTGCAAATGTGCATAATAAGCGCGGAAACGAAGGTTTGACCGCCTCGTGACCAGTGCGGTTCGTTGCCCTCAACTTTCACAATCCCTCGCGCCAATGCCTTCGCATTATCGACAAAATTAGGCGAAGTATGATCAAGGACAGAAAGTGGATTGTAGCCGTTACTACGCATAAATGGCAAACGATCCACTAGCACGCCGAAGGGATTTAAAACCACCACACGTCCAAACTTTGCCCGATGTTGTGCGGTTGTCGCGGCAAGTTCTCCCTTGGGATCAATCGCCAAGATGGAGCGATTGAGCAAGGCAAGGTTAGGAATGTGTAGGCCAGAAGATTTGCCCGTTCCCGGAGGCCCAACCGTCAACAAATGGTTATCGCCCTGATAGGTGACGGCACGCGCTCCTGTTATTTCATCGTTGAAGAAACCAACATAAGGAAAGCTTGTCATGACTATTTCCTAATGTTTGATTTCGCCCATAAACCCGCCAGTCTTTATATCATTCAGAGTTGAGGGGCGAGCAGATGGAAATCCGTCTTTTGCTTGTTGGTTTGAAGATAAATTCCTTGCGTCTTCTTCTTCTCTTAATATCGTTATTTCTTTACTGTTTTCCACAATGATGTTGAACATCATCAATTCAAGAAGCAGTATATGATCTGCTCTAGTCTTAACAGACATAGTTAGTGAAGATGGTTTCATCTCACAGATTTCTCTAACAGTTTTTAACAAGTCCTGTTTTGTGAATTTTAGATGTAAAAACTTTCCACAATAGTCATTCGGTTTTATTTCTTTGAGGCTATAAGACTCACTACCGAGAGACTCCTTTAAGCGCCTAAATTTTGTTAAATTATTAGATTTATCATATGTAGCACCAGTATAGTCGCAAAGACGAAAATGCCAAAGGAATTCAAATTCTATACGCCAGTAACGATAACCTGTTACTGGATCAATTTTTGCCAAAGGCCCATTGTCAGCAACATGGTAATGAAAGGAAAATGGATAGAATGAATCCCTTTCCTCTCCAGCCTGTAAATACGCTCCAGAAATCAATAATTCTTTTAGATCATCATTTGTTAATCGAGAGGTATCAATCGGCTTTTCAACAATCGCTTTGGAATCTTTGGAATCACGAAACCAATTGCGAAACGACTCGCTAAAGAAATAAACTATAGTCACACCTGCAAGAGCTAACGCTACAATATCGCATAAATAAACAAACTGAAGTTGTGCGCCTGAATATAATTCAGGATATTCATGAATATTATACGAACTAGAAAAAGTAAATCCATCCAAAAGCACAATAATAAGATATCCAAGATACCGCTCATTAATAAACATAATTATAAAAAAACCTGCTATAAAGCTCGTCGTTATAATAATTGGATATGTTTTTGACAATAACAATAAATAAGCTATGAACGCTGCCAATAAATATGTAGCAACGATCGTAAATTTTACTATGATAGAATTAGTGTGACGGGTTCTTAACCAAAAGCCAAACATCCCACCAAGACCAAAAATATAAAAAAACATCAATAGCATAAAAATTACTCCGTTTGTTGTCGCCATCAGGGCGATAGAGATAATATTGTCAGTCCTGAATTGCCTGTATGCTTACCAGCTACACCTCTGGTGCGAAGTGGTAGCGAAGGCCGAACGCATGGCCTTTGTCGTGTGCTTCGCTTGCTGATATGCCCCCTTGTGTTTTCACCATCATCGTCTTACGCTGTCTTACAGACCAACATGAGCTGATTCGAAAAATGAAATCCGACACCCTCACCTTCCGCCTGTTACCCGAAGAGAAAGACGCCTTCATGGCAGCTTGCGCCGCCGCTGATATAACAGCCGGGCAAGTGGTGCGGCAACTGGTTCGGGGCTGGATGAAAGCGCAGCAAGCCAAGGCCGAAGCGAAGGCCGCGAAGGAGCGGCAAAAGGAAAAACGATAATGGAACAGCCAGCCATACAAGCGCAATCAAAACCAAAAGCAGATAGCGCAGCAAGATATTTAGTCAGAGCAAGCGAAGAAGAGAGAAAAAAATGGGGTGATAGAGCCGTTGCACTTGGTTTTCCAAGGGGTAAACTAAAAACAACTGATAGCGTTGTTGATATTTTGCCGTGGTATAAAGTAGTTGAGCAAGAAATGTTAGAACAAGGGTTATGGGAACCGCCGCCGCCAGAGCCTGAGAAGGAGAAGGTATCGGCGAAAGTGATTCAGCTTCCCTTGTGGCCCGAACCCGTCCGTGCCGTTCCGAATGATATACTTCGTTCAGCTCTTTTTGCAGCGATACAGGGGAAAACCAGACGCTATCTTAAAAAAGAAGTGTTGGCTTCAGTTGAAGGAGTCAAAATTAGCTTTACAGGAAGTCAGCTTGACCAAGCTGATTTAGATGTTTGGGAACAAGCTGTACACTTGTCGAGAAGCCAGCCGTTAGGAAGTACTTGCTTTTTTCGCGCCAATGCCTTCTTAAAAGACATAGGTCGCAGCAATGGAAAATCACAGTATGAATGGCTAGACGATGCAATAACTCGTTTGATTGCATGTGCCGTCGAGATTAGGAACGGGAGCCGCGTCTTTACAGGAAGTCTGATTTCTAGTTGTCTTCGCGACGAGAAAACAGGAGTATATCAGCTCACACTAGACCCAAAAACAATAAGGCTTTACAGCGTTAATAGCTGGTCAAGCGTTGAATGGGAACAACGGCAAGCCCTACTCGGCAAGCCTGTGGCGTTGTGGTTGCATGGTTTTTTTAGCAGCCACGCAAAGCCCTTGCCGTACAAGGTCGAAACCTTGCGCGAACTTAGCGGCGGAAAAACGAAGGAACTTAAAGAATATCGCAGATTGTTAAAGCTCGCTTTGGAAGAACTTAAAACGGTTGGCGCTTTGGTTGCTTGGGAGGTTGACCCCGTAACCGATCTTGTGACCGTAGACAGGGGAACCGCCCTTACCGACAGCCAGCGCCGCCACCTTACCAAGCCCTCCCCACGCAGCCGAAAACCGAGGGCTTGAGTCGGCATGCGACACACGGTCATTCGGCATGCGACACACGGTCATTCGGCATGCGACACACGGTCATTCGGCATGCGACACACGGTCATTCGGCATGCGACACACGGGGGTGTGTCGTATGCCGAACTTTTTCAACGTAATATCAATGGGTTACAGAATCGCCCATTTTTGCTAATCTTCTTCTAATCATTTTCTAATCCACGCGCGCAACCAGCCGACATGACAAACCAAGCTCGCTAGAGTGCCCCAAGTGGGGCGCGTAGCGCCTCATCGAGCTATTGCCAAAACCGGCAACGCCAGAGCCACAAGGACGACCGCCAGAGCGTTTTTATGGTTGGGTGCTAGGAAGGAGAGGGATGAAGGGCAAAACGTGTCAGCGAGCTGATTTCAGGGCTTGGCAGGGACGCATCGCCACACACCCGAACGACCAACCCGACACCCTGCCTCCCCCCGTTTTCATGTCCGATAATGCCAGATTATCGGACATGAGAACGAAGGCGGACGCGCCCGGAGCTACCACTACTCGGGAGTGCCCATGCTAGCTGGGTTGTTGTAGAGAGGATGCTATTGGCGAAATCGGCGCTGCCGGGTTATTCACAGTGTCGGCAACGCCACATTCCATGAGCGCGAACGCCAGAATTGGAAAAATGAAACATGTCGCAGATTGTTGAAAGCATAACCAGATTTGTCGATTATGCGAAAACACTTGAAGGTGACGAAAAAGGTGAGGCGCAGGTTTTCTGCGACCGTCTGTTTCAAGCGTTTGGGCACAAGGGATATAAAGAGGCCGGAGCGACACTCGAATATCGCATTAAAAAGGGTAAAACTACAAATTTTGCTGACCTCATCTGGAAGCCAAGACTTCTTATTGAGATGAAAAAAGCAGGGGAAAAGCTACATCTTCACTACCAACAGGCATTTGAATACTGGATAAATGCCGTTCCGAACCGGCCGCGCTACGTTATACTCTGCAATTTTCGTGAATTCGAGATTTATGATTTTGATAAGCAGTTAAATCATCCAGTTGACACTGTTGCTCTCAGCGATCTACCGAAGAGGTATACAGCATTTAACTTTCTTTTCCCAGATGAACGCAAACCACAATTTGACAATGATCGAGAAGCCGTCTCTCGCAAGGCGGCTGACTAGACAGCGGAGCTATTCCGCAACCTCACGCAACGTATCTCCAAACCGATCCCGCGCTCACAGGCGCAACGCTTCGTGTTGCAGACCGTCGTCTCAATGTTCGCCGAAGATATTGACCTCCTACCGGCGGGAACCATCAAGGGCATTGTCGATGACTGTTTGGAAAACAAGCAGAGTTCATACGATCTATTTGGTGGGCTTTTTCGCCAGATGAACAATGAAGCTCCCGCAACCGGCGGGCGCTTTAAGGGAGTCCGGTATTTCAACGGCGGGCTATTCAAAACAATTGAGCCAATTGAACTGACACGCTTTGATCTGGAATTGCTCGGAGGGGAAGGCGGAGCCGCAACGAAAGATTGGTCTAAGGTAAATCCCGCAATTTTCGGCACACTATTCCAACATAGTATGGATGCCACCCACCGCCACGCATTAGGTGCGCATTTCACATCGGAAGCTGATATACAGCGTATTGTAGGCCCTACAATTATCCGTCCGTGGCGTGAGCGGATAGATACAGCCAAGACTGCAACTGACCTTCTCAACATCCGCCGCGATTTAATGAATTTCCGTATTCTCGATCCAGCGTGCGGAAGCGGGAACTTCCTTTATGTCGCCTTCCGCGAATTGGCGCGGCTTGATCTTCGGCTTATGTCGCGCCTTCAAGAAACGCTAAGCACGGGTGAGTTTCAGAAGCGGGCACCGACATCGATGATAATCAGTCCAAAGCAGTTTTTCGGACTTGACATTGATCCCTTCGGCGTTGAGCTGGCTAAGGTGACGCTGATGCTCGCAAAAAAACTCGCTCTTGACGAAGCTGCCAATGCCTTGGGTATAACCCAAGAGCAGATGGCTCTAGGCGGCTCAGACGCTCTGCCGCTTGATAATTTGGATGAAAATATCCGTTGCGAAGATGCGCTCATTGCCAAATGGCCTAATGTCAATGCGATTATTGGGAATCCTCCCTATCAAAGCAAAAACAAGCTGCAAGGTGAGATGGATAGGGAGTCGATCAATAGGCTTCGCGAACGCTATCCAGAAATTGATGGACGCGCAGACTACTGTGTTTATTGGTTCCGGCTTGCGCATGATCATCTAAAGCCGGGCGAGCGAGCCGGACTCGTCGGTACGAACACCATTCGGCAGAATTATAGCCGAGAAGGTGGGCTTGATTATATCGTTGGCAACAGTGGTACCATTACCGAAGCTGTATCCAGCATGATATGGCCCGGCGAAGCCGTGGTTCATGTCTCTATCGTCAATTGGATCAAGGGAATAGAGAAAGGCAAAAAGCGCCTTTACATTCAGGAAGGCAACGACCTTAGCACAGGATGGCGGCACAGCGACTTTGATAGCATAGGCTCATCTCTCTCTTTTGCGTTCGATGTAACAAAGGCAAAGCGGCTTGAGGTGAACGCTAGAGATGGCGGTTGTTACCAAGGACAAACCCACGGACACAAAGCGTTTCTGATGTCGCGCAGTGATGCACAGATTCTAATCGGCAGAGACGCCAGATACAGTGCGGTTGTGTTCCCATTCTTGATTGCAAATGATCTTATAGCCAGTAAAACCTCGAAACCATCACGATATGTCATCGACTTTCAAGGCAAAGATATAATGGAGGCGGCAACATTCCCGGAAGTATTTAAGCGGATCAAATTGCAGGTTTTGCCCACACGAGAGAAGGCCGCCGCTGAGGAAGAAGCACGAAATAAAGCTGCTCTTGTAGCCAACCCAAATGCCAGAGTTAATAATCATCATGCGCAGTTTCTAAAACGATGGTGGGAATTGTCGTATTCGAGAGAAGACCTAGTTAAAAAAATGAGCATGATGAAGCGATATATCTCTTGTGGTAGAGTCACAAAGCGCCCTATATTCGAGGTCATCTCAACAAAGATACGCCCCAATGATGCTTGCGTGGTTTTTCTAAAGGATGACGATTATTCGTTTGGCATACTTCAGTCGGGCATTCACTGGGTTTGGTTTACAAATCGATGCTCCACGCTCAAGGCCGATTTTCGCTATACCTCAAATACGGTTTTTGACTCTTTTCCGTGGCCGCAAGAGCCAAGCGTAAATGACATCAAGGCCGTCGCCGCTGCTGCCGTAGCGTTCCGTAAGAAACGGAATGATCTCAGAGCCAAATACAATCTGTCCTTGCGCGATCTGTATCGGGCCTTGGATTTGCCCGGCAGCCATCCGCTGAAGGATGCTCAGGCTGAGCTGGATAATGCCGTGCGTAAAGCTTATGGAATGACTAGTATCGCGGATCCTCTTGCGTTCCTTCTTAATCTAAACGCTCAAGTTGCAGCCGCAGAGGCAAACGGAGATCCGGTTCAAGGCGCAGGGCTCCCTTCTTTTATCAATAATAGGGATGAATATATCACTGATGACTGTATACAGCCGTAACAACCGTAAATTAAGTTGCTCGATGCCATGCAGTAATCAACCAAAATGCCCTATCTGCGCGCTAATGTGGTGGATCCTCTGCCGTGGCTTAGTGGCCCGCCTAACCCATCTTTTCCGAACCATATATCATTGGTTTTAGTGCTAGCGGCTGAGTGAATTATTTTGATTAGTTCTTGTACATCGTGGACGGTTATCAATGCTTTGTCATGGCTTACAAGTTCATCAAAGGGATTATAGTCTAGGTTTGGAGCAGATTCTTCGTCTGTATGGTAAACCTTGTTGCTAACCGATATTGTCTTTGGATGAGCGATCATATCCCTTAGGTTTTGTAAATCCCAAATCGTCTTGTAGGGGCGCACCATTCTGTTCGGCTCTGGTATGCCGCAAAGCTCAAACACTTTTGCGGCTTTTCCTGTGAAAGAACGTATAGCCTTATTATTCCGTTCATCGTCCCATAGCTCTGATGCAAGACGGTTTCCGACAAAGTTAAGGTAACCTTCGAGAGTATGAAAGGAAAAAACCATCGCGACGAGGTAATCATAGCGCGATCCAATCTGATGTTTTTGTGCGTGTTCAAGCTGGCGCTCAACAACCTTCCAAACATGCCGATGAACGAAAATCTCACCATCCAGTTCAGTGACAAGATCGACCGCCATTTTTTTATCCTCGTGATTTCGACATCTTGATAGATGTTCACCGAGCGCGAACCGTGCAACCCGTGTTAAGGGGCGTAGCGATTTTTCAGCGATGTTGCACAACTCAAGACTTATGCAAAAAAGTTAGGCCGTTGATTCCGAATGGCTTTTCCTTTGCATAAGTTACCGTCATAATGACGGCATGATTTATGGCTATGCAAGGGTATCCACGGACGGCCAAAGCGTCGAGTCGCAGATCGGCGCGTTAACCGCCGCCGGAGCGGCGAAGGTGTACCGCGAAGTGGCGAGCGGGGCGAAGAGCGACCGCGCCCAGCTTCGCCGGATGCTCGACGCGCTCGACTCGGGCGATGTGGTGTTGGTGACGCGACTCGACCGACTGGCCCGCTCGACGCTCGACCTGTTGCACACCCTGAAAGCTGTTGCCGACAAGGGAGCCGCCTTCCGCTCCCTTGCCGACGTGTGGGCCGACACGACGACGCCACACGGGCGGTTGATGTTGACCGTGCTTGGCGGGCTGGCGGAGTTCGAGCGCGAGTTGATCCGCGCCCGCACGAGCGAAGGCCGCGAACGCGCCAAGGCGCAGGGCAAGAGCCTTGGCCGCCCCTTCAAGCTCACCGCGCACCAGAAGGCCGAGGCGATCCGACGGCGTGACAGTGGCGAGGAAACGCTTGCGGTGATCGGGCGCAGCTACAACGTCAGCGGGGCGACGATTTCGAGGTTGGACGGATGAAGTGGGATCAAGGATTCGGCGCGTTGGTTTGGCTCCCTTGCTGAACTTAAACGCATGTTTTATGGATTATCAGATAGTTAGTGTTGGTGTGTGTTGTATCGCATACTGAAAATGACCGGCATGGTTGCTCAACTATCCCGTCTCTGTTGGCGTAACCAAATTTAGGTACGAAAGTGACCATTTCGCGGTATGATCTTACCGCGCGGACTGATCGACGCGCCGCTTCCGGCGGGCCGTCAGTTCACAAAGAACCCCATGCCCGCGAGGATGCGGCGCAGCTCGTGCGCCGCCTCTACGGCTTCGGCGTCGCATTTTTCCAGTTCGTCCCAGCCGAGACCGATGATCTCGGCCATCATTTCCCACGCTTGCGCGAAGGGCGACTCGGAACCGACGACAAGCACGCCCTGTTCGGTCAAATCGGCGGTAAGGCGGGCAATCGTCAGATACTGGACGCCGAAGAGCTTATCAGTCACGGCGGTCATGGCTTGCAGGGTGACACGCTTGGAACGCCGCGCCAGCTTGTTTACGCGCTCCGGCGGCAGGTCTGCGACAGGTTCCCGCAGGGCTTCGCCCAGTAACGCGGTGACGGGATCGAGGACGCCGCCGTTTTCACCGAGAGTCTTTTGCATCCCCAGCAGCACGACTTGCATCATGGCAGGAATCAACAGCCGTTCGATGATCTGCCGGTCGGTCGCGTACATGGTTGTTCGGGCCGGTCGTGATAGTTGGTTGCTGTACACTATGTCGTTAAAATTAGGCAGCCATGCCAACTAGCCTAAAATCTCCAGATGGATCGGGATTTCCAATCAGTCGGAAATCCCATGCTGGAAAGGGATATGTTCGGATGGTTGTTGATTAAGTCTCGCAGGTTTTGTGCCCAATGATTGTTGGTGGCAATCTTGTGAAGCAATATCTGCATCACGACAAGTTGCGCATAAACATAGGAATTCGGCGTAAGATCATCTTTAAACGCTCGCGCCACGATTGGCTTGATGCGACTCTTGCGCGTCCATAACAAAGCATGGTGAGCACACGCATTGCGGATATATGAAACGCTGTGGAGCCAAGAGCTAAGAACGTCATGGCTTATGCCGTAGGATTGCGCAATCGGCTTTGACTCGCGATCAATCAAAAAACGAAAGGCTATGGATATTGTTCCGAACGATACCGATTGAAAAACCATCCAGCACGGCGGCATCTCCGGTGATCCATAGGTATTGTAATAATGGTATATGTGAGTGTCGCGCTTGTTTTTATCGGAATGGTTATGGCCGATCTGATCTTTAACCGTATTAATAAACGAGGCGTGATTAAATGGTCTGTTGTCATGGGTTGTTCTGAACAACGCGGGATCAATATACCAATGCGCACCATGTCTGATAGCCGGATAGTTTGAGAGCGCCGAGCGAACTGAATTCTCGATCCGCTCGATAGCATCCATCGCGAGAAGGCGCAATTTTCGGTCGAAGCTGTAGCAATCAAGAATATCGTCAAACGTAATATTTGGATTAAAACGGTGACGATCGGTGTTCTCATCACCTGTTTGGAAAAACTGCGCGTAACCGCTCAGCCGATAATATCCGATGTGGCGGAGATCGTGGAGAGCTTGCGCTGGGTCGGCCACGATCAAGCCACGCGCGATCAACAGGTTGAGTTGGTCGGCAAGGCCCAGAGGCGGCTTTGTGAATGCGGGAAGTGACACGGAACACCGGACATGGAAAACCCGCCCATATGCGCATCGTTGAGAGGCGGGGCGGGTGCGTTGAAGAGATTATAGGGCCGATCTCCCCAAAAAGGCAAGCCGTGGCTTAAACGGAGTACGTTGGGCGTTCCCCTTCGGGGCGGGCTGTCGTGCTTCGCATCGAGCCGCGAAGGTGCGTCTCGACCCTTCGGGCGTCCATCCCATAACGCGCCTTATCCCGCCGCCGACGCGGCGGAAGCGGGAACCATAGGGCTTTGCCCTAGAGGTTCCCAGCAAGGGGCTTCCGCCCAGCTTCCTCCCTTCGCTTCGCTCCGGTCGTGCAGCCGGTTCCCCGCGAAGCCCCTTGCTCCCTCCTTACCCAGTCTCGCCGACGGGCAAGGGTGCAGCGCGAGGCTGCACCCAACAACCAACAAGAAGGGAGAAATACCCAATGACCGACACACAAACACTCAGCAAGGCCGATCTTCACCAATTCACGGGAAGCGAAACGTGGTACAGGCATAACTTAGTTCGCAATGTCCTGTTTACAGACGGCACAAAGTATGTTGCCGACAAGGGCGGAGCGTATTGGTTAATTGATGAAATAGCCCTAGCCCAGCGTTACGAAAAAGCCGTGATAGGTGAGGAATTCCAGCTTTGGAAGCTTTCGGTTAATCCTGACCATACGGCAACGCTTACTTGTGAGGATGGTAACGGCCACGCCGTGTTGACGAAGCGAATTCCTTTCACGGATTTTCCGCTTGAGGAAATTTGTTTCTATTACACGAACAACACGATCCTGTTGCCGAGCGAGTATTGACCGGAGAGGATGGGGGGCGACTGCCGAGGTTGCCCCCTGCCCTTTTTCGCTCTTGGGGGCGTTTCGCCCCCGCCGCGAGGCATCCCCCTGCCCACCTCATTCCGCCGTCTTTGCGATCCCAGCCGACCAATTGACACACTGAGCATTTCAAGCTATCGAGCTTATACCAATATCATCCTATCCCCGTATCCACTTATCCCCGTATAATGGTATAAAAATATAACAGGCGGTGTCCGATGAAGACCGTTGCACTTGTCACGCAGAAGGGGGGAACCGGCAAAAGCACCCTTGTCGTTCATTTGGCTGTGGCCGCCACTCGCCACGGCTTGGCCGTGGCGATCATCGACCTTGACCCGCAGGCCAGCGCCCGCCTTTGGGCCGAGCGCCGCAACCGCGACGACCTGGCCGTGGTTTCCGCCCGCGCCGCCGAGCTTCCGCGCTTGTTGGGCGAAGCCCGCCAGCAGGGGGCCGACCTTGTGGTTATCGACACCGCCGGACACAGCGACGTGACGACTGGTGCGGTAATTCAAGCCGTCGATCTGGTATTGATCCCGTGTCGCCCGTCGCTTTACGACCTTCACGCCAGCGCCGAAACCGCCGCGCAAGTCAAACGCGCCGGAGGAAAAAAAGCGGCGTTCGTCCTCAATGCCGTTCCCTCTCGTGGCTCCCGCGCCGAGGAAGCCCGTGAGGTTTTGCGCGACGTGCTGCCCGTGGCTCCCGTCGAAATTCACAACCTTGTCGCCTATTCCGATGCGCTCAACGACGGGCGCAGCGTGGAGGAACTGGACGAGGGGAGCAAGGCCGCCGAGGAAATTCGCGCGTTATATCATTGGATTATAGGACTATAAAACGATAGAAATATACCTGTATAATCGTATATAGTAACACCATCACACCAGTATGGAGCTTGCCGCCGTGTCGCCTCGTGCCAAATTGCCTAAGCTCAATCTTCGCTCCGAACCGGTTCCGCCACCCGTCCCCGCGCCGAGTGCCGCGCCTTCCGCACCTGCCGTTCCCGACCGGAGCGACCGCAGCGGGAAGAAAATCATAGCGGGACATTTCCCGAAGGCGACATGGGCGGAGTTGCGCCGCCTTGCCGTCGATCATGAGAAGACCGCGCAGGAGTTGCTAGAAGAAGCCCTTACCGACCTTTTCGCCAAGTATCGCAGAAATCTTTAAGGGAGAGTTGGGGCGGGTTTCCTCGCGCCAAGCCGCAACTGGTCATTCCAGTCTTTGGCCTTGGGCACGATCCGCCGGACGCCCTCGCGCCCCTGTAGGGCTTGCTCGACCTTCGCGGCAAAATCGTCCCCCGCCATGTCGGCATCGAACCCCAGCAGGATTTCAGCGTCAGGATACCGAGCCGCCGCCGCTTTGATGGCGTTCAGGGTGTAGGGCGACAGAGCGCCGCTCGTGGAGAGGAAGAGGGTATCCGTCCGCCCGACGAGCTGGGCGAGCGACAGGGCATCGACCCCGCTTTCGGTTAGCGCCAGCTTGGCCGGTTCCCCGCCGCTGTCCTTGTGACCCATGCGGCAGAGGATGCGTACCCCGCCCTTGGCGAAGCCGTCGAAGTCAGCGCCCTTGATCTCATAGCCGACGACCTGCCCATCATCGTTCGTATGGGCAAACAGCACATTGCCCTTGCGATCCATCCGCAGCGCCGAGGCATAGGCTTTGACGGTTTCCAGCGTAATGCCGCGCCCTTCGAGGTAGCGCGGCAGACCCCATACGGCGTTGAAGCTCTCCCAACGCATGGCGACGTGGGACAGGTCTTGCGGCTTTTGGAAGACAGGACGCGGCACGCCGGGCACGATTGCCCCTGAATGCCCCGCCCGCATACCCTCTTAGGTGGTTTTTCGCATGACCGAGCGTGAAGCCAGCGCCGCGCCGCCGTTGCAGATATTGGATAATTGTTCCCTTGTCATTATCGTCATGCGGGTTGAAATACCCCCACACCCCGTCCTCACGTTCGCGAACGATCAACACCTCGCTTGCCCGCCGCATTTTGAAGCTGTCGGCGGTGCTTTCCTTTAGATCGAGCGTAAAGCCGTCTTTGGCGAGGTAATCCCGCAAATCAAGCCGGATCATGCCCTCGATTTCGTTATCCATTATCGTCTTTAGTGTCGGCTTTACGCGGGAAAAGTCCGAAACGTCCGGTGATCGTGATGCCTGCCGGAATTTCTCCCGTGAAGCCAGAGCCGTCTTTTGTCGGCCACACGGCGGCAACGCGGACGAATTGCGCTG
>Ga0302320_10012810_pt1 | contig 17570 bp, 17 predicted proteins | sample Bog_T0_3_FD_202130 | JGI IMG/M metagenome (GOLD analysis project Ga0302320, IMG submission 202130) | Peat permafrost microbial communities from Stordalen Mire near Abisko, Sweden - Bog_T0_3 | ecosystem: Environmental > Terrestrial > Soil > Wetlands > Peat | place: Sweden: Abisko, Stordalen Mire...
GAATCCAAAGCCATTCATCTGGACAGCAAAGGCGTCCGACATCCTCGAAAAAGTCACCCGAGCTCAGGCAGTGCTTAATAATCGACGATCTGCTTGAGACACACCACTAGAATTCAGTTCGCATCTCTTTACCACTTTCGATGGCCTTGGCCTAGGCCATGATTTTCGAATGGTCAGGCCAGGGAACCCCGCCGATAGTTCCTGTATATCATTGAAGTTACGTAATTTATGCACGCAAAGCTGAATTGGCGCAAAGTTGTTCACCTTTGCCTCGTTCTAGTTGTGCGTCTCGTGGCAGAAGCGGTCAAGGTAGGGGATGTGCGAACGGTAGCTGTGGAAGACTGGCTCGGTACTCTGGAGCTGGCAAACGCTTCCAAGGCGAAGGTTCGGAATGTCTTCCACGCTCTGTACGGCCACGCCCATCGGTATGAATGGTTCGACAAGAACCCAATCACCAAAGTGCGGCAGAGCGCCCAACGGGCCAAGGAGCCAGACGGCCTTGATGTTGAGGAACTGACTGGACTCTTGGAAGCACTCCCGGACCCGTTCCGATCTATGGTGTTCACCGCCGCCGCTACAGGGCTGCGGCGGGGCGAGTTCATCGGTCTCAAGTGGGAGGACATCGATTTCGATGGCCAGTTGATCCACCAGCGGCGGTCAATCGTTAACCAGAATATCGGGAAGCTAAAGACGGTCGCTTCGGCAAAGCCGGTAGGCTTGGACCCAGATCTTGCTATCGCTCTGGGCAACCTGAAGGCCAACTCCCCGTTCAACCAACCGGGGGATTGGGTTTTTGCCAGCCCTGCCTCTGGTGGGAAGAAGCCCTACTGGCCCGATATGGCGCTGAATCGCAGGGTGAGACCAGCAGCGGCAAAGCTGGGTATTACCAAGCGCATCGGCTGGCATTCATTCAGGCATACCTACGCTTCGTTGCTCAAGAGCAGCGGGGCAGATGTGAAGGTTGTCCAGGACTCGCTACGCCATGCAAACGCCAGAATCACCATGGAGATGTATGCACAGGCACTCTCACACGACAAACGCACAGCCCAAACCAAGGTTGTACAGATGATCCTTCCCAAGGCACCCCAGCCATTAGCGGTGGCGGGGTGATGCTTGTTCCTTCTTGTTCCTTTGAGGGGTTACTGCGAAGTTAACTTTTATTCTGTAAGTTGCTGATAAATATGGTAGGCACGATTGGACTCGAACCAACGACCTCTTCCGTGTCAAGGAAGCGCTCTAACCAACTGAGCTACGCGCCTGCGCTGCAATATTCTTGAGTCTATCAGGATTATCCCAACATGAAAAGATCACCCCCCGTTCCCAACTCCCTTGCTATAGGATCATTGACGAACGAGGTGCTCACTAAATCCTGCTCTATGTGTAGGCGCTTGCGGTACCTCGCCTCCGTTCCAGATTTCCGAAAGGCAACCGGAAGCCTCTCGGGAATTTGAGGGGAACGAAAATTCGGGCCCAACTCTATTTCCAATGGGTTGAACATCTCATGTCCAACGATTCGACTCCTCGCTTGAACCCCTTTCGCACGGCTCCCAACATGTTGACGCTGCTGCGCATCTGTTTGGCCCCCTTCCTGGTCGCCACGGTTCTGGAGAACCGCTATGGACTCAGCTTTGTCCTTTTTCTGGTGGCCGGCTTGACCGACGCTCTGGACGGCGCGCTGGCCCGCCTGCTAAAACAGCGCACCCGGCTCGGCGAGTACCTGGATCCGGTGGCGGACAAACTCCTGCTGAGCACGCTTTTCCTGGTCTTCACCCATAAAGACCTGATTCCCGCGCGCGTCACTGCGCTCGTCTTTGGCAGGGATGTGGGGATTCTGTTGGTCTCGGCGATTCTGTATGCGGCTGCGGGCAGGCGGGAATTCATCCCCAGCATCTTCGGCAAAGCCAACACCTGTGCCCAAATCTCCGCAGTCGCGTTCGTCCTGCTTCACCAGATGAACCCTGCGATCTGGATCATGGCGACCCGCACCTTCGCTCTCAATGCAACGATGGTCCTGACCGTGGCCTCGGGACTGCACTATGCGTGGGCGGTTTCGCGGCGGGTGGGTCTGCCTGCAGCGGCAGCCGCTGAGAAGAGCGACATCAACCGGCGTCCGGCTTGATCGCAACCGGGTTTGCACAGGGCGAACCAATCCCCTATGACAAGCGAAATCTGGTCGATTGCAGGCTAGGATAGTTCGCTGGAAGCTTCCTCCGGGTCGGCGGTCTCTTCAATCTCCATGTCTCGGAATTCCTCGGAGTCGAAGACCTCGCCACACTCCAGACACTCGACAAATTCCATGTCATCATGCCGGGAAACGATGCGTACCTTAGGGTGTTTGCAGACGGTTGCCATCTGTTCGGGTCGGTTTGGATTCGCTTTCTTACCGCCAAATCGCAGCGGGCTTTTCAACAATATAGAACGGAATCCCTCGATATTTGTTCAATCTTTCGCTGTAAGGGCGAATTATTCCCATCTTGCGCCAAGGAATTCCGGATGGGACTTGAAATACCGACAGAAACGGTCGTATACTGAACACGGACCTAAGAAGTCGGATATTCCAATGCTGAAGCTCACGAAAAAAGCGGACTACGGTTTGATCGCGCTCAAGTACCTTGCCGAACACCCTGAGAAACCAGCGGTGAGCGCGAAGGACGTGGCCGACACTTATGGGATTCCCGCACAATTGCTGGCCAAGATCCTGCAACAGTTGACCAAATCCGGCCTGTTGCGTTCCCACGCCGGGATGAACGGTGGATACGCACTGGCCCGCGACGCCCGAGAAATCTCGGCGTACGAAGTGATTCATTCCATCGACGGACCGTTCTTCATCACTTCTTGCACCAAGGGCAAGTCGGGATGTGAACTGACCCCGAGTTGCACTATCAAGGAGCCATTGGCAAGGGTCAACGAGACCATAGCCGGGGTTCTCAAGAGCATAAGTATTCAGGATCTGGCTGAGCAGCAGCCGACGGCACCCACTTCCCCAGCCAAAGTGCTGGTTTCATTAAGCAGATAACAAACGGGTTTTCCCGTCTGCCGGGCGATTCCAAGATTCCAAGAATGCGCACGGCAAGGCGGTCACGGAGGATCAGGATGGGTACAGTGACAAGCAGCGTGGAAGTGCCGGCAGGCGTACATTTGCCGATTTACATGGACAACCATGCCACCAGTCCCCTGGATGAGCGGGTTTTGAGCGCCATGATGCCTTACCTCACCACCAAGTTCGGCAACTCCGCCAGCCGCAACCACGCCTTTGGCTGGGAAGCGGAGCAAGCCGTCGAGATCGCCCGGGAGCAGATCGCGAAGCTGATTGGCGCCACGGCAAAAGAGATCATCTTCACCTCGGGCGCCACGGAGAGCAACAACCTGGCCCTCAAGGGAATCGCGGAGATGTATCGCGAGCGCGGCAACCACATCATCACCCAGGTCACGGAACACAAAGCCATCCTTGATACCTGCAAGCGGTTGGAGAAGAACGGCTATCGCGTCACTTATCTGCCCGTGAAGGCAGATGGTCTGATCGACATGGCCGATCTCGAACGAGCCATGGACGACAAGACCATTCTGGTCTCGATCATGGCGGCCAATAACGAAATTGGGGTTCTGCAGCCCATTGCCGAGATCGGCAAGCTCTGTCATGCAAGAGGCATTCTCTTCCACACGGATGCGGTGCAGGCTGTGGGCAAGGTGCCGGTGAATGTAATCAGCGACAACATCGACGTGCTCTCGCTCTCCGGACACAAGATCTATGGCCCCAAGGGTGTGGGGGCGCTCTATGTTCGCCGCCGCAACCCCAGGGTTCAGATCGCGGCGCAGATCGATGGCGGCGGGCACGAGCGCGGTATGCGTTCCGGCACCCTGAATGTTCCCGGCATCGTCGGACTCGGCAAGGCCTGCGAGATTGCCCGCGAAGAGATGGACTCGGAAGCAGCTTATCTGCGCGGTCTGCGCGACCGGCTCAAGGCCAAGTTGGAGTCGGAGCTCGACTACGTGCACGTGAACGGCTCCATGGAGCATCGTCTGCCGGGTAACTTGAACATGAGCTTCGTTTATGTCGAGGGCGAGTCTCTGCTGATGGGAATCAATGACATCGCGGTTTCGAGCGGCTCTGCCTGCACCTCTGCGACGCTGGAGCCATCTTATGTACTGAAGGCTCTGGGACTGGGCGACGATGTGGCGCACAGTTCCATCCGTTTCGGACTGGGCCGCTTCAACACCCAGGCCGAGGTCGACTACGTAGCGGCCAAGGTCATCGACATTGTGAAGAAACTGCGCCTGCTTTCGCCACTGTACGAGATGGTGCTCGAAGGCATCGACCTGACCAAGATTCAGTGGGCGGCGCACTAAGAAGTAGGCGTCAGGGATCAGGTTTCAGGGCTCAGGTGGCGGGTAACGAAGCGCCATTGACTAACCCAAAACTGATCCCTGAATCCTGACAACTGATAACCGGTTTCCCGCGGCTTCCCCCGCAGAAGGAAAAATCACATGGCGTACAGCGATCAGGTAATCGACCACTACAACAACCCTCGCAACGTGGGCACGCTCGACAAGGCGTCAGCCGAAGTCGGCACCGGTCTGGTAGGCGCTCCCGAATGCGGCGACGTCATGCGGCTGCAGATCCGCGTCAACCCCGAGACCCAGGTCATCGAAGAGGCCAAGTTCAAGACCTTCGGTTGCGGCTCTGCCATTGCCAGCTCTTCATTGGCTACCGAGTGGATCAAGGGCCGCACCGTTGAGGATGCGCTCGAAATCAAGAACACCGACATCGTGAAGGAACTTTCTTTGCCGCCCGTGAAGATTCATTGTTCGGTGTTGGCGGAAGACGCGATTCGCGCCGCTATCGGCGACTGGAAGAAGAAGAACGGCAGCGTCGTAGCCACCGAGACCGCCGTAACCGCTGCACAGTAAGGAACGCGGGCGCGACTTGTGCACTCGGAGTAGCCACGCCCGAAGAACGCGCGGGAATTGGGCCAAGTTCAGAGAGATGAGGCAAGCATGTCGAATATGGTGACGATCGGATCGCAAGAGACTTTCGCGGCGCAGCCGCAGTCGGCCGCACCGCAGGTGCCGCCGACTGCGCAGGGCACGGGACAAGGCCTGCAAGTGACTCCCAAGGCTGTCGCGCGCATTCGCACTGCGATGGCCAAAGAGGGCATCTCGCCTGCTGAAGGTGGACTGCGCCTGGGCGTGATGGGTGGGGGTTGCTCTGGACTTTCCTACTCCATCAAGTTCGACACCCAGCCTCGTGAGCGGGATCGCATTTATGAGTTCGACGACGTGCGTGTCTTTGTCGATCCCAAGTCGTTTCTTTATCTGCACGGCATGGTGCTGGACTACGAAGAGACGCTTATGCGGCAGGGATTCAACTTCATCAACCCGAACTCCACGCGCTCCTGCGGCTGCGGTTCGTCCTTCTCTTCGTAGTCTGCTTTAGCTCGGGGTAATCATGTTCAAGGTTCTCGATTCCGCGGTTCCGGTGGCTTGCTGGTCCTGTTCCGTCGGACACAGCGACTCTACACTTTTTTGTCCGCACTGCAGCAAGATCCAGCCGCCTCCGGGAGGCGATTATTTCACGGTCTTCGGTATCGATCCGCATTTGAATCTCGATTTGCACGCACTGGAATCGGAGTTCCACCGCCTCAGTCGCCGCTTGCACCCTGACCGCTTCGCGCGCGCCTTGGACAACGAGAAAGAATGGAGTTTGGCGGATACCGCTCTCCTGAATGACGCGTATCGAACCCTCAAGGACCCGATTCGGCGTACGGAATATCTGCTCAAGCTGGAAGATGCCGTGCCTGCCGAATCCGCAACCGGGAAGGACCGGAAAGATGTCTCGCGGGTTCCGGCCGACCTTCTCGAAGAAGCCTTTGAATTGAACATGCAGCTGGAAGAGATGCGCATTGCCCGCAAGACCGGGGAAGATGACCCGGCGCTGCAGGCCAGTCTTGAAGAAGCGAAGACGAAGTACAGTGCGCTTCTCGCCGCAGTCGACGTGGATCTGCGCAACGAGTGGCGCGCATGGGATGCAGGCAACGAAGCCACGCGTCCCTCGGTGCAAAAGAAGATGGTGGGCCTTCTCGATCGACGGCGCTACCTTAGCAATCTGGTTCGCGATGTAAACGAAGTTTTGGGAGCATAGAAGACAGGCATGGCGGAAGGACGCGTAGTCGGAATCGATCTGGGGACGACCAATTCCCTGGTAGCTTACATGCAAGGCGAAGCTCCGGTTGTCATCCCCGGCGCGGATGGCGGCAATCTTGTGCCCTCTGTGGTGGCATTGGATCCCATGCCCAACCCCGTTCCTCCCGATGGTTTCAGGCCCACCATCACCGTGGGCAATACCGCTCGGCGTGCCCTCATTGAGACTCCGGAGCGCGTCATCTATTCCGTCAAGCGTCTCATGGGCCGCGGGCTCGAAGAAGTTCAGGCAGAGTTGAAGCTCTTCCCCTTTCATCTTGCCGACGACGTCGAAGCCGGAGAAGTGCCGCGCATTCAACTGGGCGAAATGAAGTTCACCGCGCCCGAGATCTCCGCTTACATATTGCGCCAACTCAAACGCAACGCCGAGCGCTACTTCGGAGCGCCGGTCACCGCGGCCGTCATCACCGTGCCTGCATACTTCAACGACGCCCAGCGCCAGGCCACCAAGGATGCCGGACGCATGGCTGGGCTTGAAGTGCTGCGCCTTGTCAATGAGCCGACCGCGGCTGCGCTGGCTTACGGACTGGACCGCGCCAAGGAAGGCACCATCGCCGTCTATGATTTCGGCGGAGGCACCTTCGATATTTCGATTCTCAAATTGCGCGACGGCATCTTCGAAGTGCAGTCCACCAACGGCGACACGCACCTCGGCGGCGACGACATCGACAACCTGCTGCTGATGATCGCGCTGGGAGAAATCTTCGCCGAGCATGGGGTCGATCTACGCAGCAACCCCGGCGCCGTGCAAGCTGTGCGCAAGGCGGCCATCGAAGCCAAGATTGCTCTCTCTACCGAGCTGGAAGCGCGCTTCGATATCGAGTTGCCCAACGGCGACCGCTATCAGCGCGAAATCCCTCGCGATGTTTTCGAGATGCTCATCGAGCCTGTCCTCGAACGCACCGCAGGCCCTTGCCGTCAGGCTCTCACCGACGCCGGAATCACTCCCGAGCAGATCGACGAAGTCGTCCTGGTCGGCGGTTCCACCCGCATTCCCGCGGTACGCAAGCTGGTCGACGATCTCTTTCACCTCAGCGCGCGCGGCAAGAAGCCGCATACCGAGTTGAACCCTGACGAGGTTGTGGCTCTCGGAGCGGCCGTGCAGGCCGACATTCTCGCCGGCGAGTCGAAGAGCACCGAACAGATGCTGCTGCTCGATGTGACGCCGCTGTCGCTCGGCATTGAAGCTCTGGGCGGCACCGTCGCCCGCATCATTCAGCGCAACTCCACCATTCCCGCTTCCGCCACCGAGCACTTCACCACCGGAGTCGACGGACAGACCAACGTCGCCATTCACGTCGTGCAAGGCGAACGAGAACTTGCCGCAGATTGTCGCTCGCTGGCCCGCTTCGACCTCAAGGGCATTCCGCCCATGAGCGCGGGGTTGCCCCGCATTGAGGTGAAGTTTCTCATCGATGCCGACGGCATTCTCCACGTCACCGCCCGCGAGCAGCGCAGCGGCAAGGAAGCACAGATCGAAGTCAAAGCCACGTATGGCCTCACCGACGAGCAAGTCGAGAGCATGATTCTCGACTCCTTCGACAACGCCGAAGCCGACTTCGCCAAGCGCCTGCTGATCGAGGCGCGCAACGAAGCAGAGACGATTCTCACCGCTGTCGAAAAGGCCCCACAAAGCGCCGCATGGGCGCTGCTTACTGAAGACGAGAAGCTCAAGATCAACGTCGCCCGCGACTATCTGGTTACGACAAAACTAGGCGTCGATCCCTCTGCGATTCGCGAAGCCACGTTGATTCTCGATCACGCTACCCGCCGCTTTGCCGAGTTGATGATGGAGACGGCAGTCTCCACGGCCATACGCGGCAAGACAATGGATACAGCAAGCGAAGAGATGGGCGAAGCGGTCACCGCACCGCACGCCATGGCGCCTGCGGAATTCAAGTAGAACCGGGCCAGAGCGTTTTGGCTTTTGCTATAGACCTCCGTGGCCCACCTTTTCCACATTCTTCGACGGAAAGGGTGGCAAGCCGATGAATTTCCGGTCTACATCATTTCCAAAGATGCTCGAATGAGGGTCGGCTATACGGACCCTGCGTTAAAGATGCCGACGTTTCAGCCCCTGCAGCAAGACTCGCTGAATCGGCGCACGCAACGAGGACGTGAAGGAAAAGATGATGAGCGAAGAAACCGATAAAAACATTCCCGCCGACAAGCTTGTCCGCGTCACCTTCCTTCCCGAAGGCAAGACGGTCGAGTTCGAGTTCGGAACCATGCCTTACGAGCACCACGGCAAGCCGATGTCGTTTCTCGACGTCGCGGAAAACAACGACATCTTTCTCGATCACGCTTGCGGTGGCGTTTGCGCCTGTTCCACCTGCCACGTGCTGATCAAGTCTGGCGATGCCGGGCTTACCGAAGCCGAAGACGACGAGTTGGACCGCCTCGACATGGCTGCCGACCAGCAGTTGAATTCGCGTCTGGGCTGCCAGGCCGTCATCACCCGCCCCGGCGAGTACACGGTCGAGATTCCCAGTTGGAACCGCAACTACGTCACCGAAGGCAAGCCGCTCGTGCTGGCTACCGAAAAGTAGCTCTGCCTGTTGAGATGAGGAAATCAGAACGCTCGCGAGCAAGTGAGCGAGGAGATGAAGATGTCCCGCGAAATCCATTGGACAGACGCCGAAGAGATCGGCATTCAATTACAAGAGAAGTTTCCAGACCTTGATCCGCTAACCGTGCGCTTCACCGATCTGCATCGATACGTCAGCGAATTGCCCGATTTCGCCGACGACCCAGCGAAGTCCAACGAAGGCCGTCTCGAAGCGATTCAAATGGCCTGGCACGAAGAGTTCAAAGACGCTCAGAGCTAAAGCGTTTCCGTTTGCGCGGGGACGCTCCGTGCCCCATTCATGAATCGCTTTTTTGATTCATGAGTGGGAGGCCACAGATCTTCACTGCGGGACAACAGCGTCACTCCCAATCGTCTCTCGGCCGCCCTTCGCTCCATCCAAAAGCACCCTCGAAGTGTTCAAACTCCGGCTTCTCTTTCGCAATCAAATAGACACTGATCACGTCGAAGCGTACCGGCGGCGGAGTCAAATTCGGCAACTGCCTTACATACTGCCGGGCCAACCGGCGAAGTGTTCGTCGCTTGTCCGCATCCACGGCAACCTGCGCTGGTGTCATATCCCGCGCAGTGCGGATCTTCACTTCGAGGAAGCACAACAAGGGCCCTTTCCATGCCACCAGGTCGACATCCCCTGGCAGATTTCCTGGCGACCATCTGCGCGCCACCACGTCATAGCCCTTGCGTTGCAGAAAAAACCACGCAGCATCTTCCCCTTGCATCCCAACCAGCAGGTGCGGCGGAAGATCCTCTGCTCGACCGCGTCGCTGCGCCACCCATTCCAGACCACCCAATAGATGCTGCAGGCAGTTGCTTGCCAATCGTGACGTTGTGTTCATGGCAAACCATTCTGAACCCGCGCAACAAGCTATGCAACCCCTAACAAGAGCGAGGATTCCGCCAGCCTCGTCGAAGCCGCTCTACATCGGCGTGAGCTGCAAAGAACAAGCCTGCTCGTGTTCCATCTCCACCTGGGTCAGTACGTCCTCTAGAATGTCCAACCCCACCATCGCTTCATACGCGTTCAAGATCAAGGGCGGGCAAAGCCGCAGCGATGTCTCCCCGCAGCCCAGCACCATCAGGCCCCGCTCGAAGGCCAGCCATTCAAGACGGTTGCGCAGCACCGTTGCCGGTTCGCGCGTGATCTTGTTCTTCACCAACTCCACGCCGATCATCAATCCGCGCCCGCGCACCTCGCCAACCAACGGGTGCGTCTTCACCCATCCCCGCAGCCGCTCCAACATCAGGTCACCCACCCGTGCCGCATTGCTGAGTCCTTCGCGCGCGAGAACATCCATCGTTGCCAGGGCCGCTGCTATCGACACCGGATTCCCGCCAAACGTCGAAGCATGAGAGCCCGGCACCCAGTCCATGATTTCGGCACGTGCCATGCACACGCCCAACGGCATTCCACTGGCAATTCCCTTGGCGATGCACACAATATCCGGCTCCACTCCGGAGTGCTCGATCGCCCACCATTTGCCGCTGCGTCCCATCCCCGATTGCACCTCATCGGCGACCAGAAGAATCCCGTGCCGCGTGCAAATTTCCCGCAGCTCGTGCAGGAAATTATCCGGCGCAACCACATAGCCGCCTTCTCCCTGAATGGGCTCAACAAAGATCGCCGCAACCTCTTCCGGCGCAAGGATCGTCTTGAAGAGCCTCTCTTCGATATACCGCGCGCATCCCATGCTGAATGCCTCTTCCTGGCCAGGTTCACATCCGCGATACGCATACGGATAGCGAATATGCGTGACTCCCGGCACCATCGGCGAGAAGCGGCGCTTCTGTTGCGGCTTCGATCCGGTCAGCGAGAGCGCACCCATGGTTCGCCCGTGAAAAGCTCCGAGGAACGAGATGATCTGGTGCCGTCCAGTGTGGTAGCGAGCCAGTTTCAGCGCACACTCCACAGCCTCTGCCCCGGAGTTTCCATAGAAGAACTTGTGTGGTCCCGGCATCGGAGCCACGGCCGACAATCGCCCGGCGAGTTTCGTGATGTGCTCGTCATAGAAATCGGTGCTGGAGATATGAATTAACTCGGCAGCTTGCTGCTGAATCGCCGCTACCACTTCGGGGTGGCAGTGGCCCGTGGAAGCCACGGCGATGCCTGCGGAAAAGTCAAGAAGCTCGTTCCCATCCACGTCTTCCACGCGCATGCCACGTCCCCGCTTGGCCACCAGCGGATAGGAACGTGTATAACTCGGCGAAATCAACCGGTCGTCTTCGCTGATTGCCACCCGCGCCTTGGGGCCGGGTAGGGCGCACACCAACTTGGGGCCGTAAAGTGCATGCATCTCTTCATGGGTCATCTTCAATCTCCTCGGCTGAATCAGCCTGATTCGACCCCGCGTCGCGAAGAATGCGCGGAGCGTGCCGCGACATTTTCGCAGAGGGTCGTTTCTTGAGCTTTGTTCGCGCACACTACTCGCGGTAGGCGGAAAAGAGGAATCGTAGACTTCCGGGGTAGGGATCTTAATCGCCTGCAAACAAGCTTGGGCGGGTTCGCGCAGGCAGCACGCACAACTGCGACCGGCGCTTCCCAGCCGGTACGAGTGGATCTGCGTTAGCGAGCAGGCGCATGCAATCTCCGACGCCGAGAGAATAACACGCAGGGAACAATTATTTCTATGGTTGCTTTTACCACTCCCGGAGACACCTATTCCGCCCCTGGGTTTGCGCCGCAGCGCATTCAGCCGCAGCCAAAACCAAACGCCCAAACCCCCGATGGGGTTTGGGCGCTTGGTTTTGGCTGCGAGTGCGCATCTCGGCACTTTTTGGATTCGCAAATTGTTGGGACGCGACTGATTCCCGTTTACCTGTCAACGGATTTTTCAATCCTTCAAAATCAACCCGGCTTAGCCGCGATTGGATTCCGTTTCCAGGGCTTGTGGTGCGTTATTGAATGTAGTGCATGTGGCCTATTTTGAGTATCTTGATATCGACTTCCGCAAGGCCCGACTGAGCCATGGAAAGCTGTTGGGCAGCAGCATAGGAAAGGTCGATAATGCGCCCTTCGTCCACCAGGTCTCCGCGGTCTGTGATGCGTACAACGACCGATTTGTGGTTCTTTCGGTTGAACACCCGCACCAGCGTGCCAAAGGGCAAGGTCGGGTGGCAGGCAGTCATTGCATACATGTTGAAGCGCTCGCCACTGGCAGTTTTACGGCCGTGAAAGACCTTGCCGTACCAGGACGCGATGCCATGGAGCCGATCTCCGCGCCTTTGGAGTACCGGCTCTTGCGGCGCAAGCGACAGCGGGGTCGCGCTCATCACCGGCGACGCCAAAGGCGCTGTCCCCGCCGGTCGAGTGAGCACTGCATCGGCATGGACTGTTCGCGCGGTCGACATCCCCACTGCCGCGGACAGCACAACCGATGTAGCTCCCGCGAGCAGCCAGAACCGCAGCGGGTATCTCGAACTCGTATTGCTTGTATGTTGTCGATTCACCATCCACCCATTTTACTAAAATGATACTGACTTACTCAAGCGTTGGCGAAAAATACACGTAGCCCCTTGACGAAATCGCTAAGATTTGATTGGCTTTTTCCGTCAATCCTGCTCCCCTGGGATGTTGCATATATTTCATCAATTACGATGCAAAGTCTCCCCTTCTGCTATCCCCGGAGAAACTCATTCCTAACTCTGAATGGAATCGAATTATCAGACTCAATGAAACGAAAAATCCACCGAAAACTGCCTGGCAGGGAAGATCTCTGGGTACGAATCGCGACCCATCAGTCACCTCTGAGCACCTTCGAACCGGAGTCCGGTAACCTTGCTGTAATAATTCCCGCTGGCGGCGAGCCAGGTTCAGATCGCTTTTGCCCCGCCTTCGAGGCAGGTCTCAGGCATTCGGTCCATCGCTATTGATCGTCGCCTGATCAGCCGGGCGGTTATCCCGGGTTCTGTGCTACGCCGGCTGCACTATCGATCTCCCCCCAGCAATAAACTGGGTACCCCGGGCCCTCTGAAAAAAGAGCCCGGGAAAGCACCGGTCTTCGAACCATCCCTGAGCCATCCGCGGCCGAGACCTGGTCCATTTCGACTCCGACGAAGAATCGGAGGAGAAAAACAGGACGGCGTTCGCTTCGAATCCGAGGTTCTCTGTGCAGATCAGAGCGTAGGTCAGCCCGTCCCAGGAGAACCGCCCAAGATCGCCGAGCCACTTCCCTTTCGGATTCTGCCTAATTTGGTAACGGATATGAAGCACTAGAGTAACTTTGTAGCTGGAATTCCTTGTAAAAAGGAGGAAGCCTAGCGCAAACTAAGGTCATGACGCTTGTGAAATCCTCGACATTTGGCCATGCTTTCTTGTTTTCAGTTCTTCTTTTACCCCATTTTCTATTTGCGCAGGCAAGTAGCCATTCCGGCTCGGATGGCATCAACTATTCGATCTGCCGTGGCGAGAAGCCATATCGCGAGCTCCTTGCGGTCGTGAATCGACAGTTGTCTTGGGATGCGGCCAATGGAAAGCTGGGAAATTCATTACGAAGTCGGTTACGCTTTGAGAAAATCGACGAAAAGCCAGCGGCCCAGGGAAGTGTTGGGCGGTATAGGGTTTTCGTTGAAGGCGCTCCCGAAAACAAGATCTACGCCCTTAGCTTTTGGTCTATAGGGAAGGAAGTCAGTTTTGAACCCCGCTTCATTTATGTCAATGAACAGGGGCTTCTCATGCTGCACAAGCCAAGGCCCGAGCAGGAGACAAGCCTTGGTCTCGGCGAAGAGGAGGAGCTCGAAGTCATGCCTCTCACCGCAAGCGCTGAACCTGTGCGGTACATGCTGAGCAGCCAGGACCAGGAGCTGTCGATCCTGGGAACGTTGGTTCCGCACCCGGTCTTCGCCGTAGACAATGGATGCAAGGTAGAGGTGCGGATGGCGGGGCCTGGAGAGGCTGCAATGTTGATCATGATCGAAGGCTTCCCGGTGAAGTCCAGAGTTCCGATCGTATCCGTGTCAGATGGCGAAACACTCAACGAACTGGTGATTACCGATGGAAGTGGGAAGGCGGCGATTGTCGACTACCCGCACTTGAAGGGTAAAAGTTCAGGAATCGTTAAGGTTTTCGCGGAAGGCCCTGGCTGCATACCCCTGGTTCAGTTACCCTGGGGCGCAAGCGACCCGGCAAAACCGGAAAACAAGCCGTAAAGCGACGCAATCCAATTGCCGACGCGCGAACCTTGCAAGCCAAACGCCCTCAATCATTTCGCGAGCCGACTCGCGCGAAACCGGATCCGGAAAAGCTGTGCCGAAGCCGAAATGATTAAACGGTCATCAAAAATGAGTTGTCATCCCGAGCGAAGCGTTCTTCAGCGGAGTCGAAAGCCTGCACTGAGCGAAGCCGGAGTGGACCTGCATTTTCACCTCCTGGTGGGTACTGGGTACACCAGTTCTGAACCGGCTCTAAACCTCCAGGTGCGGCCCTGCATGACTTTAGAGCGAAACCAGAGTCCCCTGTGGCCCGGTGGGTTTCGTGCAAGGTCGCCGCTTCCTGGTGGTTGCGTTGACTTTAGTGCAGTGCTTTCGGGACAAGCCAACTCTGGCTTCCCTATGGTTCCCCTCCGGCTTCGCCTTGGACGTTCGCAGGAGCCCGCCTACAGATGCGCAAAGCGCAGCAGCAATCCAGCCAGCAAGGCTCCCAAAAGGTCGCCCACAATCGGAATTGGCGCATAGCTCCAGTTGGAGCCTCCTTTGCCGGGAATGGGCAGTAGGGCATGAACCAGGCGCGGACCCAGATCGCGGGCGGGATTGATGGCATATCCCGTAGTTCCGCCCAGCGCCAGGCCGATTCCCCACACCAGACAGGCCACCAACGCCGGCGCCAGCCCCGGTTGCAGCCCATTCGCGGCCACCCCGCGTGAGCCGATCGCACCGGCGACCACAATCAGAACTCCCGTGCCGAGAACCTCGCTGACAAGATTCGCGAGTGGGTTGCGCACCGCCCCGTTGGTACAAAAGATGCCCAGCTTCGCCCCCGGATCCGGCGTCAGAGCCCAGTGCGGCGCATAGTGAATCGCCATCAGGACAGCTCCCGCCATGGCGCCCAAAAGCTGCGCGGAGCACATGCTCAAGATCTGCGAGTAATCTCCGCTGATCACTCCGCTGGCCAGCGTGATCGCCGGATTCAGATTTGCGTTCGGGCTTCCGAAGGCCTGCGCGACCAGTACACCGCAGAGCACCGCAAGGGCCCATCCGGTGGCCACGACCATCCAGCCGGCTTTCTCTGCATAGGACTTCTTCAGCGTTACCGCGGCATTGACGCCACCGCCCAAAAGCATCAACACCAACGTGCCCAGAAACTCGCCGAACCAAACAGAGTGCATTCCGTCTTCCTCAGGGCCGCATCAGATCCGCTCGTTTTGCGTGCGTCCCGCTCGGCCAGTTCTGTATTTTGCAGAACTTCAGCATTCTCCTCTGTCTACCCCTATTTGAACAAGGAGCCTTCGCCAGGGCCTCGTCGCGCACGCAACAAGCGCAATGCCATCGGTACAGTCCTACACGAGCGGCGCCTTGTGCCGCGTGGCCTCGCCTCATCCTCCGCCGCGCGAGGCCATGCTCAGGAACCAGGCCCGGCCGAGTTGCGTACCATCAGCTTATGAAATTCTTTTCTCCGGGCATCGTGCTGTGTTTGGCGTATTTCGCTGCGATGGCCAATGCAAAGCAGACCAGCAAGGCCGCGGAGCTCTCTTCGGCCGTCCATAGACTATCGAGCGAAACACGCGTGCCTCTGCTCGCCGAGGGTTTGCATCTCGCCGACTTTGCGAACATGGAGCCGCGACCCGAGTTGAAAGAGAAACTCGCAAAGATCAGCGGCTTTATCCAGAATTCGCCCCACGATGGCGAGGCCGCGACACAAAAAACTGAGGTCTGGATGGGACATACCCAGTCCACTCTATATTTTGTTTTCGTCTGCCATGACGATCATGCCTCCGAGATCCGAGGACACCTCGCCCGCCGCGAGAATGTGCAGACGGACGACAATGTACTGGTGCTCTTGGATCCTTTTCAGGATCGACGCAAAGGCGTGGTATTTCAGGTAAACCCCATTGGCGTTCAGGCCGATGCATCCTGGGCCGAAAACAATAACCCCGACTATAGCTACGACCAGGTCTGGGACTCGGAAGGTCACGTCACCAAAGACGGCTGGTTGGCGCTGATTGCCATCCCGTTCCGGAGTCTCCGCTTTCGCGCTGCCGGTTCGGACTGGGGTGTCGTCTTTCAGCGCAACCTGCCACGCAACAGCGAGACGGACTATTGGCCGCGCGTGGCCGCGAACACCTCCGGGGTTCTAAGCCAGGAGGGTACGCTGCACGGCATCGAAGGCGTAACCGGCTCGCGCAATTTTCAAATCAACCCATATACCCTTGGGCAAAATGAACACACCCTTCAGAACCAGGACCCGCTGAACCCCTATTTCAGTTCCCGCCATGAAGAGGACACCGGCGGCGGCGAAGCCAAGCTGATTCTGAAAGACAAGATCGTTGTGGACGCAACCATAAACCCTGATTTCAGCGATGTGGAATCGGATCAGCCGCAATTCACCGTCAATCAACGCTATCCCGTCTTTTTCCCCGAACTGCGCCCGTTTTTCCTTGAAAATGCCAACTATTTCGCCACCCCCATCAACCTCATCTATACCCGCAACATCGTGCACCCGGAATACGGAATCCGGGTCACCGGCAAAATCGGGCACACCAACCTGGGTTTCTTTGCCATCGACGACCGGCAACCGGGGGAAACAGAAGCGCCGGGGGATCCGCTCTATCACCATCGGGCAAAAGTTGCCGTCGGACGCCTCTCGGAGGATCTGGGCAAAGGATCAAGCGTCGGACTGATCTACACCGATGAGGAGTTCGGAGGCGGTTGGAGCCGCATCGGCGGCATCGACTTCGTGGCGCGCATGAATAAAAGTTGGACCCTGTCCGGGCAGATGGTTGAGAGTTCCAGCCTGGCCAATTTGGATAGCGGCACTCCGCCCGCATACACGGCGGGCCCTGCCAGCACCCTCCAGTTGCAACGCAACGGACACGCCTTCAACCTCTATTCGCAGTATTACGACTTCAGCGCCGGCTTTCAGACCGAGCTTGGTTTCATTCAGTCGACGAACTTTCGCAATGGCCATACTCACGCAACTTATCAGTGGTTCCCAAAGCATAGCTTTATTCAGAGCTGGGGACTTGAAACCGATCAGAACATCGCCTTCGACCATTACGGAAATCGGGTCTTCCACTACTCCACCTTCGATCCGTTCCTCTTGCTGCCGCGCAATATGGTTCTTGCTCCCATCGGCGGCACAAATTCCGACACGCTTGGGCCCCAGAACGGCACCGTGTTTGAGCAGAATCACAACTTCACCGAGAATTGGGGCGGCATCGTCTTTCGTGGCGCGCCCTTCGCGCAGTTCAACTTGAATCTCGTCGCGGTGCGCGGCGGCAACGTGAACTACAACCCGGCTGCCGGCAAAGCACCTTCGCTGCTGGACGAGCAGACTGTCAATTTCCTGTTCACATTGCAGCCGCTCCGCCAACTGACAGACGATAACACCTATCTGCTTGACCGGGACCACTCCGTAGCCAATCATGCCTTGGCCTACGAAACCCAGACCTTCCGCAGCAAGATCAACTACCAGTTCACCCGCTCCATCTCTGCGCGGGTGATTGTGGAGTATGTGTAGCGGACTGCAATCGAAAATGGCCGGGACTGCAATGGATGCGATTTCAGGACCGAATTAACTGCGACTATCGATCTCCCCAGGACGGGATTATCTGCAACTGAGACTGCAATCCACCGC
>Ga0302320_10012811_pt1 | contig 17569 bp, 8 predicted proteins | sample Bog_T0_3_FD_202130 | JGI IMG/M metagenome (GOLD analysis project Ga0302320, IMG submission 202130) | Peat permafrost microbial communities from Stordalen Mire near Abisko, Sweden - Bog_T0_3 | ecosystem: Environmental > Terrestrial > Soil > Wetlands > Peat | place: Sweden: Abisko, Stordalen Mire...
CTGCTTTTACGCCGATTGTGAATTATCCCGAAGTTGCGATTCTTGGACTCTCGCGCTCCCGCATGGAGCCGGAATGGATCGGGGGAAAATTCGAGCCGCGGCTGATCCTGCCGCTTTCGCTCTCGTACGATCATCGCCTGATCGATGGCGCCGACGCCGCGCGATTTCTGCGCTGGATCGCGGAAGCCTTCGAACAACCATTTCTGCTTTCTGTCCAAGGATAGCTGCTGCTTAAATACTCCTGGAAGATAAAGATTGCATGCACGAAACCACCAGCCAAACGCGCGACCAAAAATCAACTGCCGACCCAAAATTGCGCGTCGCCGTGGTCGGCGGGGGACCCGGCGGTTACGCTGCCGCCTTCCTCGCCGCCGATCTCGGACTGCACGTTACGCTGATCGACCCCGAAGTAAATCCTGGCGGCGTGTGCCTCTACCGGGGCTGCATTCCATCGAAAGCCTTGCTGCACGTTGCCAAGTTGATCGAGGAGTCGCAACAATCCGCAAATTGGGGAATCGAATTTCCCGCGCCGAAAATCGACTTGACTCGTCTCCGCACCTGGAAGGAAGGTGTGGTCAAAAAACTTACCGGAGGCCTGGGACTTCTTTCGAAGCAGCGGCACGTGGAATATATCCAGGGGCGCGCCGCATTCGAAAACTCCACCACGCTGCGAATCACTAAGAACGATTCAACCGAAGTGGTTCTGAACTTTGACCGGATTATTATTGCGACCGGCTCCCGCCCGGTGATCGTTCCATCTCTGAAGCTCGATACGCCGCGCCTGATGGATTCCACCGGCGCGCTCAATCTCGAAGAAATCCCCGGCCGCCTGCTGGTGGTTGGCGGCGGATACATCGGTCTCGAACTGGGCTCCGTGTATGCCGCGCTGGGTACGCGTGTGACTGTGGTCGAGATGCTGCCCGGAATCCTGCCCGGCGCCGATCGCGATCTGGTTCTGCCCCTGCACAAGCGTCTGGAAAAAATGTTTGAAGCGATTCTGTTGAACACCACCGTGGCTTCGCTGAAAGACGAAGGCTCGGGCATCCGCGCGAAGTTCGAAGGGGCTTCGCTGCAAGATAAAGATCGCGAAAAGGTTTTTGATCGCGTCTTGGTTTCCGTCGGACGCAAGCCGAACTCCGAAATTCCCGGCCTCGATACGACGCAGGTTCAAGTCAACCCGCGGGGATTCATCGAGGTGAACAAACAACTGCAAACTGCGGATCCGTTTATCTACGCCATTGGCGACGTGGTCGGCGAGCCCATGCTGGCCCACAAGGCTTCACACGAAGGCCGAGTCGCCGCCGAGGCGATCGCTGGCCATAAAGTCGCCTTTGAGCCCAACGCTATTCCGGCTGTCGTCTTCACCGATCCGGAAGTGGCCTGGTGCGGTCTCACCGAAACCCAGGCGGAAAAAGAAAATCGCGAAATTAAAGTTGCGAAATTTCCCTGGGGCGCCTCCGGCCGCGCCGTGACCATCGACCGTCCCGACGGAATGACCAAGCTCATCGTCGATCCGCGTACCGAGCGCGTGCTGGGCGTCGGCATCGTCGGCGCCGGAGCTGGCGAACTGATCGCCGAAGGCGTCCTCGCCATCGAAATGGGCGCGCTGGCCAGTGACGTGGCCATGACCATCCATCCTCATCCAACGCTCTCGGAAACCGTGATGGAATCCGCAGAAGTCTTTTACGGCACCAGCACTCACATCTATCGCCCCAAGCGAGCCTGATCGCACGACATTGGGACGGCCGCCGCTGTCCCACGGCTGCTGCCACGTCAGCGCCAGTAAATATTTTCCTTCATTGCTGTTCCTCATCCGCTAGCATCTAATGAAGGCTTGTGTATCGTCGCGAACTGATATGTCATCCGGCCCAAACAAATCCGTCATAACAAAATTTGCCATCCAATTATTTTTGTTCATCGTAGGGCTCTTCCTTTGCTTGCCGGCTGCGCACGCTCAAGGCGCTTTGAGCCAGATTTTGCAATCTTCCGGCACGACTCCTGCGAAGGGCGCTAACACTTCTGCCGATCCCTATGGGCGCGGAACACCCTCCGGAACCGTGCTCGGGTTTCTGCAAGCCGCGCAATCGGACAACTACAGGGCCGCCGCACAATACCTTGAGATGAGTCCCGCTCGCCGCCAAGCCGATGGTGAGGCTCTGGCTCAGAAGCTTAAGACGGTCATGGACAACGCCTTTGCGGGGAGCTTGAAACATTTGAGCACACAGCCAGAAGGTACGCTTCAAGAGGGAGTTCCCATCGACCGGCAGAGGCTGGGAACGATGTCGTCGGGCGATGTGGATGTGGAGCTGGAGTTGGTTCGCGTTTCCGATCCGAACGTGGGCAAAATCTGGCTGATCGCCTCCGACACTCTGACCAAGGTTCCAGAACTTTACGACCAGGTCGAGGCGCGTCAGGTCGAAACTCGATTGCCCCGGTGGTTGGTGAAACACCAGTTGGGCGGAATGCCGCTCTGGCAGTGGGCGGCCCTCATCTTGGTCATTCCGGTTGCGGCGGCCGTTGGCTGGCTAGTGCTGATCGTGCTGCAAATTCCCTTGCGATGGTGGGCCAAGAAACACGGCCATGCCGAACTCGAATCTCGCTCCGTCTCGGGCCCTGCATGGTTATTGGTCGGTACTTTCATCCACAGAATTTTCGCCGTCTATCTCGGGATGCCGCTCTTGCAACGCCATTACTACACCGAGGTGACCGCAGTCTCCGTCATCATCGGCACCTGTTGGATCCTGTGGCGCGTGATTCGCTGGTTTCTGCAGGGCGTTCGAAACCGGGCTTTGGCGCACGGCCACGGAGGCACGGGATCGCTCATGCTGCTGGGCGAGCGCCTCATCAAAGCCTTCATCTTTATGATGGCGGTGTTTTTTGTACTCGGCGTGATGGGCTTCAACCTGACCACCGCGCTCGCCGGGCTTGGGATTGGCGGCCTGGCGATCGGCTTCGGCGCTCAGCAAACCATCGCGAATTTGTTCGGCGGCGTCGCTGTGTTGGGCGATGAAGTCATTCGCGTCGGCGATGTTTGCAGGTTCGGAACTGTGACGGGAACCGTCGAAGATATCGGACTGCGCTCCACTCGTGTGCGCACCGAGGAGAGGACGCTGCTGGCGATTCCCAACGGGACCGTCGCGACCATCAATGTGGAGAACCTGAGCCGCCGCGACAAAATTCTTTTCAAAACCATACTTGCGCTGCACCTGGAAACTTCGCCAGACCAGCTCCGCTTTGTGCTCTCCGAGACTCGCGGGGTTTTAAGCCGTCATCCGAAAGTTGAAAAAGATTCGCTGCGCGTGCGCCTCACCGATCTCACGGCCACTTCGATCAACGCAGAACTCGTCTGCTACATAATGACCACAGATTGGGACGAATTTGCCTCGGCTCGGGAAGAATTGCTTCTGGAAATCATGAATTTTGTTGAAGACTCCGGGACTAAACTTGCGAGTCCTTCGCAGACTCTTTATTTAAATCAAGATCCCGCCGCCGATAAGGTGAAGGCCTCGCTGCAGAATATAAATAGCGAGAATGAACAAAAGCATCCAGCCTCGGCCGCAAACGAGCAAAAAACTCGGGCCTGAAACATGGAGAATTCAGAACAACGAGAAATGCAGAGTTGCGAAAGGTTCAGAGATCCTTCCGCCAACGTGCATCCAGCCAACTAAGAAAGCGATGCGTGGGATAATACACCGCGAGCGGGACGATGATCAGATAAGCCAACAAATACGCGGCGCCGGGCACGACATGCTGTTCCTGGGAAAAAGGCCCGCGAGCCCAGTTCACATCGTATTGCGGGCGCCAGAAATAGTTAATGGGCACTACCATCCATGCGGTCAGAGTTTGATACTTCCAGCCTCGCGGATCGTACCCCAGTTTCCAAATCGCCCACAGCAGTAATGGCGGAACGATCACATGGAACAGGCTGAGCAAACGAATCGAGAGAGGAATGTGCGGATCAAACATAAATTCGGTGCCTCCGATCCAATGCCTCCCGCTCACCATGGCCCCCAGGAGATCAACGCCGAATAAAGTCTGAACCAGCAAGAGCCCGCATGCCTGCCAGGAGAATATCAGCGAACTCTCCAGCCAAAGGCCCGCCAAAATAAACAGATTGCCGAGATCGCAGAAGAAAAGAAAATTCTGCAGCCCGTATTGCCGCCCGTAGAGAGGGATCCAAACCATCACGCCCGCCGTCCAGATAACCTTCAGCCAAAGCGGGATACGCATGGACGGTATTGTATGCGGCAAACCGTCTGATGGTACAAGGCCCAAAACCCACGCCCGCAAGCCCAAAGCGGCGAATCAAAATTACCACCGTAACTTGATGCAGCTTACGGGTGTACCTACGATGAACGTAATATGGGTTACCAAGCACTCCTTTTCTGTCCCGATGAGAAGACGGCTCGCACCGTAACGCAGGTTCTCAGCGAGTTGGACTTCGCTGTAACTCCGTGCACCGAACCATTCGCCACCGTCAAGAAGATGATGGCGGAGCACTTCGATGCCATCGTCGTCGATTGCGACAACGAGCAGAACGCTACCCTGCTCTTCAAAAGCGCTCGCAACGCCCCGAACAACCAGTCGGCTCTGGCGGTCGCTGTGGTCGAAGGCCAGGCGGGAGTCGCGAAAGCCTTTCGCATCGGCGCGAATCTTGTTCTCACCAAACCGATTAATGTGGAGCAGGCCAAGGGTACGCTGCGCGTCGCGCGAGGACTACTGCGCAAGAACGAATCCAATAAAGCTCCCATCAGTACGCCGACCGCCACAGTCAATCCTGCGACAGCGGGACCGGCGCCCGCGCCGGCGAAACCAGTGCTGGTCACTCCGAACACCAGCGTTTCGCGACCAACTCCAGGAGCGCCCGCTCCAGCAAAGATTATTCCAACCAAGATCGCTGCAACTACGGCGGCGCCCAGTACCGGCGCAGCCGCAGGTTTTTCACCGCTGAAGCAAAGTCCGCAACCAGCTTTCGTAGCATCATCCGCCAGCGCTCTTACGGAATCCGGAGAATCGGCAGAATCGGTTTCTGAGGCGGCTCCGCAAGTCCTGCAGTCAACATTTCCGGGCGACAAAACTAGTCCATCTTTGCCCGTTCTGCCGGAAAGCCTTTTGCACATGCCCGAGATCGCAGCGGCACCGGGCTCTCCATCTCCCGGAGCCGTTTCTGTTTCGACCGGAGCAGCCAGTGCACCCGCTCCGGCGCGGGAAGGTAAGCCGGCCGCACCCACTTCAAACGATATCGATAAACCCCTTGCCGCAAGCTCAACTTCCGAGAGCCCAACTGCAAAACCTGGGGATATAACCTCTTCTCCCATCGGCGAACCAGCATTGGCGGCCACATTGACCTTCGGCGGGACCGTCGCCGCCGCGACTGAACCTGAATCTGAATCGAAGAGGGGGGGCAGCAAGAAAATCTTACTCATAGCCGTAGCCATCGTTTTGATTGCCGCCGCGGTCGGCTATGCTGCCTGGACCAAGTATGGATCTCTAGTCTGGACCGGAAGCAATCCAGCTGCGCCTGTCGTCCGACCAACCACCGTTGCAGTTCCGCCATCCGGCGCAACTTCGTCGGCCTCGTCGTTAGCGGCTTCGGTTCCGGTTCCCGCCCCGGCGGGCGTTCCGAACTCCACCGGCACGGTCCGTGCCATGGGGACGAACAACTCTTCCACAGCGGCAACGACCAGCGCGGTCAGTGACGCTTCGCACCCGGCCTCAACCGGTGCCGTTAACAATTCGGGAGCGATCGCCTCGAAGGCTGAGGCACCTATTGGGTCCGCTGACCAGTCTCTAACAGTCGCGGCTCCGCATCCGCCCGTGATCAAGAAGGACAACCATCAGCCTTCTCCCCCGTCAGCCGCCCGGCCCGCTCTGCAACCTGAGACGCCGAAGCCAACCGCCGCCGAGCCTCCGATGCCGGGGATTACAGGAATCGCTTCTGTGGACAATAGCCCGTCCCTTCCAAACCTGATGAGTGGCGCAAATAGTGCGCCGACTCCGGTACTGCAGGCTGTCTCAATTTCGCAAGGTGTTTCTCAGGGATTACTTGTCAAGAAAACTTCCCCAGGCTATCCGGCGAACGCCTTGCGCATGCACATCGAAGGTCCGGTAGAACTACTGGCGACGATTTCCAAGAAGGGCGATATTTCGACCGTGAAAGTTCTTAGCGGAGATGCAAGTCTAGCGCGCGCCGCCACGGCTGCCGTAAAGCAGTGGAAGTACAAGCCATATCTGCTGGATGGTGCACCGGTGGAAATTCAGACCCAGATTACGGTGAACTTCAAGTTGCCGCAGCAATAAGCGGCAGTGGCTTCGCATCAGCCGCTAGAAATTAAATTTCAAAGAGAATTCAATCACGCGCGGCGACCCCAGCGCGAACACTCCCGATCCCAAGCCAAGGCGATTGCTGCTCGGCTGCTCGCCCGACGTGCCATTCACCGAACCGGGCGCTCCGTTCAAGATGCCGCTCAGCGGATTCCCCGGACCATCAAAGTTGGCAAGGTTCATCACGTTAAAGAACGATACTCCCGGCTGTATCTGGAAGTGCTCCTTGTATTTGTAGATCCAGTTCAAACTCACATCCAGAACTCGCAACCAGCCCATTCCGGCTTCGTCATTGGGCGCAGCATCTACGACCTGTTGCACAGCCGTTAGAGACGTGAGTTGTCCTAGACTGAACAGGCCGTTGTTGATCAGCGTTTGCCCGGCGGGAGTCGGCTGTCCGGCGAAAACATGATTGTAGTTATTAATGAACTTGTTAATATTGCTCGCGTTAACGTTATGTCCAAACGAACCAACGTTGGTTCCGGGCAGCACATCGCCAAACGATCCATTTGAGGCGAAGCTGCCATCGCCCGTGCCGTCGCCGGTAATATCGTACTGAAAGACTCCACCGGGATTTCCGGTCGGACTTAACGTAAGCGTGACCGGAAGCGGACTGTAGAAATGCCCGATCATTCCCAGCCGGAAGTGGAACGGCAGATCCATGGTGCCGCCAAAAGAAATCTGGTGTTTGCGGTCAAGCCCGTTCGGGCCAAGATAGCGCTGCGGATTGTTAAAGTCCGTGGCGATATTGATGAAGTCGTTATCGGTTGCCGCCGCCACATAACGCTCCAACTGATAGGACACTTGCAGGTCAAACGTGGCAATACCGGGGTAAGGATGCTCCAGGTGTTGCTTCAGCGAAAGCTGTAACGCCGAATTCTTCGCGTAGCCGATGGGGAACAGCATCTGGTTGGCGCCGAGATTCTGATTGATGCCGGGAAATGCCGCGCCCGGCGCGCCGACCGATGCGCAGGGGAAGCCTCCGCAGAGTGAATAGCCGGAATCAAGACCATTCGACGCGTAGTCGCTTATGTTCGCTCCCGCAGCGATGGCACAATTGATGCTCGCCTGATCAAATCCGGAGCCGCAAAGAAAAGCTTGGTTGGTGGCGGAGATCGCTGCCCGCGCGTTCGTTATGTTAAAGAAGCGCGCATCGCCGACGTGATTGGTATCGATGGCGATCAGGGTGTGAGTTTCAATGTTGCGCAGATAGTCGCCGGTAAAAACCATCCCGGGCCGTAGCTCATGTTGAATGCCTAGGTTGATTTGCACGGAGCGCGGGCTGACATAATCTGGCGCGAGCAAATCGGTGCCCGTGGAGTCCAGCCCATCCGCCAGTGTGCTGCCGATGAAAGATGGATTACTCGCCGGACCTGCTGCCAATGTTGACGCTTGATATTGCGCTTGCAGAGTACTGATCTGGCTGGCCACGCTCCCGAGGGGCTGTCCGCAAAATGTGGGCGACACTGTGGCTCCGGTAGACGGCAAGGTGAGAGCCGCTGGGCTGCCATTCGAGCAAACCGTTGTGTCTGCCAGGAATAATCCTTTTTGCAATCGCGCCGGTCGATCGAATTCAATATTGTTCCAGATCGAGTTTTCGTAGAACAAGCCGGCGCCTGCCCGCAATACTGTTTTGCCTTTGCCGGAAGGATCCCAGGCCAGCCCGATTTGCGGAGCGAAATTCAAGTTCGGTTGGTGCACTCGATTCCCCAGGAACGAATAATACTGATTGTCGAATTGGCCCAAAGCCGAGATCGGCCCCAAATCGCTGTCAGTGCGTCCGGAATCCCGCACGTAGCGCAACCCATAGGTCAATGTGAAGTTCGGCCTCAATTTCCAGGCATCGCCGACGTAAAACGAAATCCGATTATCCGGGCCACTGCCGCCCGCCGGAAATCCGAAAGCTGGAATTTCCGAGTCGTACCCCTGTCCGTTACCGAGTGAAACATTGGTGACCGGATAATTCAGAGGATTCGCCGCACCACCAGGAAAGCACGGAGTGTTGGGCCCACACGAACTGTTGGCGAAGGCCTCCGTGGTTGCATTGAGCGGAGAACCCACCGCCGGAGCCAGCGCCAGAAAGCTCGCGAACCCTCCCCCGAAGATGTGGTTGAATCCGCCGCCATAGCGAATGATGTGCGCGCCCAGCGCCCGACTGCCATCGTATTTAATCTGATGATCGGTCTGGTAGGTCTGCTGGGGAGCCAAGAAACTTGGCCCGGAACAGAAAGCATCAGCACCCGACGTCAGACAATCGGGATCGCCCCCGATCGCCAACTCAATGCCGGGCAGTGGGTCGCGGATGCTGGTTCCCGCGGTCGCATCCACAATTCCGTTGCGAAATTTCGTGTAGCCGAAACGAATGCTGTGGGTGTAAGGACCCGTATTGAAATCCAATCCTAAGGCGTGCACCGGCGTGTGATTCACATTGGCAAACGGCTGAAAGCTGTTGGGGATAATTGCCAGCACGCTATGGTTCTGATCGTAGGAGAAGCGATAGAAGAATTTGTAATTGTTGTTGATCTGCCAGTCTAGTTTCCCAATGCCTTCCACTTCGCGGAATGGCGAGTCGTAACTTCCCGTGAGCCCATTAAACGGAGCCTCCGGCAGAACCGGATCCAGCAGATCCTGCTTGGTGCGCTCGGCATCGAGAAAGAAAAAAAGCTTGTCCTTGCGGATGGGACCGCCAATGTTTCCGCCATATTGATTGCGCTGGAAATAGTTATCGCTACCGCCGGGCAGGTCGGCGTCGAGACTCTGATCGCGGAAAGCGTAGTATCCCTCGCCGTGCACTTTATTCGTGCCGGATTTCGTGGTGACGTTCACCGAACCGGAAGAAGTCAGCTCGGTCGAGAGGTCGAGCGAAGATTGCTGAATTTGAAATTCCTGGATACCGCTGGCCGGCACATTTTGCGTGGTTGTGCCCACGGTCTCATCGCTGATGTCGAGACCGTCCACTTCGATGCGCGCGGTGCGGCCAAAGCGCCCACCAAATGAAATAGAGGAGAAACCATTCTTGGTCGGATCGAAGTTCCCTCCGTCCTGGATTTGCACCCCCGGCTCCAGTTGCGCGAGGTCGAGAAAATTGCGCCCGTTGATGGGCAGGTTCTCGATCTGCTCGCTGGTCAACACTCCCTGCACCGTTGCCTGTTGTGTGTTCACCACCACCTGCGAACTCTGCACCTCAACCACCTGTGTTGCTTGCCCCACCTGAAGTTTGATATTCCCGGCCGCAGTGACGCCCACTTGCACGAGCACAGCGATTTGAGACGTTTTAAAGCCCTGCGCTTCCACTCTTAAGGTGTAGTCGCCGGGAGTCAGAGCGCCCGAAGTATAAGCTCCCGCCGATGTTGACTTCGTCGTAATGACGCGCCCGGTCGCCTTATTGCTGATCGATATTTGTGCACCGCTCACCACCGCTCCCGACGGATCGGTGATCAAACCTTGAATGCTGCCGGTAGAAATCGTGGTTTGAGACGGCGATGGCATCGCGCAGAACAAAACGCTGAAGAGACCAGCAAACGCCATGGACCGCGGCAAGCGGCGCGACGGATTTCTGACCAACGAAGTTCCGTCCAACAAAACTTGAATCAACAACGTCCTGACCAATGCCATAAGTACCATGCCACCATTCCTTTGTTCGAGTGTATTGATTCGCGCCAGACGCCTGTTGTTCCGCGCACCGATTCGCACACGCTTCCGCCAAGCCATCGCTTCGAGATCGGGCTTAAAAGTAGTAGCCAATTGTAAACTGATTCGTGCGCTTAACGGAGCTGGATACGATTTTGTAGGATGCGCGCGAAGTCGCGCCGGGTTAGCCGAGTCGTGTCAACAACTCCGCTCTCGATACTTGAAACTAGGCAGCAGGAACAATGTCGTAGGGCCGCATCATCTCATTATCTTCGTGTTCGAGGATATGGCAGTGCCAAACATAGCGGCCGGGGTATCCGTCGAAGCGGACAATGATCCGGGTCACCATCCCAGGTTCGGCTCGCACCGTATCTTTCCATCCCATTTCATTGGCATCAGGCGGTACTGGCGGCCCGGTAAACTTCATCTCCCGCTTGCGCAGATAGTTCATGACATAAAAATTTCGCCGGTCGAGAACCTGAAAGCGAACCAGATGAAGATGGATAGGATGCGAATCTTCGGTGCCATTGATCAGACTCCAGATTTCCGTCGACCCTAACGATGGACTCTCTGTCACTGGATCCATCCAGCGATTCCGATTCAATAGCATGATCGTCGGATTGTCGGCTGGATCGACGGTTTCCTCGAGGATCAACTCACGAGTCTTTGTTGCCTCTGTCTCTGGTGTGCGCGCCACGGCTCGAAGAGCCTTGGGCATCGCGGCAACTGAAACCAAAGCCTTGCCCGATACGCGAAACTGCACCGGCGACAGGTGATCGCTTTTCAAAACGATGTTCTCGCCGGCATTCTTGGAAAAATCAATGATCACATCCGCGCGCTCGCCGGGCGCCAGCGTCAGCTGTGTCATGGAAACCGGCGCTGCCAGCAATCCCTGATCCGAACCAATCTGCTGGAATTCCATTTGATTCGAAAGCGCAAGATGGAAGAATCGTCCATTAGCACCGTTCAGCAAACGAAAGCGATAAGGGCGCGGCTCAACTTCGCAGTAAGGAGATATTTTTCCGTTCACCAGCGCAGCGTCACCAAACACTTCAGGCACCCATGGATTCTTAGGGTCCGGCGATACCGGATATAAAAGCTGGCCCTCCTGATCGAGCTGGCGATCGCACAGAACCAGCGGAATTTCATACTTGCCGGAAGGCAATCCCAAGCCATCTTCAAAGTCATCGCGAATCACGAACAGCCCGAACAATCCGGCATAGATGTTCAACCGGTTAATACCCATGGCGTGATCGTGATACCAAAGCGTAGTCGCATCCTGATGATTAGGATAGAAGCTCGCGCTCGACTTGCCGGGTACAAACCAGTGCTCGGGATAACCATCGCTTTCCGGAGGAACTCTGCCCCCGTGCAAATGCACCACCGCGCGTACCAGCGGCTTATCCGATTCAGCCCCTTCCAGATTGTGATCCACCGTGAAGAGATGCGACGTGGGCAGATCGTTCACCCACTCGACCAGGACGGGCTGTCCGCTGCGGGTTTCGAGCGTGGGTCCGGGAAACGTCGAGTTGAATCCCCATATCATTGTCGGCTTCAGGTCGCGATGTAATTTAACTTCCGCCGCCCGCATGTTCAAACGATAGTAAGGAATCTTCGCGCGCGTATCAGCCGGACTTGGTCGGAGACCGTCAGGCTGCAAGACTGCTGGGATGGGAAGGGGATCGACAAACTGCGCGACCGTGCTCATGTCCAGCGGACGTCGCACCGCTGGCGTGCCTTGCGCGAGAAGAGCAGGAAAGCCAGACAGCGTAGCCGTGAGCGCTCCGGTCTTATAAAGAAACTCGCGCCGATTCATCCAGAAATTACGGACAATTTTCATGAACTAAGAAAAAGACAGAAACCACGCTATCACAGCGCGAGCAATGAACCGGGCACGAGAAGCAATCTTCTCGTGCCCGATTCGATTACAGACTTTGTACGCTTATCTCGGGCTATTCCTTTTCGCCGGTGGTTGGGTTCAGGATCAAGGTGCCGTTGGCCCTGATCGCAGTGAATTTGAACATCTGAGTAATGGAGTTGGCGATGCCATCGAAGGAGCCGCCGCCCAGGCGTTGACCGCCCAGCCAGTTATCTTCGATGAAGTGAATGATCGAACTCTGATCCGTCACGCTGTGATCGACAAAGTTCTGCTTAGCCCAGGGGGAGATCACCAATAACGGCAGCCGTGGACCGTATCCGCAACGGCCCAGAGCATGGGGGTTGGCAGACGGGTTGACGCCCGGCAGAGAGGTGGCAGCGGTTCCGCAAGCGCCCGGTCCGGTCAGCGCATCCGCCGATCCGGTTGACTGGTTGATGATTGGTCCCATCACGTGATCGTACCAGCCATCGGAGTCGTCATACATGATAACGACCGCGGTGGTGTTCCAGTAAGGAGTTCCTTCCAGAAAGTTAATGGTGGTAACGAGGAAGTTCTGCTCGTCCAACGGATCGGAGTAGCCGGCGTGGCCATCCTGATAAGCCGGCGGTTTCAAAAAGCTGACCGCAGGGAAGTTGCCCGCCGAAACTGCGGTAAAGAAATCGTTGGTGTCATACTGGTGGTTTGCCGGACCAGCGTTGCCGATCTCGGCAGTCGACGCCGGACGCGTGTGATTCGGGTTGGCGGTCGAAGCATAGTAAGCGAACAAGGAATGGTGCGGAACGTAGTCAGCCGTGGTTCCCGCCAAACCGGTCGAACTGCGGGCGCAACCCGTCGTATTATTCGCATTGGTAATCGTCAGGTCAAATCCGCCCATGAATCCACCCCAGGTTATGCCGGATGCGCTGAGCAGATTGCCGATGTTCGTTCCGCTCATTTGCACCTGATTCCGGGTCGGGTTGGAGCAAACATCTCCCACCGGATCGGGATCGCCAATTACCGTATAGGAGCCATCGGGACCGCCACTGACCTCGTCGCCGGTTCCGTTCAGGATGTTAATCGCGCCATTGGTCTGCCCGGAAACCAGATTCAGCAAGCCCGGAGTCGAAGGCCCGAACGTCGTCCCATAGGAATTGTCGCTCATCGCAAAGAACTGCGCATAATTCCACATCGCAGTGACCGTGTTTCCATCGAAGTACCCCATCGGCTCGGGGGTCCCGTATCCGGTATGCGTCGGGAAAAGGTCCATCAACCCGGCATCAAACGCCGACTGCTCATCCTCATAGTTGTGATCCTGATCGCTGGTCACTGCCTGGGATCGATCAAGACGAAACGGGTTTGCAGCGATTCCGACGTTGGCGGGATTCAGGTTGGGATTATTAGTCAGCAATGCACTGGTCAACCCATTCACTTCGGGAGTGGTGGTCAAGCCGGTAAACTTCGGTTCGCCCTTTGGATTGGTTGCCTTGGGGTACGTCCCAAAGTAGTGATCGAAGGAAACATTCTCGTCGAAAATGACCACTAAGTGCTGAATCGGAGTTGCGGTTGCTGTCGGGAGCTTCGCGGCGGGTTTGGCCGCGGCAAACGCGGGCATTGCGGTCGGTCCCAGAGCCGTGGTCAATGCCAGCAGCAGAGCCATCGTCCTCTTGGGGGCGTCGGAAGTCTTCAGCTTATTCAACATGTTTTTTCTCCGCCCGGTCGATCGAGTCCATGCTCCCGCCTGTACAGATTGAAAATTTGCGGAACTGTACTGGGACCGGGGCGACACGGACTATAACGGCTGAATGTTTCAGCTTAGTTGCGAAATTGTTAAATGAAAATGAATCTGCCGAAGGGAGAAGCTAATAGCACACCCGTATCTCCGATATCTCCGAGCTTATAAGCGGAAAATTAAAGCCTGCTTCTCGCGTGCGGGTCCGCAGCTGTGGAAATCCGGGCGGGTTAAGTTTGTGAAACGATGCTCTAACTGGACAAAGGTTCTAGATAAGTCCATCCGATACTTGCTTAGTCGTGTTGCATGATCTCGTCAACCACAGCCTTCCCACCCTTGTCGACCGTGATGACTTTGTGGATTGAACCGTACCCAGTTAGCGTGATGTCGACGATGTAGTTTCCGGGGTCGAGTTGAATATCCACAGGCGTCGCCTTCTCGATCATGTGCTGGTTAATGGCGACCTGCGCCCCTTTGGGCTGCGTTCTCACGCTAACCGTCGCCATGCCCTGAGCTGCTTTGCCGCCAAACAACTTGCTCATCTTGCCAACGGTCTTGATATCGTCGACATTGCCCAGCGAGCGCAGAGTCGGCGAGAAGGTTACTGTTTGGGCAAGCACAAACTGCGCGTTCGTGGTCTCGTCAATGTATCCTGCCCTGCGCACCAGGACGACATGTTGACCCTTGTCCACAGAGACTTGCGCGGGAGTTACCTTGCCGGTGTCCCTGCCATCGATATAAACATTGGCGCCCGGCGGCGTGCTGGTCACCGAGAGCGTTGCCATGAGCTGGTTAAGATGGGTCACAACAAATGACTTGCTTCCGGCGGCGGCGACTTCCATGGTTCTGGTGTCGGTGGAATACCCCGGCTTGCTCACCGTGACTGTGTGCTGCCCAGCGGCAACACCCGAAACGGTGAAAGGAGTAATCCATGAGGGATCGCTCTTTCCATCGATCTGAATCTGCGCTCCTTGCGGAGTGGAATCGATGGCCATCTGCCCGGGGATGATAACCGGAGCGACGACTGGAGCCAGCGCTTTCTTTTTAAAGTTCTTGCCTTTGGCTGCGGCGCGAGTTGGCGCTGATTCAGCCACCGGCTCGACTTCGTCGGACGATGGCTCGCTGACTCGCGGAGCCGCCGCCGGAGTGGCCTGCGCAGGAACCGGTGGCGTGGCCGGCGCTTGGGCCACAGCAGTCTGTTTGGTTGGCTCCGCAGCGGGTGGCTGCGGCGAATCGTCATCGCTGTTCAGATGATTAATGTGCAGCACCAGCGCGATCGCGATAATAAGAATCAGGACCGCCGCCCCCGCGATGGAGTAGACCATCAAGCTGGGGGGAACATTCCTGATCTCGCGAATCGCTTTTTCGGCCACTTCGCGAGGCTGAATTTTTTCCTTCTCTGGCTCCGCGCCCGGATGAACATCGGGCGCCAGCGAAGGCATCTGCTGGTTGGGAGGCGGCGGAGGCGGCGGGATGTAGACCTCTTTGAGCGGAGGCAATTCGGTCATCTCCGAAAAACTAACGTGCCCACGCGCCGGAGCGGGTTCCCCGGACATCATCGGGTCCACGGCAATCTTAGGCTGTTCGAAGGTCGGTGCCTGCACTTCTGGGTCAAAGACTTCTGGCTCGTCAACCACGGCGGCAGACATAAAGGACGACGCTGGCTGGGCCTCAACAACCGGTGCTGCCGTAGCCGCGGAATGAGGACTGAATGTCTCTAAGCCCATCGCGGTTGAACCTGCATCTGCGCCCGCCGAAGCAGCCGCAGCTTTGCGCGCAGGTTGTTGTTTCGCCACCACAGGTGCCGGGGGTTTAATGGCCGCAGCTGGCTGCGAAGCAACGGGTTTCTTTTCCACCGGCTTCGAACTCGCGGGCGCAACCTTTGGCCCAGCATTCGAAGCAACCGCTGGCTGACCGGCACCAGCCGCGGGCTTTGCGCCCTGCGGTTTGGATTCCTTGCATTTCTCAAGATCGTCCAACAGCGCTCTTCCGCTCGCATAGCGCTCTTCTGGATTTTTGGACAGCGCCTTCATGATCAGATCACTCAAGACCGGATGCAGCTTGGGATTTACATGCATCGGCGGCACGGGCATACTTTCTAGAATGCTCTCCCGCAGCGCTGCTGCGTCCTCGCGGTCGAAAGCTTTGCGATCGGTCACCATTTCGTAAAAAAGCGCGCCCAGACTAAAGATGTTCGAACGTGCATCGATAGCTTCACCGCACACCTGCTCTGGCGACATATAGTGCAGGATCGACGGGACGCCGGGCATTTGATAGGTAAACTTGCCCACGCTGGAAACCCCGAATCCCAGAATTCTGACCGTGCCGTCCCAACCGCACATGATCTTCGCCGGCTCGATACTATAGTGAAAAACGTTGTGCGAGTGCGCGTGATCGAAGCCGCTGCAAATCTGCCTTCCGATATCGAGCAGATCCCAGATGGAAAACCCTTCTTTGCGCGCCAGCATCGTTGCAACGCTGTTGCCCTGGATATACTCCATCGCGGCGTAGAACTGGCCTTCGATGACTCCCGCTCCATGCACGGGCGTGATATTGGGATTGCTCAGGATCTTGGTGGCCTCAGCCTCCTCCAGCAGACACTTCTCCAGTTCGGCGGCGTGTTCGCCGAACGCCGACAGCTGAATCGCTTTCAGTGCGACCGTTTGGCCGCTTTGAGGATCATTGGCCTTATAGACCGCGCCAGTAGGGGACTTGGATAACTCGCTCAGGATTTCGAAGTGCCCGATCTTGGTGGACATTTTCTCCGCGCCTCATCTTCACGAAAACCGGGCAATGTCTCTTAGACACTGCACGGGTTAAAAACGCTGGGGCAGGTATGGTTAGGATAGCGGACGCTCATGGCGCGTTCGAGTTACCAAAGTACTGAGAATTGCCCTGCGCACTCTACTTAAAAATCGTGCGGAAACCAGCGCTGAGAGTTGCGCTGGAGTTTTTTCTTAGACCTTCGCTTTCCTGCGCCGTCGGAACGCCGCCCGACAAAATTGTTCGGAAACTGACGTGACCTTTTTTCTCTGGAAACGTTTAAACCTGTGAAGGGATTGCGGATGACATTTGTCATGCAGTTCGGATGACGATCTCCACTGGCAACCGAGCCTCAGTGGCTTCACTATGAGTCTGCGGATTCTTTTAGCAAAGCATCTCTGGTGATGAAAAGCTCGAATCCCGTTGTGAGGGCGACTTCATTGGTTTATCCTTAAGGCCTGCATGGACTGGCCAGGTCCGCTGTCCTGCTCGCCACGTCTTCCCTGATCGCATATGGTTCGAATATGACTTTGACCCGATTTGTCACCAAGAACGCCTTCCGCAATAAACGAAGAAGCATCCTCACCGTCCTGAGCATCGCTTTTTCTTTGCTCCTGCTGACTTTAATGATGACCATCTGGCGGGCTTTCTATCTCGACGAAGGTAGCGCCGAATCAGCCGAACGGCTGGTCGTGCGCCATCGGGTCTCTTTGACTTTTTCTTTGCCGGGTTTTTACCGCGAGAAGATTCGCGCCGTGCCGGGGGTGGTGTCCGTGGTGCCCATTTCCTGGTTCGGAGGGATTTACAAAGACCAGAAGCCGGAGAATTTCTTCGCGCAATTTGGCACCGATCCCGAGGAATTCTTCAAAGTGTTTCGCGACATTCAAATGCCCGAAGAGCAGCGCACGGCCTGGCTCCACGACCGACAAGGAGTCATCGTCGACGATACCCTGGCCAAGAAATACGGCTGGAAGCTGGGAGACCGAATCGTTTTGCAGGGCACCATCTATCCCGTGGATCTCGAATTGTATGTCCGTGGCATTTTCACTTCATATCCAGATAATAAGTCGGTCTACTTCAACAGCAAGTATGTCGAAGAGGCTGTGGCTTTTTTTAAAGGCCAGGCTGGGACCTTCAGCATTCTTGTAGCGTCGCCCGGAGAAGTCAGCCAGGTTGCAAGCGCAATCGACGACATGTTCCGCAACTCGCCGCAACCTACGAAATCGGAGAGTGAAAAAGCTTTCGGTCTGGAGTTCGTCGCCATG
>Ga0302320_10012813_pt1 | contig 17568 bp, 11 predicted proteins | sample Bog_T0_3_FD_202130 | JGI IMG/M metagenome (GOLD analysis project Ga0302320, IMG submission 202130) | Peat permafrost microbial communities from Stordalen Mire near Abisko, Sweden - Bog_T0_3 | ecosystem: Environmental > Terrestrial > Soil > Wetlands > Peat | place: Sweden: Abisko, Stordalen Mire...
CCAGGCTCAGCCGTTCTCCATCCTTCATGCTGATCAGCAATCCCCAGCATGCCGTTTCCCTCCTTCAGGCTCATCTGGCGTTAGAAACGCTCTGGCCCTTCAGGCTCATCTGGCGTTGGAAGAGACTCTCAGCTGCCAGTTCGAGAAAACCTGCTACCCTCGTCCCATGCGTTACATCGCCGCCTTCTGTATTGTCGCTCTGACGCCGCTGGCTCAGGGGCAGCCGCCGGCCGATTTTTTTAAAGACACCTTCGACCAGATACTGCGCGACAACCCGGAGTATGCCACGGGAGTCGGCCGTCACGAGTTCGACGACCGATGGACGGACTGGTCGAAGGCCGGGCGCGATAGGCGCCGCCAATTTTTTGAGCAGCGCCTCGCTCAACTCGCTACCGCGCACACGGGCGATTCCGCGCAGGACCTGCTTACCAAACGCGTCGTACGCTACGACTTCGAATCCCGCCTCGAAGCCTGGGATCTCGAGACGCACCTGTTGCGCGTGGGTCAACTCTTCGGCTTCCATAACACGGTCTATACCCTGGTCGACCAAATGCCGGCGCGCAACGTCCACGATTACGAAAACATTATTGCCAGGCTGCGCGCTATCCCCGCGTATGTGGATCAGAATCTGGGAATCCTGGACGAGGCCATTGCCTCTGGAACCATGCAGCCTCGCCTGGTGGCGGACCTCGTGATCCAGCAGCTTGACGCGCAGCTGAAACAGGATGCCGAGCACACGGAATTGCTCAAAGGCTTCCGCGCATTTCCGGCCAGTATCCCACAGGCGGAACAGCAGCGCCTGCGCGGCGAGGCGGTCGTTGCTTACAACCAGCAGTTTCTTCCCTCGTGGCGCAAACTGCACGACTACATGGTCGCCACCTACCTGCCGCATGCGCGATCCGCCGACACCATTTCATCGATGCCGGGCGGGCGCGCCGCCTACACGATACTGATTCACCGCCTCACCACGACCACCATGTCCGCCGCCGATATTCACAAGCTGGGCGAGAGCGAGGTGACGCGCATCGAAGCGGCGATGCTGGCGATCATGAAGGACGCGGGCTTTCAGGGTTCCATCGTCGATTTCCAGAAAAAGATGGACGCGGACCCCACCCAGCACTTCAAATCCAAAGAGGAAATGCTGGCCAATTCGCGCAATATCGCGATGATTATCGAGCCCGAACTGCCTAACCAGTTCCGCCATATTCCGGCGCTGCTGTTCGGCGTGCGCGCCATTCCGCCGGACCGCGAAGCAGCCACTGCGACCAACGCCCAGGGTTCGACTCCGGATCATTCAAGGCCCGGCTGGTTCAATCTGAACACCTATCAGCCGGAAAAGCAGGTTCGCTACGACCAGGAGTCCCTGGTGCTGCATGAGGCCATCCCCGGACATATTTTCCAGGGCGCCGTGGCTACGCAGGAGGATCTTCCGGACCTTCGCCGTTTCTACACCAACAGCGCTTTTGGGGAAGGCTGGGCCCTTTATGCCGAATCGCTGGGCTCGCAGCTCGGCCTGTATAAGGACCCTTACAGCCGCTTCGGCCAACTGACGAGCGAACGCTTTCGCGCAGTCCGTCTGGTAGTCGATACCGGCATCCACGATCTGGGCTGGACGCGCCAGCAGGCCGTCGACTATTTCACAGCCTACGCGCCTGAAATTTCCCTTGCTGAGATCGATCGCTATATTTCCTGGCCCGCTCAGGCTCTGTCTTACAAGATGGGGGAGCTTCGTATCCGCTCTCTGCGCGCCAGGGCTGAGCAGGAGCTGGGCAGTAAATTCGATATACGCGATTTCAACGATGCGGTAATTCGCGACGGGCGTCTCCCGCTCGATTTGCTGACCGAACAAATCGACCAGTTTATTTCGCAGAAGCTACGGTAGCTCGCATCTCCCCGGTCGGCTGATCGAAAAAGCCGCCTAAAAAATCAGCTTCAACCCAAACTGAATCTGCCGCGAAGTGGTCACCGTGCTCGTAATCAAACCCGCCGAAGCGCTGACCGCCCCATTGGCGAAAACCGTCGTATTAGGCGCGGCGAAATTCGCATGGTTCAGAACATTGAAAAATTCCGACCGGAACTGCAGACTGGCCCGCTCTGTCAACGCGAAATTCTTGAACAGAGACATATCCAGATCGGCCAGTCCAGGACCAATCAACGCGCCGCGCCCTGTATTTCCATACGTCCCCGGAGTCGGCAGAATAAACGCATTCGGATTGAACCACTGATTCGGATTCCCCTTCACAATCGGTCCACTGAACGACGGATTCAGCGAAGGCCGGTCGGGATTTCGCGTATCGCCATCCCCCGAAATATTCGACCCCACCAGCGGCGTGAACGGAAAACCGCTCAGCAGCGTTACAATGCCGTTCAATTGCCACCCGCCGATCAGTCTGTCCTCCAACCCACTGGCGTTGCCCAAAAACTGCTTGCCATGCCCAAAGGGCAGTTCATAACGCGCGGAAATACTCGACTGCGCCGTCACGTTCAGAGCCGAAAGCCCCCAGTCCCGGTGCAGATCGTGGATGTCCATCACCATCTGCGGCTGATTATTCGCCTGCGCCCCGGTGAGCGCCGAATTAACGTCCAGATTCTTCGACCACGTGAAGTTTCCACGCAGTTGCAGGCCATGCGTCAGCCGCCGCGTAAGGTCCACCTGCAGCGCGTTGTAGCTGGTGTTGCCCTCCGTGTACCAGAAGAAGCCGGCCCCCAGGGCGGGATTCGGCAGCGTGCCCACCGGGATGTACTGAGCGCCCATCGGCACTGTGCCTTTGGTCGCCGCGTTCCCACCCGATACGCACGTCGCGCTGGCGCAAATCGCCGTGGAAATGGCGTTCGGATCCACACTCACCAGCCCATGGAACCCAAACGACCCGACATATCCCACACGCAGCGCGGTGCTGGCGCCTAACTGCTGCTCGATCCGAAAATTCCACTCTTCGACGGTAGGAGTCTTCGCGTTCGCCTGCACGCCCTGCGGAGCAAACTTGGTCGTCGCCGCCGGCTGCACTCCCGGAGTAATCGGCAGGAACGACGAGAGCGCCCCCGAATACGTAGCCGCGCCATTATAAGGAGGCAAAGAATTCACCAGAAACGCCAGATCGTCGATCAGCGAATAGTAGGTGCCAAACCCGGCCCGAATGGCCGTCTTGCCGGTACCGAACAAATCCCAGGCCAGTCCGGCGCGCGGTCCGAAAAGCCTGTTGGCATTATTCTGCGTAAACAGCGAATGGCCCACTATAGGCGCCGTCTGCAGCACGCCCGCCGCATTCGTAATGTAGTTCGAGGCCCTGCCCAACTCTTCGTTCCAGCCCGTCGTGTACTCCTCACGAAGCCCCAGCTCGATGGTCAGATTACGCCGCGCCTTGATGATGTCTTCGACGAACGCGGCGCCGAAAAGACTTCTCCAGCCCAGTTCCGTGGGGTCGGGAACCACCTGAAACGTGCTCACCGTGCCCGCCAGAAAAGTCGCCAGCGTGGAGAATGTCGCCTGTCCCAGGGCGCGCGACGCCGTGTTTTCGTTGTCCTGCATGCGCTGCAGCCACACGCCCCAACTGATCTGATGAATGCCCTTGTTGATCTGGATCGTGTCCGACACTGTGAACAGATTGCGCCGGTTCCACACATTCGCCGCATTGTTCGGACCTGCCGAAGTAATCGCCGCCACGCCGGTAGTCGATGTCCCGCCGCCCACCACAATGCCGCCCGGTCCCGCGCCCGTCACAAAATCGAGGCTCGGCGAGAAGCTGGCAAAATCGAGCGCCGCGTAGCCGAATGCCCCGCGCGAAAAACCAAACCGAAAAGTGTTCAGCATGTCGGGCGAGAACACATGCAGTTCCTCGATGCTCGCTACCTGGTTGCGCAAACTCAGCCCCGCCCCAAATAGTGGATCGGCCTGCGGAATTACGCCCGTGCCGTCGTCGATCGTGTAAGCCGCCGAAACAGTGTCCCGCTCGCGGATATCGTAATCGAGCCGCGTCGTTCCAAAGTCTTCCCGCACCGTCTGCCGCGGATTGTTATACGAGAGCGCGGTGCCGCTCGGCACTCCGTTGGCCAGCAATTCGGGCCCGTTGGGATTGGGCCAGAACGACATGTAATTCAGCATCGCCGGATTCAGGTTGGCAGGTTTCGAATACACCCCCGCCGCATTCGGCAGCAAGCCCGTGCGAACCTGGGCGTCCGGCACCACGCTCACGCTGCTCAGCGCCAAAGCTTGACGGAAGCCTTCGTAATTGCCGAACAGAAACAACTTGTTCTTCTTCAAAGGCCCACCCAGAGCCCCACCGAATTGATTGCGCCGGAAAGGAGGCACCGAGCCTTGATCGAAGAAATTCCGCGCGTCCAGATCGCTGTTGCGAATAAACTCGAACACCGTGCCATGCAGTTCATTCGTCCCCGACTGAGTCACCACGCTGACCTGGGCTCCGGCGCGCTTTCCATACTCGGCGGGATAGGTGTCGGTGAGTACGTTGAACTCCCGCACTGCGTCGATTCCCAGCAATTCGCCGCTGGCGCCGCCGGGCGTAATGGCAAGCTGGCTCGATCCGGTGTATTCAATCCCATTCAAAAGGAAAAGATTGTCCGCTGGGCGCCGCCCATCCACTGTGAACGTGTTGCCGTTGCTCGTGCTGGTGTTGGCGCTCTTCAGGCTGTAATCGATAGCCCCTGGATTCAAGGCGATCAGATTATCGAAGCTGCGCCCGTTCAACGGAAGGTCCTTCACCTCGCGCGCGCCTACCGCGCCGGAGACCGCGGCAGTAGTCGTATTCACCACGGGAGCCTCTTCGGTAACCGTCACCTGCTGGGCGAACTCGCCGATCTCGAGTGTCAGGTTGACCACCGCATCCTGCCCCACCTGCAGATTGATTCCGTTGCGTACGGCGGCCTTGAAGCCTGTCTTCTCTGCCCGCACTTCCTGCGCGCCCAAAGGCAGAGAAAGGACGGAATAGTTGCCTGCCGCGTCGGTGCTCGTAGTGCGCACCGCGCCGGTTTCGAGACTCTTCACAGTGACGGTGACCCCACCCACGGGAGCCCCGCTGGCGTCGGCAACCTGGCCCGTGATGGATGCGTTCACCTGCGCGTAAACGGTTCCCGAAGCGACCAGCAGGATAAGTAAAAAGTCTTTTATCATCAATTCGATTAACCCGGAAAGACGGCGAAACCCCATACCAAGTTACCCCAGGCTTCTTACCCCTGAATTCTCAGCAAGTGCCGTGCATTTCCCCAGACCAATTTCCCGAACACACTGGCATCAGCCAACTGCTTGAGCGCCGTCAAAGTTTCCCGAGCTACGCACTTATTCTTAATCAGCGGCTCTTGCGACACCGCCCCCGCGCCATGTCCATCCCTGCATGGGCAATCGCTGCCGAACATCAGCTTATCCTGATGCCGCACCAGGAACCCCGCCGCGAAATCGGGATCGCGCCCCAGCATGTTCCGCCCCGAGTTCGCCGACAGATCCGCATACAGATTGGGGAACTCCGTCAGCATCTGGTCGGTGAGCCCGCCCGGCTTGATCTTACCCGTGGGATATGCAATCCCTGTAGGGACATCTGCGCTGACATTCGCCCAGAACGCGTTGGCATGCCCGATAAAGATCGTTTTCGGATACGCCTTGATCATGGCGGGCAGCCCCTTGAATGGCGCGCAGAACGTTCCCGAAGTGTCTTCTTCAAAGTGGATGGTTACCGGCACGTGCAGCTCGGCCGAGAGTTCGTAGACGCGCCGCATCTCCGGGCTGTCCACCGCGAAGGGAGGGTGTAACTCGCCCAGGCCCAGCGCGCCCGCCTCGACGCACTTGCGCATCTGATCCGCGCCCTCCTGCGTGTAGCCTGCATCGGTGAAACGGATGTAGCGGCCGGGATGTCTCGCCATGGCCGCCTGCGCATCGGCATCGCGCGCCGCGGGAGTGAGCAGATTGGCCATGGTGCAACCGCTGCCCTCGATATGCGCGAAGTTCGCATCGTTCGGCCTGAAGTGAAGGTGCATATCGAGAACGGGACTGCCCCATTCATTCTGGGTTTGGGCTCGAAGGCGCGAAGCCGCCGCAGCCGCGGCCGTGCCGAGAAATTGACGCCGGTTAATCACGTCAGCAGTCTACTACCATTACCATCAGGTTGGTGGAGTCTTCTTTACAGGATCGGCTGTCGGAAGTGCGCGAGCGTATGGAACGCGCCTGTGCGCAGGCCCATCGCGACCCCGCATCTGTGCGCCTGATGGCCGTGACCAAGATCTTCGGCCCCGAAGTAATCCGCGATGCTTACGCACTCGGCCTGCGCGACTTCGGCGAAAATTATGTGCAGGAAATGGAGCGTAAAGCCCCCGCCATAGCCGACCTGCCGGACACCCGCTTCCACCTCATCGGGCATCTGCAATCGAACAAAACCAAAAAAGCCGCACAGCTCTTTTCCTCGATCGATTCGCTGGACGCCGCCAAACTCGCCGTCCGCCTCAACGCTGAATTGAAACCGCTCGACGTGATGGTCGAGGTCAAGCTCTCCCACGAAGAATCGAAAAGCGGCGCGCCCGAATCCGACCTGCCCGAGATCGTGGATGCGGTTCGCGCCTGCGAACATCTCACGCTCCGCGGATTCATGACCGTGCCGCCGTGGTCGGAAGATCCCGAGCTTTCCCGCCCGTACTTCGCCAGGCTGCGCGAACTCGCCGAACAGTTTCAACTGCCCGAACTCTCGATGGGCATGTCGAACGACCTTGAAGTCGCCATTCAGGAAGGCGCCACCTGGGTGCGCATCGGGACCGCGCTTTTCGGACGCAGGAAGAAGCTTTGACTGGCGGTTACTACGCGCCCGGCAAAGGCTCCCGTAGCGGCGTGGCCGATTACGCGGAAACGCTGTTCCACGCCTTGCGCCAGTTCGGCGCGTGGGAGCCGCCCGTCTATCACATCGGCAACAACCGGCTGCACGAGCAGATCTATGCACGCGCCCTCGCCACACCCGGAGTCGTAATCCTGCACGATGCCGTCCTCCACCACTTCCTGCTGGGCACACAGTCGCGCGACGATTACATCGAGGAGTTCGTCTATAACTATGGCGAATGGCGCCGCCACATGGCCGAAGAACTCTGGGAGGATCGCGCCAGCTCCGGCATCGACCCCAGGTATTTCGAATACCCCATGCTCAAGCGCATTGTGGAGCGGTCGCGCGCCGTCGTCGTGCACAATCCCGGCGCTGCGGCGATGGCCCGCCAACACGGCGCCGCCAGGGTCTTCGTCATCCCGCATTTCTTCGATCCCGCCATTCTGCCCGATGGAGCCGCCATCGCATATTTCCGCCAGAAGATCGGCGTGGAGCAGGGCGCCACGCTCTTCGGCATCTTCGGTTACCTGCGCGAGACCAAACGTATCCTGCCCTGCATTCGAGCCTTTCGCCGGCTGAATGCTGAGAGGCCCGGCGCCGCGCTCCTGCTCGCTGGCGATGCGGTCTCGCCCGATCTCGACCGGCTGCTCCAAACCGAAGCAACCCACCCCGCCATCCACCGCGTTAGGCACCTCGGCGACCGTGACCTCCTGACCGCTGCCGCAGCTATCGATTGCTGCCTGAATCTGCGCTATCCGGCCGCCGGAGAGACCTCCGGAATCGCCGTCCGCATGATGGGGGCAGGGAAGCCCGTCATGGTCACGGGGGGCGCCGAAACCGCCGATATTCCCCCGTCTGCGTGTCTCCGCGTGCAATCCGGCGTTGCCGAAGCGGCCGAATTGTTCGACCATATGGTATTAGTGTCTGAGTTCCCCCAGATAGCCCGGCAGATCGGCGGCGCGGCCAGGCAGCATATTCTCGAACACCATGCGCTCGCCGTGGTGGCTCGGCAATATTGGCAGGTGCTGTGCGCAGTCTAGCTCTGCTTCTTGCCGCTGCGGCAGCTACCCTCGCAGCCACGTCGCCTGTGCGCGAGTTCAACACCCGTGTCACCATGCGCGACGGCATTCGCCTGAGCGCCAACGTATTTCGCCCCGCCGCACAGGGCCGCTACCCGACCGTCGTCATCCGCACACCCTACAACAAGGGCACCGAGCTCACCCCCAACTTCCAGTCCTTCCTCGATCACGGCTACGCTTTCGTCATTCAGGACGTGCGCGGCCGCTATAAATCGGAGGGGAAGTTCGAGCCCATCAATCAGGAGATCGACGATGGCGACGACACGCTCAACTGGATCGCCCGCCAGCCCTGGTCGGACGGCAACGTAGGCATGTACGGCGGGTCCTACCTCGGCATCGCACAGTGGAAGGCGGCGCTCGCGCACAATCCGCACCTCAAGGCGATCTTCCCGTATGTTTCCGGAGACGACGATTATCGCGACCGCTTCTACTCGCCCGGCGGCGCCATGAAACTGGGGCACCGTCTGCTTTGGCTGGCGGAGAATATGCGCGCGCCCGGCTACGATCCGCCGGCTTTTGCCAAATACATCCTGACGCTGCCCGTTCGCCAGTCGGACGTCCTCGCCACCGGCCGCGTGCTCCCCGTCTGGCAGATCGCCGCCAACCATCCTGCATACGACCAGTTCTGGAAGGATGCCAGCGTGCGCGAACACCTCAAGGAAATCCACGTGCCTGTCTACTCGGTCGGCGGCTGGTACGACAACTACGTGGAAAGCGATCTCAACGCGTTCTCCACGCTGAGCAAGTCGAACCACGAGGACCGCATCATGATCGGCCCGTGGGCGCATACGTTCAATACGCCGTTTCCGCGCGTGAGCTTCGGCAAGGACGCGACGGTCCCGCTGCGCCCCGAGCAACTCAAGTGGTTTGACCGTTGGGTCAAAGGGAAGGACATTCCCGACTCCGGACACCCCGTGCGCATCTTCGTCATGGGCATCAATAAGTGGCGCGATGAAGACGAGTGGCCGCTGGCGCGCGCCCGTGGTGAGAAGTTCTACCTCAGCGGCAATGGCGTGCTGGGCGACGAGCCGGGCAAACACACACCTTCCGACACGTTTGTGTACGATCCGAAGAACCCTGTGCCCACCATGGGCGGCGCGGTTTGCTGCAACCCGAAAGTTTTCCCCTGGGGACCGATCGACCAGCGCCCTGTTGAGAAGCGCCCCGATGTGCTCGTCTATTCCGGTGCGCCGCTCGGCTCCGCGCTGGAGGTGACTGGGCCGATCAAAGTGGTGCTCTACGTGGCGTCCTCGGCGCCCGATACCGATTTCACGGCCAAACTGGTGGACGTTTTCCCCGATGGCGAGGCGAGGAATCTGACGGACGGGATATTGCGGGTGCGTTATCGCGAATCGCTGGAGAACCCGAAGTTGATGGTTCCTGGCGAGGTTTATAAGCTGACCATCGATGCCGGGGTGACCAGCAACGTGTTCCTCGCCGGGCACAGGATCCGGCTTGAGATCTCGAGCAGCAATTTTCCCCGTTTCGACCGCAATCCGAATACAGGGCGGCCGGTCGAGGAAGAAAAGAACCTGCGCAAGGCGGTCCAGACGGTCTTTCACGACCACGACCGGCATTCGTACCTGCTGCTCCCGGTGGTACCCGCTGCCCCGGCGCAATTGACTTCAGCGCACCCATCGCGCTACGTTACAAAGAGAGTCCCCAATTAGGGCGCGGTAGCCAAGTGGTAAGGCAAGGGTCTGCAAAACCCTTATTCGTCGGTTCGATCCCGACCCGCGCCTCCAATCAAACAAAGCACTTAACCCCGTTATTCATCGGCTTAGGGCCACTCCGAACCTGCCCCAATAAACCACTCTGCTGTCGTCACGGTAGGCGAACGGAAAAGCGGACGGGGTCAAGGTTCCTGTAGCCACTTTTCTCGCGATAGGATAGGCAAAGGAGTTAATCGGCCCATGATTAGCAAATTGAACATCGCTGTTGCGCTCATTGCAGGGATTTTTGGTGGCGTGGTCACGCGTTACATCGCGCCACCGGTGGCGTTGGCGCAGAATCAGACGCCCGTCACGAAAGAGGTCAGAGCGCAGAGTTTCACTCTTGTCGATCCCTCGGACCATGTGCTCGGTACGTTCACGGCTGAATCGATGCCGGGACACATAATGCAATTTCAACGGCTGCAACCCGCGCCTGTGCCCATACCTGGGCCCTCTCGGATCGTACTGCGCGATTCCAATGGGCATGAGATCTGGAGTGCGGGCGGTACCGGCGCACAGCTACAACCGCTAAGTTTTAAGTAGCTTAAGGAGTGCCAACTCAACGATTTCGTCCAGCTCGTCTTCACCGCTTGGCCAGTGAATACTCGCGCGCCTGGCCGTCGTCGCCCACGATGCAGATGCGGCGGCTTCGCGCGGCTTGCGCGCCCCGTATATTGCTAAGGGCTCGCGAATTCGACGTGGGGCCAGGCCAGAATCCGGGCATCCTCTGTTAGCAACGGAATTCAATAGACACGGGCGGTTGCGACGATCATCTGATCGGCGGGATCGCGATGGAACGGTTCAGGCAGTTGCGTAGAATCCACCCGGATGGTTGGTGTAAGCGGTAGAAGTTCCAGCGGGGCGTACGACAATGCGGATTCGATCCACTCCGACACCGGACGGTCCAATTCGAGCCGGCCGTATTGCACCAGCTTCGCTACCTCCCAGCAGGAAATAATGCTGATGGCGAATTGTTGATCGGCGTCGCTGAGAAGATCTCTGTGTGGGCGTCGCAGGCGTTCAGAGTTCGATACCCACCATATCCAGATGTGAGTGTCGATGAGAATCAAGGCTGAATGTCCCAATCGTTGGAGGCGACTGGTTCAAATGGGCCTTCGTAGCGGAGGACGGAGCCGCGTAAATCGGCAGCCTGGCTGGTGCGGGCTTCGTGAGTGCGGACGATTACCTCGACCTTGTCTCCGGGCCGGAACGGCAAGTGATCCAACACCAGCCGCCCAAGCGGGTCTACGGTTGCCTCGGCGATGTGCACACTCATAAGGTCAGGTTAACAAAGCCCCCGCGCTATTCTTTTTTGTTACGAAGTGGCGCACCGTTCGGATGAAGCTACCGCTTCAGCAGACGAGTGTACCCAGCCTGTTCGAAGTGCCGATCGGCGGTAAGTGCATCGCTGATACGACGCTTTCCCATAATGACGAAGCTGGAACAGTCGACGAGACTGAAGTCTTTGTCTTCGTGGGTGTTCAGGTAATCCCAGCTTGCAACGTCGAGGTCCGAATCGACGTGCGCTATTTGAACCCAGGCCGCCGATCTGATTCGACCGAGCAGCAGGAGGCGAAGATGCCCAGGGACGCTGAGGGGGCTCATGAATAATGCCGACAACTCCGCCAGCACGTAGTTGCTGGTGAGCACGGTATCGCCGGCCCGGAGGATGCCCTGAATCAAACGGGCCGCCTGGCGATGATGAGGTTCACTGTGGATGAATAGATTCGCCCAACCGCTGGTATCGACGAACGTGCGCGTCAATCGCGATTCTGCTCAGCGCTGATGCCCGCACCAATATACTCGTCGTGCCTTTCCGCAACATCGGGCCGCGAATACTCCAGGCACGCGAAAAGGCTGATCAGCGGATCGGAGAGAGCATCGGCCAGCAGCTGTGAAGCAACCGCCTCTGGCAGTTCGCCGCGGTCCTGACACGCCCGGACCAACGCATTATACGCTTCGTCCGGGAGATTGAGCGTCAGCGTTTGGCTCATAAAGTCAGATTAGCAAAGATTGCCGTTCTCTATTCTGGAGAATTTCTACGCAAATGAAAAAGGCGGCCCTTGCGGGCCGCCCTGCGCAGGCGATAGCTTCTGGTGGCTTACTCTGCCAGCGTTTCTTCCGGCCCCAGATCTGCTTCGCTTAACCCACCGGTGTACTGCAGACGGGCTTCGTCTTCATACCCGGCGAGCGCATCTAACGTCGGCTCCGGCAGCGGCTCTTCCACGATGTCCTCGCCCGCGATCCTGGTCTGGCGATAGAAGGCCATACCGGTTCCGGCGGGAACCAGCCGGCCCATGATGACGTTTTCTTTCAGTCCGCGCAGGTAATCCACCTTGCCGTTGATAGCGGCTTCGGTGAGTACGCGCGTGGTTTCCTGGAAGCTCGCGGCCGATATGAACGAATCGGTCGAGAGAGAAGCCTTGGTGATGCCGAGCAGCACGGCCTTACCCAGCGCCGGACGCCCGCCCGCTTCTTCCACTCTTTGATTTTCCGCACGGAACTTGAACTTATCCACCACTTCTTCGGGCAGAAATTCCGTGTCGCCGATGTCCTCCACACGCACCCAGCGCATCATCTGACGCGAGATGACTTCAAGGTGCTTGTCGTTGATGTTGACGCCCTGCAGGCGATAGACTTCCTGAATTTCATTGACGAGATACTTCTGCAGCTCTTTCTCGCCCCGTACATCCAGAATGTCGTGCGGGTTGCGCGGACCATCCATCAAAGGATCGCCGGCCGCCACGCGCTCGCCTTCCTGCACGTTGATGTGGACGCCGCGCGGCAGCGAATATTCGCGCTCCTGACCGTCGTCGCCGACGATGTAGATGCGGCGCTGGCCCTTGGCGATCTCGCCGTATTTCACCACGCCGTTGATCTCGGCCATGATGGCGGCTTCGCGCGGCTTGCGCGCTTCGAACAGTTCCACCACGCGCGGCAGACCGCCGGTGATGTCCTTGGTCTTGGTGGTTTCACGCGGGATCTTGGCGAGCACATCGCCCGCGTGGACTTCGTCACCGTCGCGAACCATCAGATGCGCGTGAGTCGGCATGAGGTACTTGCGGGAGCCGCCGGGCCCTTTGATCTGCACCATCGGCTGGCGCTTTTCGTCGGGCGAATCGGTCACCACAAGCTGCGACATACCAGTTACTTCGTCCACCTGTTCGGCGAGCGTGATGCCCTCCTGCAGGTCTTTGAAGTGGATGGTGCCGGTGAGCTCGGTGAGGATCGAGAACGTGTAGGGATCCCATTCGAGCAGGTCGACGTTGGCCTTGACGGGGTCGCCGTCGGCCACGTTGATGCGCGCGCCGTAAACGACGGGATAGCGTTCTTTTTCGCGGCCCTTATCGTCGACGATGGCGAGGATGCCGTTTCGAGTCATGGAGATGATCTCGCCCTTCTCGTTGCGCACCCAGGTGATGTTGAGGTACTTGGCGAACCCGTCCGACTTGGCGTCCTGCTTCGACTGTTCGGAAATTCGGGTCGCCGTGCCACCGATGTGGAAGGTACGCATGGTGAGCTGCGTGCCCGGTTCGCCGATCGACTGCGCCGCGATCACGCCCACCGCTTCGCCGCGTTCGACGAGGCGTCCAGTGGCCAGATTGCGTCCATAACAAGCCACGCAAACGCCGCGCTTCGATTCGCACGTCAGCACGGAACGGATTTTCACACGCTCGATACCGGCTGCCTGAATGGCTGCCGCGAGCTCTTCGGTGATCTCCTGATTGACGGCGACAATGACGTTGTTCTCGTAATCGCGCTGGTCTTCAAGAGCCACGCGGCCGACGATACGGTCGCGCAACGGCTCGATGATTTCGCCCGATTCGATAATAGGCTCGACCACGATGCCTTCCGTGGTGCCGCAATCGTTCTCGCTGATGATCACGTCCTGCGCCACGTCGACCAGACGGCGCGTGAGGTAGCCGGAATCGGCCGTCTTGAGCGCGGTATCGGCCAGACCTTTACGGGCGCCGTGCGTGGAGATGAAGTACTGGAGCACGTTGAGGCCTTCGCGGAAGTTCGCCGTGATGGGGGTTTCGATGATCTCGCCCGAGGGCTTGGCCATCAGACCACGCATACCGGAGAGCTGGCGGATCTGCTGTTTCGAACCGCGCGCGCCGGAATCGGCCATGATGTAAATCGGGTTGAGGTAGCGGCCGGTGCGGTCGTCCTCTTCCATGGCGCTGAACATTTCATCGGAAACCTTTTCCGTAACGCGGGACCAGATTTCGATGATCTTGTTGTAGCGCTCGCCGTGGGTGATGGCGCCGTCCTGATACTGGCCTTCGACGGCGACCACTTCCTTCTCGGCGTTGGCCACGAGCTCGGCCTTTTCGCCGGGGACCACCATGTCGTCGACGCCGATTGAGATGCCGGCGCGCGTCGCGTAGAGGAAGCCAAGCGCCTTCACTTCGTCCAGCATGTGGACGGTGATCTGCAGGCCCAATTTCAGATAGCAATAGTGAACCAGCTGGGCGAGGCCCTTCTTCTTGAGCAGGCCGTTGATGAACGGCATGTCCTCAGGCAGATTGTCGTTGAAGATCACGCGGCCGACGGTCGTATCCATGTACTGCTTCACGAATTCGATCGGCTCGGTGTGCATGATGTTCTGGCCATCGAACGCCTTGGTGAGGTCGATGACTTTGCCGGTGTAACGCAGTTTAATCGGCGTCAGGGTTTCGACTTCGCCCATTTCAAGCGCGATCAGAACGTCGTCGGTGGAGGCGAAAGTGCGGCCTTCGCCTCTGGCGCCGGGACGCATCTTGGTCAGGTAATAGCAGCCGAGCACCATGTCCTGCGTGGGCACGGCGATGGGTCCGCCATGCGCCGGCGACAGGATGTTGTTGGCGGCCAGCATCAGCGTGGCGGCCTCAATCTGTGCTTCGGGCGAGAGCGGAATGTGGACGGCCATCTGGTCGCCATCGAAATCCGCATTGAACGCGGTGCAGACCAGCGGGTGAATCTTGAGCGCCTTGCCTTCGACGAGGACGGGCTCGAAAGCCTGTATGCCGAGGCGGTGCAGCGTGGGAGCGCGGTTGAGCAGAATGGGATGGTCTTTGATGACCTCTTCAAGGATGTCCCAAACCACGGGATCCTGCTGCTCGACCAGTTCCTTCGCCTGTTTGATGGTGGTGCAATGGCCGCGCTGTTCGAGCCGGTGATAGATGAAGGGCTTGAAGAGCTCGAGCGCCATCTTCTTCGGCAGGCCGCATTGGTGAAGCTTCAGTTCGGGGCCGACCACGATGACGGAGCGGCCGGAGTAATCGACGCGCTTACCGAGCAGGTTCTGACGGAAGCGGCCCTGCTTGCCTTTGAGGGTGTCGGAGAGCGACTTGAGCGGACGGTTGTTGGCGCCGCGCAACACGCGACCGCGGCGGCCGTTATCGAAGAGAGCGTCGACGGCTTCCTGCAGCATGCGCTTTTCATTGCGCACGATGACGTCCGGCGCATGCAGTTCCATCAGCTTCTTAAGGCGATTATTGCGGTTGATAACGCGGCGATAGAGGTCGTTGAGATCGGACGTGGCGAAGCGGCCGCCATCGAGCGGCACGAGCGGACGCAGTTCCGGTGGGATGACCGGGAGCACGTCGAGAATCATCCACTCCGGCTTATTGCCGGACTTGCGGAAGCTTTCGACTACGCGCAGGCGCTTGGCAAACTTCAGCTTCTTCTGCTGGGAAGTTTCCGTCTTCATCTTTTCGCGAATGTCTTCGCTGAGGAATTCGACGTCGACCTTCTTGAGAAGCTCTTTGATACCTTCGGCGCCCATCATCGCGACGAACTTACCGGCGGTGACGGGATCCTGCTCGAGCTGGCGCTTGCGCTCGTCGGAGATGACTTCACCCTGCTGCAGTTCGGCAACTTCGCCCGGATCGACAATTACGTAGGCTTCGAAATAAAGCACGCGCTCAAGCTCGCGCAGAGTGATATCGAGCAGGTGGCCGATGCGCGAAGGCAGGCCCTTGAAGAACCAGACGTGGGAGCAGGGGCTCGCGAGTTCAATGTGGCCCAGGCGTTCGCGGCGCACACGGGCCAGCGTCACTTCGACGCCGCACTTGTCGCAGATTACGCCGCGGTGCTTCATCCGCTTGTATTTGCCGCAGAGACATTCCCAGTCCGTGACGGGTCCGAAGATCCGTGCACAGAAGAGTCCGTCGCGTTCCGGCTTGAACGTTCGGTAGTTGATTGTTTCCGGCTTAGTGACTTCACCGTGGCTCCAGCTTCGGATCTTTTCCGGAGAAGCCAGAGAGATTCGGATAGAGTCGAAGTCGGCGATTAAATTCGCTCGGTCGTACGGAGAGGATCGCATTTTTTCTCCTAAGAAAAATCAAAAAAAACAAATAAGAATGGGCGGGCGGTCAAGCCCGCCCCACAATTAAATTCCGCTTAGTCCGCTGCTAACGCCGTGTCTTCCGGCGCTTCGCGGAACTTCTTCATCAATTCCACATCGAGACAGAGCGACTGCAATTCGCGAATCAGCACGTTGAACGATTCGGGAACGCCAGGCTCTATCGCCGCCTCGCCTTTGACGATAGCTTCGTAGATCTTGGCGCGTCCGTACACGTCGTCCGACTTCGCGGTCAGCAACTCCTGCAGGATGTAAGCGGCGCCATAAGCTTCGAGCGCCCAGACTTCCATTTCGCCAAAGCGCTGTCCACCGAACTGCGCCTTGCCGCCCAGCGGCTGCTGTGTAATGAGCGAATAGGGCCCGATGGAACGCGCGTGAATCTTGTCGTCCACCAGGTGCGAGAGCTTCAGCATGTAGATGTAGCCGACGGTTACGGGCTGTTCGAACGGCTGGCCCGTCATGCCATCGAAGAGCTGCGTCTTGCCTGACGTGGGGAGACCCGCTTTGGTCAACTGCTTCTTGATTTCTTTCTCGGTCGCGCCATCGAAAACCGGGGTAGCGAACTGCACGCCCAGCGCTTTAGCGGCCCACCCGAGGTGGGTTTCGAGAATCTGCCCGACGTTCATACGGCTGGGAACGCCGAGGGGGTTGAGGACGATTTCGACCGGCGTTCCGTCGGGAAGGTACGGCATGTCTTCCTCAGGCAGAATGCGGGCGATCACACCCTTGTTACCGTGGCGTCCGGCCATCTTGTCGCCCACTGAAAGCTTGCGCTTCATGGCGATGTAAACCTTGACCAGCTTGATCACGCCCGGAGGCAGTTCATCGCCCTTGCGGAGCTTGGCGATCTTCTCGTCGGTGATTTTTTCAAGCACCGCGATCTGCCGCGAAGTCATCTCTTCGATTTCGTCAATCTGCTCGTTGACGCGCGGATCGCGATTGTTGAGGCGAACGCGCTTCAAGTCGCGCGAACGCATCTTTTCGATGGTCTCGCGGTCGAGGATGGCGCCCTTGGCAACCAGGCGCTTGTTGGTCTTCTCGTCGTGCAGATCGACCAGCACTTCCTTGCCTTCGAGAAGATTCGAAAGGCGCTTGGCACGCTCGTCGGTGAGGATGCGGATTTCGTCGGCCAGATTGCGCTGCAAACGCGCGATCTGCGATTCTTCAATGCGGCGCGAACGCTCGTCCTTGTCCTGACCCTTACGGGAGAAGATCTTGCAATCGACCACCGTGCCCTCGATACCGGGCGGGCAGTAGAGAGAAGCGTCCTTCACGTCGCCGGCTTTTTCGCCGAAGATGGCGCGCAGCAGTTTCTCTTCGGGGGTCAACTGGGTTTCGCCCTTAGGAGTGACTTTGCCGACGAGGATGTCGCCAGGTTTGACCGTGGCGCCGATGCGGATGACGCCCGATTCGTCGAGATTGCGCAGGAACGAATCGGCAATGTTGGGGATATCGCGGGTGATTTCTTCCGGCCCCAGTTTGGTGTCGCGCGCTTCGATTTCGAATTCTTCGATGTGGATCGAGGTGTAGTAATCTTCCTTGACCAGTTTTTCGCTGACCAGGATGGCGTCTTCGAAGTTATAACCGCGCCATGGCATGAAGGCGACGAGGACGTT
>Ga0302320_10012814_pt1 | contig 17566 bp, 18 predicted proteins | sample Bog_T0_3_FD_202130 | JGI IMG/M metagenome (GOLD analysis project Ga0302320, IMG submission 202130) | Peat permafrost microbial communities from Stordalen Mire near Abisko, Sweden - Bog_T0_3 | ecosystem: Environmental > Terrestrial > Soil > Wetlands > Peat | place: Sweden: Abisko, Stordalen Mire...
AGACAGCGGTGCTTCGACAAACTTATATGAGCACGCATCGTCTCCTCCGCAATGCGCGGTGTGCATGAAGCGAGGAAGAAGCGATCACCGATCAAAAAAAGATGGCTCCGATAACAACGAGAGACATCGCTGTCATGAGGCGACGCTGCGGTTGGAAGACGCGCTCGTCGCGGGAGGAATCGTCAATGAAGAAGCTGGTCAGTTCGGTTTCGTTGCTATGCATCTGCCTCGCCGTTCCGCTCGCGACGTCGGCGGCTCGCGCGGAGGACAAGCTCCAGGCTCTGTCCAACAGCGAAGACAATTGGGCGATGCAGGGTAAAAATTACAGCTCCAACCATTATAGCACACTAACTCAAATCAACGCCGAAAACGTCAAGAACCTCAAAGTTTCCTGGTCGTTCTCGACTGGCCTTCTCAGCGGCCACGAAGGCGCGCCGCTCGTCGTTGACGGCAAAATGTTTATCCATACCTCCTTCCCCAACAATACCTTCGCCCTGAACCTCGACGACCCAACTCGCATCCTCTGGCAGGACAAGCCCAAGCAGAGCGCGGCCGCTCGCGCCGTCGCCTGCTGCGACATTGTCAATCGCGGACTCGCCTATTGGCCAGGCGATGGCTTTACGCCATCGCTCATCATCAAGACCCTGCTCGATGGCAACGTCGTCGCGTTGAACGCGGAGACCGGAGCGACATATTGGAAGATCGAAAATTCGGATTTCAAGGTGGGTTCCACGCTCACCGTCGCGCCGCATGTATATAAGAACATCGTGTTGATCGGCAGCTCGGGCGCCGAACTTGGCGTTCGCGGATATATGACGGCTTACGACGTGCGCACCGGCGAACAGAAATGGCGCGCCTACGCGACCGGCCCGGACTCGGACGTGCTGATCGGCGACGACTTCAATAAGGCCAATCCGCATTACGGTCAGAAGGGACTCGGAACCTCGACCTGGGAAGGCGACGCCTGGAAGATTGGCGGCGGCACCAATTGGGGTTGGTTCGCCTATGATCCGGACACAAATCTTGTTTACTACGGAAGCGGCAATCCGGCGCCGTGGAACGAGACGATGCGTCCAGGCGACAATAAATGGACGATGACCATATGGGGTCGCGACCTAGACACCGGCGCCGCGAAGTTTGGCTATCAGAAGACGCCGCACGACGAGTGGGATTTCGCCGGCATCAATTTTATGATGCTCTCCGAGCAGAAGGACAAGGACGGCAATCTGCGCAAGCTGCTGACCCATCCGGATCGCAACGGCATCGTCTATACTCTGGACCGGACAGACGGCACGCTGATTTCCGCTGACAAGATCGACGACACGGTCAATGTATTCAAGAAGGTCGACATCAAAACCGGCCTTCCTGTCCGCGATCCCGAGTATGGCACGCGCATGGACCATCTGGGCAAGGACATCTGTCCCTCGGCCATGGGATATCACAATCAGGGCCTCGACTCTTATGATCCGACGAAGGAGCTGTTCTTCCTCGGCGTGAACCACATCTGCATGGATTGGGAGCCATTCATGCTGCCCTATCGCGCGGGTCAATTCTTCGTTGGCGCGACCCTGAACATGTATCCGGGCCCGAAGGGAGATCGGCAGAAGGGCGAAGGCCTGGGCCAGATCAAAGCCTACAACGCCATCACCGGCAAGTTCAAATGGGAGAAGATGGAACGCTTCGCCGTTTGGGGCGGCACCGCCGCCACCGCTGGCAACGTCGTGTTCTATGGAACGCTCGACGGCTTCATCAAGGCGCGCAACAGCGACACAGGTGAATTGCTCTGGAAGTTCAAACTTCCGTCGGGCGTGATTGGCCACCCGATCGTCTATCAACATAACGGCGTCGAGTACCTCGCGATCATGTATGGCGTCGGCGGATGGCCGGGAGTCGGCCTCGTGTTCGACCTCCAGGATCCAACCGCCGGACTTGGCGCGGTGGGCGCCTTTAAGCAGCTTGCCAATTATACCCAAATGGGCGGCGGGGTGATGGTGTTTTCGCTCAACGGCAAGGGCCCATACGACGACCTCAGTGTCGGGGAGTACAAGCCGAATTGATTTCGGTCTGAATAACTCCTCGTCAACGATCCTCCTCCCATTTCGCGTGACGCGGATGGCGCCTACTCGGATGCGTTCATACGCATCCGAGGGTGGCTAGAGCAGGACGGACTTGAATAAGAACGACCGCTGGAGCGGCTTCAATGATACGCAGAACTGAATTGTTGACGACGCTTGTTGTCGCGGCGGTCTCTCTAGCCTGGGGAGTTCCGGCGGAGGCGGCGTCGCTCGGGCTTCCCTCGGAACCGGGGCCGCCGGCGTCCCAATCCACGCCTCTCAATCAGACTCCGTCGGATCCGGCGTCTCTTCGAATCTGCGCCGCTAAGAAGCAGCCGCCGCTATCACTCGAAGACGGCTCCGGGCTGGAAAACAAAATCGGTGTCGCCCTCGCGGAGGCGATGAATTTGAAGCCGCAATTCGTCTGGAGCGACAAGCCGGCAATTTATCTTGTGCGCGACTTTCTCGACAAGAGTCTCTGCGACGTCATCGTCGGTCTGGACACCGGAGATCCGCGCGTCGCCTCATCGAATCCCTACTATCGCACCGGTTATGTTTTCATCACTCGCTTTGATCGTGAACTGGATATCAAATCCTGGTCCGATCCGCGAATAGGGAAGCTTGGTCACATTGCCGTCTCGTTTGGTTCGCCGGGGGAGCTTTTGCTCAAGGACAAGGGCCTTTATGAAGACAACATGGCCTATCTCTATTCGCTGGTGAATTTCCGCTCGGCTCGCAACGAGTATAGCCAGATCGACCCAGCGCGAATGGTCGCCGAGGTGGCCGCCGGGACGGCTGACGCTGCTGTAGGCTTCGCGCCCGACGTGGCGCGCTATGTGAAGGCCTCGACAGCTCCTCTGCGCATGACGCTTATCGAAAATGACGCGGCGAAGGCGAGCGGTGAAAAAGTGCCGCAACGTTTCGATCAATCGGTCGGCGTGCGTCGTGATGACCAAGCTCTTCTGCGACAGGTCAATGTAGCGCTGGCCAAGGCCAAACCGAAGATTGACGCGATCTTGCAGGCGGACGGTGTTCCTCTCCTGCCGATCACACAATGACACTATAAAATGCACACTCGGAGCAGGAAAGAAATTCTCGTGACGAAGAGGCTGAAGAGACTATCAATCGCGCTGGGATTGGGCGCCGCGACGGTCGCGTTTGCCGCATATGCGCAAAGTTCCGCGATTACCTTTCGTAACACCATTACCGGAGAGGTGTTGAATTTCGACGACGCGCTCCCCGAGGGTCGCGACACCGATGGCGTGAAGAAATTCCTGCAGACGGGCGCGAACCCTTACAACGAGGATAAGAGCTGTTTGAAGAAGGGGGAGCAAATATTTCTTTCGGCCTGCTCTGGCTGTCACGGCCATCTTGGAGAGGGAAAAATAGGTCCCGGGCTCAACGACGATTACTGGACTTATCCCGAAAATGAGACCGATGCAGGCCTCTTTTCGACGATCTTCGGTGGCGCCAAGGCGTCGATGGGGCCGCAGTATCAGAACCTGAAGCTTGATGAAATGCTGCAGGTCATGGCTTGGGTTCGTCACCTCTATAAGGACGACGTTAGTCATGCGCCGTGGTTCACCGAGGCGCAGAAGAAAAACTACAAGCCCTACAAACAGGGCGAGACGTTCCCCGAGAATGCACCTGGAATGTGTGCGACGGCCGCGGGGAAGTGATCCGTCGCGCTTTAATCGAGCGCGGACGTTCACCGCTCACGAACATAGGAGGAAATGAAATGAGACACTGCAAAATCGGTTTTGCGCTTCTCGCCGCGATTTGCGTCACGCCGATCGCATCCGCGCTCGCCTATGATGGAACGAATTGCAAAGCGCCCGGCAACTGCTGGGAGCCGAAGCCGGGTTTCCCTGACAAAATTGCCGGTTCGAAATACGATCCAAAGCACGATCCGAAGGAACTCGCCAAGCAACAAGCGTCGGTCGAGGCCATGGAACAACGCAACCAGAAGCGCGTCGCTTATTTCAAGAAGACCGGGAGATGGATCTACGAGGTCGACAAGATTCCCACCGAATAGGAACTCCGTCGCCATGAAGTGGTGACGGCGAGACGCGTCCACGATCTGGAATGATGTTCACAGGCATGAGCGCATCCTTCCCTTCCCGAGATCGTGGACGCGTCTGCTTTACTTGGAAGGTGTGACTTGGCCGGACCCATGGACGTCAAGAAAAGGCTTGCCGATTCGCGAGAGCGCGCGCTCGCGTTCGAGCATGAGATCCAAAAGGCGATCGTCGGTCAATCACGCGCGATCCGGCTCGTCACGATCTCTATTTTTGCGCGCGGTCACGTCCTGATCGAAGGGGACGTTGGCGTTGGCAAGACGACGCTATTGCGCGCGGTCTCTCGAGCGCTTGGCGGCGAATTCAATCGTGTCGAAGGCACGGTCGACATGATGCCGAGCGATTTGATCTATCATACTTATCTCGCTGAAGACGGTCGGCCGCGGGTCGAACCAGCGTCGATGCTGTTGCAGGCGGACCGCCTGTCAGTATTTTTCTTCAATGAAATCAATCGCGCCAGGCCGCAGGTGCATTCGTTGCTGCTCCGGCTCATGGCCGAGCGAAGCGTCTCGGCATTCAATCGCGACTATCAATTCCCCTTTCTCCAGGTCTTCGCCGACCGAAACATGGTCGAGCGGGAGGAAACCTTCGAGCTGCCCGCGGCGGCGCGCGATCGTTTTCTTATGGAAATCTCGATCAGCGCGCCGAAGGACGATGAAACGCGCCGACGGTTGATCTTCGATCCAAAATTTCACGATACGGAGTCCCTCCTCGACGAGGTTGGTTCCGATGCGCTGGACTATCGCGAAATCCCTGACGTCTCACGCGTCATTCAAGAGAATGTGAGCGCCACCGAATCCTTGCAAAACTACGTGCTCGCCCTGTGGCGAGCCCTGCTCGATCCCATCTCGGCCGACGTATCGTTGCCGGATGTGGATGTGGAGAACTTCGTCAAGGGCGGCGCGAGTCCTCGTGGATTGGCGTTTTTGACGCGCGCCGCCCGCGTGCGCGCCTGGCTGGAAGGTCGCGACTACATAACGCCCGAGGACGTTCGAGAAATATTCATCGAGGTGCTGGCGCATCGAATCTTCGTGGATCCGATTTACGCCTTGCGCGGCGACGAACCGGTGAAGCGTCTGTGCCGCGCCGTCTTCGAAGCGACGCCGGCGCCATGAAAAGCCCAGCCGACCTCCTCTATCGTCCACGCGGGCGTTTTCGATCGAATTACGTCGGTTCGCATCCGTCGAGCGAAGTGGGCGGGTTCGGTGTGTTTCGCGACCAGGCGCCATTCCTGCGCCATCCCGACGCAAGGCGCATAGATATTCGCGCGTGCCTGCGCGATCCATTCGAGGAAATTCACGTTCGCCGATTCGAACAGCGTCGTTCCGTGGATCTCTATGCGGTCATCGATGTTTCCGCGTCGATGGCGTTCGTGGGGGCTTGCGAAAAGTTTTCGCTCGTTTGTGAAATATGCGAAGCATTGGCCTATTCGGCGACGAGGGTAGGCGACCGTTTCGGCCTGATCGCGTGTGACGACTCGGTGCGTGAGGATCTCTTCCTCCCCGCGACCCGCTCCAGAAGCATTGCGCTCGGCGCCGCGGCGCGGCTTCGGGCGACGATCTGCGCCGGTCGCGGCGCCGAGGGATTCATCGCGGCGGCGGCGTCGTTGGGAGCCGCGCGAAAGATGGCTGTCCTTATCTCGGATTTCAGATGGCCATCGTCGCTTCTTGAACAGGTGTTCGACGCCTTCGGGCCACATGACATGGCGCCGCTCGTCATTCTCGACTCCGTCGAAGAGGCCCCGCCAGCCTGGGGATTACTCGAACTCGTCGACTCCGAGAGCGGCCGCAGGCAGCTTATCGCCATGCGACCCGCGCTGCGCGCCCGGTGGATCGAGCGAGAAAGAGAACGCCAAAGTCGGATCGCGCACCTCGCGGCGAACTGCTCGCGCCCGCCGATCATCATTCGTGACGCTTTCGATCCGATTGCCTTAAGCCAACAACTGACAGCCGCATGAGGCGCGTAATGCGTTCAGCGCTTCTTCTCCTTGCCTTGATCGCCCTGTCCCGCCCGGCGCAAGCCGACGAAGTTTCCGTGCAAATCCACTCCGAGCGACCGTTCGGGCACTTCGTCGGCGATCTCGTGCGCGCCCACGTCGACGTCCATGGGGCAGGGGACGCGACCTTGATTTCGGCGTCGCTCCCGCATCCTGGCCCGCTAACGGTCTCGCTCGATCTTCGCGATGTGTCGGCGGAGAAAATCGAAGAAAAGGGAGCGAAATTCTGGCGAATCCACCTCACATATCAAAACTTCTACGTGGCCCTTGACGTCAGAAATATGCAGATCCCCGGATTTACGTTGAGCTTTTCCCGTCCGGGCGGCGACATGGCCGTCAATGTGCCCAGTTGGCGCTTTGGCGTCGCGCCGCTTCGCGAAATTGCGCCCGAACAGAAAGAAAGTGGCGCGGACTATCTGCGTCCCGACCCTATCGCTGGCTTTGTGGATGAAAGCAGACCCATAGCGATGCTTATCGTATGCGCGGCGACCACAATTTTCTTTGTTCTCGCGGTCGCCCGGGATCGCGCATGGCCGCCATTCCATAAGCGTCGAGCGCGCATTTTCTCAATCCTTGCGCGCCAGTTGGCCGCTAAGGCGCGCGGGCCCTGCAGCGAAGAGGAATTTCGTTTGGCGATGCGAAAACTGCATCGCGCCATCGACGCGGCGTGCGGGCATAGCATTCTGAAGGGCGATCTCGCCGAGTTTTTTCGTGGACGACCAGAGTTTGCTTCGTCGCGGGGCTCGGCCGAACGCTTCTTCGCCGTGTCGGGCGAAATGTTCTTTAACGGGGCAAGCGAGGCGACTTCAAAGGATTACTCCATGGCGGAACTCGTTAGGTTCGCCGAGGAGCTTGCCGAGCGGGAAAAGACGAAATGATCCGAATAGCTTTCGATTATCCGGTGGTCTTGGCGTTGACGCCCTTGGCGTTCGCCCCGCTCTTTCGTTCGCCCCTTCGCGCATCGAGAGCGCCATCGATTGACGCCGCTCCCACCGATCCTTTGTCATACTGGATCACGATCGGTCTGAAGATTTGCGGAGTCGCCGCCATCGCGGCCGTCATCCTCGGCGCCGCCGGGCCGTTTCGTGTTGGCGGCGAGGTCGAGCGCCTCGGCGAAGGCGCGGAAATCGTGTTCCTGATCGACCGCAGCGGCAGCATGAACGAAACCTTCGCGGGACGAACGCCCGCTGGCGGTGAGGAATCGAAAGCTTCCGCGGCCAAGCGGCTCCTACAAGGCTTCGTCGAGGGACGGCGCAATGATTTCGTAGGCGTCGCCGCTTTTTCGACATCCCCGATGCTGGTCATGCCGCTGACGGATCACCGCGCGGCGACAAAGGCGGCCATCGACGCGGTGGATCGGCCCGGTCTGGACTACACCAACATCGGTCGTGGCCTCGCCATGGCGCTGTCGATGTTCAAAGCCGGCGCATCGGATCGTTCGCGCGCCATTCTGCTGGTCTCGGACGGCGCCGGCGTGATCGATCCGCGCATCCAGGACGATTTACGCGCCGAGTTCAAGAAGACAAATGTTCATCTCTATTGGTTGTTCCTGCGCACGGCCGGCAGCCCCGGTATCTACGAACTGCCGGAGGCTGGATCGGACACGCCGCAGGCCGCGCCGGAACGTCATCTCGATCTTTTTTTTAAATCGCTCGGCGTCTCCTATCGCGCTTTCGAGGTCGAGGGACCCGAGGCGATACAGGCAGCGATCCATCAGATCGACCAGCTTGAGCGTCACCCCGTGCATTTTATCGAAAACGAACCGCGAGAGGACTTATCCGCTCCGATCTTCGCCGTCGCATCCTTCGCCATTTTGCTGCTTCTCATCGCCAAGCTGAGTGAGGTTCGGTTGCCCTATCGAGGAGGCGTCGCGTGAGCAAGCGCGGTCCGGATCATCCGCTCGGGGACGCGTTTTCTTGCAAGCTACGCATGCTGCGCGAGAGCACGGCGCGACTGTGGCGGAACTACCGATCCATGCTGCTCGTCGCCGGCACGCTTGCCGGCGTCGCGGGAACCCTTTCTTCAGCATTGCAGTGGCGGAACGCGATCGTCGTCAGCAAGGAGATTTCGGCGCTGCGCGCGGGCCATGATACGCCGGTCGCCACTGACGCCAAGCCGGAACTCCTGCTTGCTCGGATCGAATTCCTGGCGCAACGCGACGAAATTGATGGGGCGCGGGTGCTCGTAGACGCCCTGGACCGCGGCGGACGAGAGGATCTTTCCGCCACGGGCCGCTATACGCTCGCCAACGCGCTGCTGCGACGGGCGTTCGACCTCATCGAACGAGGCGATCTCGACGGGGCGGGCCCGTTCGTCAACCTGTCGAAGCGCGAGTACCGGCGCGCGCTTCAGCTCGCGCCGTCTTATTGGGACGCCAAATTCAACTTCGACGTTGCGTCGCGCCTCGTGCGGGACTACCCCAGCTTCGAGCAGGAAAACGGAGACGAGCTTCAAGCTGAACCCAAGAAACTTTGGACCGATGTGCCCGGCGTTCCCAAGGGCTTGCCATGACACGCCGAGATTTCCGCGATCCGCGGCTGCTGCTTTTGTCGACGGCTCTGTCGCTCGCGCTGCTTGCGCTGGTTGCGCCACAAGCGTTGGTCAAGCGCGCGAGCTTCGATGTGCTCGTCGTCGTCGATATCACCGGCAGCATGAACACACGCGACTATAGCGTGGCGGGACGTCCAATAGGCCGGCTGGAGTTCGTCAAGACGGCGCTTGCGGAAATGATCGGTAATCTTCCTTGCGCTTCGCGCGTCGCTCTCGCGGTGTTCTCCGAAAGACGCCCCTTTCTACTGTTTGAACCGATCGAAACCTGCGCCAACTACGCGCCGCTCGAGGGCTCGGTCCGCGCTCTCGATTGGCGCATGGCCTGGGAGGGCGACAGCCGTATCGCGGCAGGTCTCTTCCGCGCGATCGAGATGGCGCGCGAATTGAAGACCGATCTCTTGTTCCTCACCGATGGACAAGAGGCTCCACCACTTCCGCCTTCTGGACCTCTTCCCTTCAAGGGTCGTCCCGGCGAGGTGCGTGGGCTGATCGTGGGCATTGGGGGACGCCAACTCTCCCCGATCCCCAAATACGACGATAATGGACGCGAGATCGGCTTTTACGGGGTCGAGGATGTTCCTCACGACAACCGCTTCGGCCTGCCGCCGGCGGGCGCGGAGATGCGCGAAGGCTACAATGCGCGTAATGCGCCTTTTGGGGCCGCGGTCGCCGTCGGCGTCGAACATCTTTCGTCCGTTCGAGAATCCTATCTGCAATCCCTCTCCGAAAAGACTGGGCTAACCTACGCCCATCTCGACGACGCGGATCGTCTGTTACGCGCGTTCGAGACGGCCGCCACGCCACGATACCGTAAGGCAGCGCTCGATCTGCGCCCATTCCTCGGGGCTGCCGCTGGCGTTGCGCTGATCGCGCTTTACATCTTCGTGCCTGTTTTCGAATGGCTTGCCGCCGTTCGACTTGATCACGCTCAAAATGCACGGAAGCCGAAAAAAGGAGAACCTCGTGAAAATCTTGTGGACGATAATCGCAGCTTTGCTCGCTTCACCGGCGCTGGCGCACGGTCCAACACCTATCAAGGTCGATGAATCGATCGTCATCGCGGCCGATCCCAAAGCGGTCTGGGCGGTCGCCGGCAAGTTCGACGGTCTGGCGAATTGGCATCCCGATGTCGTGAGCGTAAAGGCCCGGGGCGGCGATGCGACAGGCGCCGAACGCCAGATCACTTTGCGTAAGGGTGGGACTTTGAAGGAGGGGCTGGATGAATATGACCCGTCATCTTTCAAATATTCCTATCGCATGTCCGACCCAAATCTCGACGCCCTGCCGATCAGTTCCTACTCGGTTACGTTCACGATCAAACCCGCGGCCGGAGGCGGCAGCGAGGTGCAATGGTATGGCCGGCTCTACCGCGGCGACACCGGCAACGAGCCGCCGGACAATCTCAACGACGACGCGGCTCGCACGGCGATGTCCGAATTCTTGCACGCGGGACTCCTGGGATTGAAGAAGAAGGTGGAGGGCAAATAATCCGTGCGCGTCGCGACGCAACTCGCCGTCTGCCTAATCCTTCACTGCATCATCGTTCCGACGACTGGCTTTCCTCACGAACTGTTCGTGGTCTGTCAGGACGACGCGAGTTTAATCCGGATCGACACGCGTCGCGAAACGGTGACGGCGCGCGTCGGCGTCGCGCCGGGACCCGCGATGATCGCCGCGACTCGCGACGGGCGGGCGCTTTTCATCACCCATCCCGAATCTGGCAGGATCACGAAACTGGACACCGTTGATCTTGGCGCGCGACAGATATTCACCCCTGGCGGCACGCCTTTCGGGATAGCCGTCGACCCCGTGGGTCGCTTTGTCTACGTCGGAGACTGGAAGAAAAACGTCGTACGCAAGCTCGATGCGGGGACGGGCGCCACTCTGCAGGAGACGCCCGTGGGACGAGAGCCCGCCGGTTTGGCGCTGGACGCAAAGCGCGCCCGGCTATATGTCGCGAACCGCGAAAGCCGTTCCGTCAGCGTCATCGAAACCGGATCGATGCGCGCTTTCGCAGAAATTGAGGTGGGCGACGGTCCGTTTGCCCTTACGCTCGACGCGACGGGCGAACGTCTGTTCGTCGCCAATGTCAGAAGCGGGGACATAAGCGTCGTCGACACCGGAAACGAGGCCGTCTTGACTCGCGTGCGCGTCGGCGGTTCGCCCTATGGGGTCGCCGTTGATCGCGCGAACAGCCGGATACTCGTAACCGATCAACACGGCGACAAGGTATCCGTGATCGACGCCGATACGCTTGAGGTGATCCGGACAATCGAAGTCGGACGCTATCCCGAAGCAGTCCTGGCAATTGATGGCAAAGGCTATGTCGCCAATTGGTTCTCGGGAGACCTCTCAATTCTCGATCTCGCCACGGGACGGAGGATCGCAACGCTCAGATTGGGCGAGGGCCCGCGCTCAATGGCCTTCACCGACGCCACTTCGGGAGAAACTCGATGAGTCCCAGGATGCGGGTTCTCCTCGCCTTCACCTGTCTCGCCATGATGACGGCATGCGACGATCGCAAACGAGACCGCGAGATTGGCTCGAGCGACGTGGTTGACGCGAATATCAAGGCGCCGGAATCTTGGATTCCACGAAACGACGACATCGACCCGGCGATTTGGCTGGCGAGCAAGGGGGCCCGACGTCCGCTTTCGGCCGACGACCCGACTGTTGGTCGTGCCAGGCAGGCATTCCACGCGGCCGCGACGCGGTTCCTGGAATCGGACCGTATGGTCGCAAATCGCACCGCGCAGCTTGCAGAAATGTTGGCGGAAGACGGTAAGCCCGAGGAGCCTGCCGCGCTCATTGAGAGACTTGCGTCAGTCGTGGACCCGAAGCGCGGCAAGGAAACCTACGGCGAACTGTGCCAGTTTTACTTCACCTTGCGCCACGGCGGCGCGGATCGGGACGCAGCGCTCATGCAGCTACGCGCGCGTTACGGATCGTCCGGAGGGAGCGTTGAGAAGACTCCTTGAAATAACCCGCCGCATTCGGAACAACGGAGAAGCTTAATTGCCGAGGGAAATGGATGTCTCCCTCTGATCAGCCCAGCTTACCCGAAGTCCGGTTCTCAACGGCGATGCGTATAAGGTCGGCTCTCGATCGCGCGTTCAGTTTGGCTTTGAGCAGCGTGCAATTGTTCGCCACCGTCTTATATGAAACTTTCAAAAGGTGAGCGATTTCGAGCATGTCCTTTCCATCAGCAAGATTGCGCAGAATTTCGATTTCTCTCCCACTCAATCCCTCAAACGGATTGACGCCGAGCTTTTGTTCCGCGAACGCCAGTTTCAGCGCGAGCCCGCTGGAGAGATATCGCTCGCCACCCGCCACTGCCCTTATCGCCTTGACGAACGCCTTTGGATCTTCGTTCTTCGCAATATATCCTTGGGCGCCTTGCTCGATCGAGCGTGCGGCGAACACCGGATCGTCATTCATGGTGAATATGATGATTTTCGAATTCGGATTTCTTTTGAGCATGCGCCGCAGCAATTCAAATCCCGAAACGCCGGGAAGATTGATATCGAGTACGACCACATCGGGCGACGCGGAGGCATGAGCTTCCAACGCCTCGTCGGCGTTGTGAGCCTCCAGGATTTCGATATCTGGCTGACCGGATAACATTCCGCGACAGCCCTCGATCACCATGGGATGGTCGTCGACGATGAGAATGCGCATGCGTTATTCTGTGTTGAAGGGTCGATAGAAGACTATGCTGAGCGTTGACGGGCTGTGTCAATTATTTCCAAATATTCCCGAAATCGCCGGGAAATATCGGCAAAATGACTAAGTAGCAGGAGCCTCTGTGGCTCATCGACCATTGCTGGCAGTTCCTTAAACGGGTTACACCGCAAGGCGCGAAGAGTGCGCCCTCCAAACTCAGCTCGACGTTCCACTTCATCCGCGTGAAGGTAAGATCGAATGCGCTGCCTGTCACTGAAAACCGAATTGAGCTGGCTGATCGGCCTCGTTATGCTCATGACCTTGATCATCAATTTGTCGATTTTGATCGCCCATGCCGGGCCGCGCATCCACGCGGAAGATGATACCAGCCTCCATCTAACGCGGGAGTTGGTGGTCACGGCCATCGGTAGTCTCCAGGAAACGGACGACCCTCTTCCCGTTCTCAGTCGCTTCTATGAGAGCCTCGGCAGCCTACGTCACGTCGATGTGAAAGTGATGGAAGCTGGCGACATGTCACCAGTTCTTTCCGTAAAGCCGATCCCGAAAAGTCAGAGCGAGGTTCCAAGTTGGTTCGTCGATCTCGTTCATACGCCGCCAAGAGTCGTGACCATTCCGGTGATCATCAAGGGCGTCAATTACGGGCGTATAGCCATCATCTCTAATCCGGTTGACGAGCTCGCGGAAGTCTGGTCCGACGTGTCTTGGCTTGCGTTGGTGGGCCTGCTGGTCACCTCGATTATTTTGGGCCTAGTCCTGCATTTGGTTCGAGGATCCCTGAAACCGTTCGAGGGACTGAAGCGGGGACTGTCCGATCTCGAAGCCGGAAAAAGCAATGTGCGAATCGAATTGCGTGGCGCGACGGAGTTCAGAGTTATTTCTACGGCCTTGAACTCTCTCGCTGCGACCCTGGACCGCGTGAGAACCGAGAATCGGGCTTTAGTCGATCGGCTCATTCGCGTTCAAGACGACGAAAGGAAAGAAATAGCCCGCGATCTGCACGACGAGGCCGGGCCGTGTCTCTTCTCAATTAGGGCGGGCGTCGTTGCCGTCTCAGAACTCACCGCAGATGCAACGCTGGATATTCCGCAAATTCGACAGACCTGCGCCAATATAAACAAAGCCAGCGAGATTCTTCAAAATCTGTTCCGGGCGCTCCTTGGTCGACTCGTGCCGCGTGGTTTAGCGGAATTTGGGTTGCGGGAGGTTCTGAAGGGTCTCCTAAACTCCTGGCAAACCAGTCGCCCAGATGTAGCGCTAGAGCTGATCTGTCCTCATGACTTGTCGATTCTCGACGAGTCCATCGCTCTTACGGCCTTTCGAGTTGTCCAGGAGTCGATTACCAATATCTTCCGACATGCAAATGCAAATTGGGCGCAGGTCCGAGTCGAGTTTGGCCCAGCCGCTCCTGCCTCGTCCAGCGAAATCGAATCCGAATGCGCACCCGCGCTGCTGATTGCGATCGAAGACAACGGCGTTGGTATTCCAAGTCAGCCCAATCTGGGGCTCGGCTTGTTGGGTATGAGGGAGCGCGTGCAAGCGCTCGGCGGAAGGATTTCCATGGACCGACGCGCCAGCGGTGGGACGCGAATCGCGGTGTCATTGCCGCTTCCCAAGGATGATGAAGATGAACCGTGAGAGGGCGGCCTTAGCAGGGACGACGCCAAAGGCGCGGACTTTTCGGGAATAATCGGAAGGCATGTCGAGAATTATTCAAGGTGCGGAAGAGCCGAGACCCATGGTAGCTTTCACGCCAGCGGACTGCTGCATTCGATGCGGACCCGTTTTAACCTAAAGGAGCCTGAAGATGACCTGGACGAGCCCCGAAATCAGAGAGATTTGCGTTGGAATGGAAATCACGAGCTACGAATCGGCCGAGATCTGACACGCCGCAATCGTGTCAGTTCGTTGCGGGGCCCGCCTAAGACGTGAAAGGTTGGCCCCTTGCGACGCCATGCCTCTTAGAGGCGCTCTGGTCTCGTCCGGGACCAAGATCATTGCGCTACGCGGATATTTGTCCCGTCCAGAACAGCGTAATCAAAGCGCGCTCCTGTCAAAATCGCTCCCTCGAAGGTTGCCGACGATAGCACGGCGTGGGTGAGGTTGGCGCCGCTTAAGTCGGCCCCGTTGAAGTTGGCTTCCACCAATTCCGCGCGAACCGGGACCATGCCCTGATTGGTAGGGTCCGCTCCAAGATTCGCGCCCACGAGTTTCGCGTTTTGGAACGAAACGCCGCAGCCGCCACCGATGATGCGCGCGCCCGACAAATCCGCGCCGGAAAAATCGGCGCCGCCCAAGATGGCGGCGTAAAGGATTGCGCCGCGAAGGACGGAGCCCGATAGTCTCGCCCACTGCAAATCCGCGCGCGTAAAATTGGCTCCCGAGAGATCCGCGCCCGTCAAATTAGCGCCAGTCAGTTTCGTCGAAAAGAAATCGGCCCTCCGAAGCTTCAAACCCGATAGATCAAGTCCGCTCAAATCAAGATTCGTTAAGTCCAGCGCCCCTCCATCCGCTTGCGAGATTTTTTGCTCGATTGCCGCTCTCGTCAACTCCCCGGCGAGGACCGACGAACTCTGATACGCCGTGCAAATCGCGCCCGAGGCGAAAAGGGCCAAAACCAGTCTTATTAGGCGAGGATTCTTCGGCATTTTGAGTCTCTTCGGTTCAGCTACGGCGCGGTCGCCGATAAACCCCAAAGGGTTTCGTTCGACCTTCAGATCAAGCGCATCGTGGCATTGAATGCCAAACAGGACGGCCGACCGTATATAATCCCGCATCCACCGGATGAGATAGGATTTTGCTGTACAAATTCGTGGATTCAGGCCGCCGCCGATTACATCAACCGCATAGTGCGTTCGGGCGCCACGAGTCTGATCAAAAACGACGCGAAAGGTGTGTCTCGATGACGGCAAATTCAGGATTTCCGTCGCTCGCCAACCCGAGCGAGTGTCCGGACAACGGCCGAGTGCTAGCGGCGTCGACATGGGCTTGTCAAAATCCGCAAGTCGCGACAGATTCGGGCTCGTACCGGCTTCCATATCGAGAATGTCGGTTGAGAATGGCTCTCCTCGTTGCCTCGCTACTTGCGGCGGCCTGCGCCGGCTCGACGGCAGGCCACGCTGAGACGGCAGCGTCCAATCCACCGATTGCCGAATTGCCGAAACGCAAACCCGGGCTGTGGCGGATCTCGACGATTTCCCCCGAAATCGGCATGCAGACACACGAAGTCTGCATCGAGGAGACTGACAGCATCGTCGGCGCTCCGGAAGAGAATTGCGCCAAGCCGCTGGTGGAGCGCGCGAGTGACCAAACTATCGTCACCATCGCCTGTGATCGCAAAGACGGTCGCGAAGTGACGAGCATTTTGTTCACTGGTGACTTTCAGGATTGGTATCGCGCACAATCGAAAACGAGCTCAACGGGCGCAAATGACGGCTCTATCCGGCGTTCAGGTTTCACGATCGAAGCGAGACGTCTTCGAGACGACTGCTCACAGCCTTCCGCGCGCTGACGTTTGCCTGCTAAATGCGCCGATGCCTTCGCTCTCGACTGCAGCGATTTCGTGAGTTTTAGCGTTTCCAACACGTACCGTCCTCGCGCCGCGCGCGAGCAGTGATTGCGCCGATTATCCTCTTATCGGTTGAGCCCGGCCCCTAACTCAATTCGGCGTCAACTCGAACAAAAATGCCGGCTCTTCCAATCGGGGGGATCGGTGTTAACGGACCTCCGCTACCACCGATTCCCCCTGAAATTTAGCTCAAGAGATTCGCGAGGTCGCGGACTTGTTCATCGCTACGCCCCGGGCACCCTCGACAACCGCGGCGAACCGTTCGCAGTCATTATGCCGCCGGAACCAATAGCCCGCTGACTACCTCACGGCTCCTCAGCGCCGGCCAAATTCTGGGTGAATGTTCCTCTCCCTTGCGATCCGGTCGAGCCGCATCGAAGATTTTCCGGGAAATGGTTTCTTGCTGGGTCCGCAGGTGATCGCGCAGCAGTTTGTTACGCGTAATATATCCCGCGTTCACTCCCGGTATCGAATGGTTCATCAGCAAATGCACATCAAGCTCAGGCACTCCGGCTGCCTGAGCAACCGTGCGGAAGCTTTGACGAAGATCGTTGCCCCACTTCGACAGCTCTTCCCGCTTTTCCTTATGCTCGGCCAAATGTCCGCTCTCGCTGTCCGCCGGGAATAGCCAATCTTCGGCTTGTTCAGGGTACAGCGCCCGCCCAATGCGTATGACGCGGAGCAGGCAACGAATCATCGATCGCGACAAAGGAATGTCGAACGCCTTTGTCTCTCCGCCTTTCGGCTTGGGCACATGGAGCACGCGGCTGCGGAAGTCGAGATGCTCGACGCGCGCCTTCTTGATCGCGTCAGGGCGGTGTCCGGATAGCAATAAAAATAGATGAAATTCTCTGCGTACAGGGTTGTCGAGAGCGGCCAGCTCCGTAAACCATCTCTTGACATCACCAAGACCAAGCGCGGTGTCTCGCCTATGTTCCGTGTTCCAATCAACCGCCAGCACAGGATTATCCGCAGGAAGCGCCCGCGCCGTTTTGCGGGCGTGGTTGTAGATTGCTCGCAATGTCCTCATGCACCCATTAGCGATATAAGGACCGCTTTCTTTGGTAATTTTTTCGTGTCTAGCCGTTACGACGCCCGGATCTTCCCCGAACTTGGAAAGAGGTTCGTCAAGCCAGTCCGCCAATAAACGTTCGACATGGTCCCTATAATTCTCGATCGTGCCCTCGCTTCTATGCTTTCGCCTCATGTGCCCGTCACGATAGCGCTCCCAGGCCTCGCGCAGAGTAGGATCGCTCGAACTCTGTTTGGGGGTCTCCGTAATTTTCGGCTTTGGTCGAGGATCAACGCCATCTGCGATCGCCCCCAGCAAAGCCCTGGCTTTTGCTCGGGCCTCTCGCGCGGCGATTTTGCCCACTTCGCCAATCTTGATCCTGATCGTCTGACGGCTTCCATTATTTCGAAGGTCGCTTTGGACCATGAAGGTTTTGGACCGCTTTCCGACGAGAAGAAAGAAGCCAGCGAGATCCTCATCTCGCACGATCTGCTGCCCCGACGCGACGAGAGGCAGCGCCGCGATATTGCGATCTGAAAGTGGAAGACGAGCTACGAGCATGGATTTTAGAACGGCATTAGAACGGTGAATTCACCCGGAGGGGTGTGGTGGTCCGTCTACGCCAGG
>Ga0302320_10012815_pt1 | contig 17565 bp, 12 predicted proteins | sample Bog_T0_3_FD_202130 | JGI IMG/M metagenome (GOLD analysis project Ga0302320, IMG submission 202130) | Peat permafrost microbial communities from Stordalen Mire near Abisko, Sweden - Bog_T0_3 | ecosystem: Environmental > Terrestrial > Soil > Wetlands > Peat | place: Sweden: Abisko, Stordalen Mire...
CTCGCCAGATAGCCGGCGCGCGCCGCTTCGGTCAGCCGTCGCAGGCGGCCCCAAAGATCCAGTTCCCAGGAGAGGGCCGCGCCCAGCGTAGTGTAGGAGTTCTTCAGAGTCACCCCGGGAGGGATCAACGGAGTGGCGCCGATGCTCGAAAGCTGCTGCGCTCCAAAGCCTGCCTGCGCGTCGAGGAACGGGTATTGATTGGCGCGGGTGATGCCGAGTTGCAGCCGCGCTTCCGCCACGTGCTGCACGGCGATCTGGAGATCGAAATTGTGCTCCAGGGCGGACGCGACCATCCGGTTTAGCGCGGGGTCGGGAAACAGATCCTGCCACTTGGTATCGGCGAGCGACCCGGCCGCACCGCCGGCGGCCGGCGCGCCGCGATATCCGCCCGGCAGCGCCATTTGCGGGCGCTTGTAATTCGGCCCAACGGTGCAACCGCACAGCGCCAGGACGCCTACCGCCGCCAGAATCCGTTTCATTGCGCCGTCTCCGGAAGCGGCGCGGACGCCGCTTCAGGCCGCCGGCGTTCCACGAAGCTCTCGATGATTACATACAGCACCGGAACGATGAAGATCGCCAGCAGCGTCGCGGTCAACATGCCGCCGAAGACCGCCGTTCCGAGCGAGCGGCGCGCCGCCGAGCTCGCCCCGCTGGCCAGCACCAGCGGCAAAACTCCCAGGATGAAGGCGAACGAGGTCATCAGAATCGGGCGCAGCCGGAGGTGCGCGGCCTCCATCGCCGCATCGCGAACGCTTTTGCCGTGCTCGTGGCTGTCCTTGGCGAATTCCACGATCAGGATGGCGTTTTTCGCCGCCAGCCCGATCAACGTGACGATGCCGATCTGGGTATAGATGTCATAGGGGTACGACCGCAGGTACACCGCGCACAGAGCGCCGAACATCCCCAGCGGAAGCGCGAACAGCACCGCGAAGGGGATCGACCAGCTTTCGTACAGCGCCGCCAGGAACAGGAACACCAGCACCGCGGCAAAGCCGAAAATGGCGCCCTCGTTGCCCTGCGCCTGCTTTTCCTGGTAGGTGGTGCCGGTCCATTCATAGCCGAACCCTTGCGGCAGGGATGCGGCGGCTACCTCTTCCATGGCGGTGCTTGCCTGCCCGCTGGAATACCCGGGAGCCGGCGTGCCCAACAGTTGGATCGCGCGGAAGCGGTTGTAGCGGTAGATCACGTCGGGGCCGCCCGATGGCGTGATGGTCGCCAGCGTGGACATCGGCACCATGCCGCCGTCGGAATTGCGCACGTAGAATCGTCCCACCGACGACGGCTGATCGCGGAATTCGGGTTCGGCCTGCAGCAGCACCTGCCAGGTGTGGCCGAACTGATTGAAGTCGTTCACGTACAGGCCGCCCAGGAAAGTCTGCAGAGTGTTATAGGCATCGGTCAGCGAGATCCCCATGGTCTGCAGCTTGTCGGTGTCCATATCGATGGAATAACCCGGCACCGAAGGGCGGAAGGTGCTGATCACCGTCGCGAACTCCGGTCTGCGGTGCGCCGCCGCGATCAAGCTGTCGGCGGCAGCCGCCAGGCCGGCGACATCGCCCCCGGCGCGATCTTCCAGCATGAACTGGAAGCCGCCGGTTGGGCTGAGCCCAAGGATCGGGGGCAGTCCGAAAGCGAACGTGAAGGCCTCCGGAACCTGCGCGAATCCGCGCTGCGCGGCGCCCAGAATGGCGTCGAGTTGCGTCGCTTTGCCGGTCCGGTCTTCCCAAGGTTTCAAGGTGACGATCACCGTCGCCACATTCGAATTCGAAGTGCCGGTGGCAATGTCGAGCCCGCCCAGCACGAAGTACTTATCCACACCTGGAAGCTTGTCGATGACGGCTTCAATCTTGCGCGCGGCTGCGTCGGCGCGGTCGGTGGAAGCGCCATCCGGCAGCCGCATGGAGACGAAAAACGCGCCCTGGTCTTCGCTCGGCAGGAATCCCGCCGGTAGACGTTTGAAGAGTCCATAGGTGAAGAACGTCACCAGGCAGAGCACCACTACCGGTAGCGCCGAGAAGCGAATCAGCCGGATCACGGCGCCCAGGTAGCCGTTCGTGGTCCACTCGAATGCGCTATTGAACCAGTCGAAAGGACGCGAGAGGATGGAGCGCGATTCCCGGTGCGGGCGCAGCAGCAGCGCCGCCAGCGCCGGACTCAGCGACAGCGCGCTGAAAGCCGAAAGCAGCACCGACACCGCGATGGTGAGGGCGAACTGCTTGTAGATTTCGCCGCTGATGCCGCCGATAAAGGCCACCGGCACGAAGACCGCCGCCAGAATGAAGGCGATAGCCACCACGGGAGCGGACACTTCTTCCATGGCCCGCGCAGTAGCTTCTTTCGGGCTCATGCCGTCGTCGATGTGACGCTGCACCGCTTCCACCACCACGATGGCGTCGTCCACCACAATGCCGATGGCCAGCACCAGTCCGAACATGCTGGTGATGTTGATGGAGAAACCCAGCAGCGGGAAAACCCCGAACGTGCCGATTACCGCCACCGGCACCGTGAGCAGCGGAATCAGAGTCGCGCGCCAGTTCTGGAGGAAAATAAAGACCACCAGGATGACCAGCCCAATGGCTTCCGTCAGGGTGAGCAGCACGTCTTTGATGGCGGCGCGCACGAACATGGTGGAGTTGTACGGCACCACATAACTGACGCCCTTGGGGAAACTCGACTTCACGCTGTCCATGAACTGGACCACCTGGTCGGCGGTGGCTACCGCGTTGGCTCCCGGCGCCAGGTACACAATCACATTGGCGGAGGGCTTGCCGTTCAGGCGGCTGTAACCGCTGTAAGTCTGCGCGCCCAGTTCCACGCGGCCGATATCGCCGATTCTCACCAGCGAGGCGTCAGGTTGCGCTCGGACCACGATGTCCGCGAACTGGCCTGGATCGGTCAGGCGTCCGGGGGCGGTCACCGAGTACTGAAAATCGGTGCCGCGCGGCGAGGGGGCCTGTCCGATCGCGCCCGCCGGGTTCTGCCGGTTCTGCGCCTTCACGGCGTTGGAAACGTCTGTGGCGGTGATCCCCAGTTTGGTCATCTTGTCCGGATTCAGCCAGACGCGCATGGAGTAGACTTGCTGCGAACTGAGCCGCGATTCGCCCACTCCCGCCAGGCTGCCGATCTGGTTCACCAGGTTGATTTGCGCGTAATTGGTGAGGAACAGGGCGTCGTATTTATCGTCGCTGGTCACCAGGCTGACCGCCATCAGGAAGGCGGTGGACACCTTCTTCACGATCACGCCCTGCTGTTGCACTTCCGGCGGCAGCCGCGGCAGCGCCACGTTGACCCGATTCTGCGTCTGCACGGCGGCGATGTCGGGATTGGTTCCCAGCTTGAACGTGATGTTGATGACGAGCGCCCCATTGTTAGCGCTGGTCGATTGGTAATACAACATGCCATCCAGCCCCACCAGTTGCTCCTCGATCGGCTGCGCGACCGTCTTCTCCAGGTCCTGCGCGTTGCCGCCGAGGTACGTGGCGGTGATCTGCACCGAGGGTGGAACTACCTGGGGATAGGCGGAAATCGGCAGGCCGGGAATCGCCACCGCGCCCAGAATGACGATCACGATAGCGATCACCATCGCGAAGACGGGACGATTGATAAAAAACTTCGCCATGGCTTAATTCGTCTTCCCCGGCGCGGCCTTTTCCTGGTAACGGATCGGATGCACCACCATGCCGGGACGCACGGTGAGAAGGCCTTCCACTACCACGCGCTCGCCCGGCTCGAGCCCCTGCTCGATCAGCCAGGAATCCCCGATACGCGCCCCCGTCTTCACGCCGCGGCCTTCGATCTTGTCGCCCGCGCCCACCACGTAAACGGTCTGCACGCTTTGGTTCTGCTGTACCGCGCGCTGCGGCACCAGGATCGCTCCGGTGCGATGATCCGCCACATAGCGCACCCGCCCGAACTGGCCGGGAAGCAGGCGATGCTGCGGATTGGGAAACTCGGCCTGCATTTCCAGGGTGCCAGTCCGCGGATCCACCTCATTGAGCGCGTTGGTCACCTTGCCGGTTTGGGCAAACGTCGAGTTATCGGCCAGCAACAGTTGTAAAGGCGGGCCATCCTGCACCGGTCCGCCGGTCTTCTTGAACGCCAGATACTGCGCCTCGCTGACTTTGAAACGAACCCAAATAGGATCCAGCGGGACGATGGTGGTAAGCGGTTGGGTGGCGTTGGGATTCACCAGTCCGCCCACCGGAACCTGGGTATCGCCGATGAGTCCGCTGATGGGCGCCTGGATGGTGCCATATTCCACATTCAGCCTGGCGGTCTGCAGCGCGCCGCGCTGCGCCTCCACTTTGCCCTGGGTGGATTGCACCTGGGTCTCGGTGGAGAGCCTCGTCTGTTCCACGTTGGCTTGATTGGCGCGCACGCTCGCCTGGGCGGAACTGAGCGCGGCAACGGCGGCATCCAGGTCCTGCTTGGCGGCGGCATCCTGCTCCACCAGTGGCTTGAGACGATCATAGTCCTGCTGGGCCTTCAAGAGACTCGATTGCGCCGCGGCGAGATTCGCCTCCGCCTGCCGCAGGGAAACCTGGCGCTGGGCAAAGCTCAGGTCTGCCTGGGTCTGCTGCAGCGTTCCCTGCGCCTGCTGCACTTGCGCTTCAAACGGCCGCAAATCCAGAACGTAAAGCGGTTGGCCCTGAGTGACTTCCTGACCCGGGCGGAACAACCATTTTTCGATGTAGCCTTCCACCCGTCCGCGCACATCCACCATGTTGCGGGCGTAGGTCTGCGCCGGATACTCCGCGTAGATGTCGGCGTCGGACGGGGCTACGGTGACGATCTCCACCGTGGGCGGAGCCGCCTGCGCCGAAACCTGCGATGGACCTTTGGGCCCGCAACCGGCCAGGCTTGCGAGCATTGTGATCGGGACGAGGCCCGACCATACAGACAGTTTCATCGTCGCTCCCAGCGCGTGAATGACCCGATGGTCAGTTTGATTCCAGTTTAACTCAGAGGATTCAGCAAAAAGGGACAGCCTGAAGGATTCCGGGCATGTATAATGCTGACCAGGCAGTCATTTTCCATGTCAGAACCTTCGAAGGCCCGCCAGGTGGCTACCGAGCGGCGCCGCTGTTCTATTTTACAAGCTGCGCGGGCTGTGTTTGCCCGTCAGGGCTATGCCGATACCATGGTGGAAGACATCGCCGTCCAGGCAGGCATCGGAAAAGGCACACTGTACCTCTACTTCCCGTCGAAAGAGCAGATCTACCTCGCAGCGCTGCTGGAGGAGGCGCGGCAGCTAGATGCCGGCTCGCGCGCCGCCATGGTCGCCGCTTCCACGTGGCGCGATAAACTGGCAGCCTATCTACAGGTGCGCGTTCACTACTTCGAAGCACACCAGGATTTTCTGCGCATCTACATGACGGAGTTCCGCGGCATGTGCACCCAGGGCAAGCCCTTCGCGGCGGAGTTCATCCACCTGGCGAATTCCGGCGAGGCCGAACTGGCGCAAGTCTTCGCCGCCGCAGCGGCACGCGGAGAGATTCGCCCCGTCGATCCCGAACTGGCGGCACTGACCGTGTCGGACATCACACGCGGGCTGATGGAACGGCAGCTTCGCAACTGGGGCCGGCCCGTCGGTCCGGACGACGCCGATTTCGCCCTGGAAATCCTGTGCAGGGCCCTGGAATCGATGCCGGCTCAAGCCGTCGCGTGACGCCGGCGGCGGCGCCGGGCACGTTTGCGCGGGCGGCCGAACAACCGCGGGGGTATCATCTCGTCCGGCAGAAGCCTCCGCTCAAAGACGCGACCTTCGAGATCGAATTCCTCGATCCCGTCTGCCATGCCGTTCGTGGCCCCTCGCGGACCGAAGTCCGAGATACCGTTTTCCGACCCGCGCCCGCCAACGCTCGGGCAGAGTTCTCATCTCGCCGGCGCCAAAGGCTCACCTCAATTCCGTTCAGTTCCGTCACTACCCAGCCGGCGATCTTAGGGAAGCCTGCCCAGGTCGAGATCGATTGCCGAGCCCACATGCGGGCGTCGCGTTTCGCGCCCCACTCCCGGCTGTTGGCCGGGAACCGGGGAGCAACCGCAAGGTTCGCCCGGTCGTCCGCGCAAACGCGTCCGGCTCTGCCGGCTCGCCGATAGGCGGAGTTCCCGCGGCGAGTCGTCTGCCATGCCGTTCGCCATTCAAGGGCAACGAAGTTCCCCATCGCCGCTCGTGAAACCGGCGGCCTACGTCGAGCTCACCAAAGGCTCACCTCAATTCCGTTCAGTTCCGTCACTACCCAGTCGGCGATCTTAGGGAAGCCGGCCAAGACTTCTTCCCGCGCCAGGTCCGGTAAGCCGCGGACAATCTCCGCTAGATCCCAGCGGGGCGCACAGGGGAACACGGACATCTTCATCACATCGGCCAGTTGAGAGGCGGCGCGGACCAAGGAAATCAGAGATGCGTCGCAAGTCCCGGTCTTCGGGGGGCTCTCGTGCCAGGCGGCCACGTTCTGCAACTCGATGGGACATCCCCACTGGGAAAGGAGCCATCGGCCCGCTTCGGCGTGGTCAATCTCAAAGAGCTCTCTCTCCGCGGCCAATAATTCGTCCCCACTGAGTTCCGCCAATGCGATCGCCTCCCCATACTCCGGGAAGACATTCACCAAGGCCAGACGGCCTATGTCGTGAATGAGGCCCGCGACATAGTATCTTTCCGGCGGCAGATGGAGGATCGTCGAGAGCCGCTGACAGATCAGCGCCGTGGCGAGGTTATGCCGCCAGCACGAATGTGTGAACGGACCACCCCGGCCGTCGACCAGTCCTCTGACCGCGATGGTGATAATCAGGGCATTGATACGCTCCGTCCCAAGAAACGCCAGAGCCTGAAAAACGTTCCTGATCTCACAACGCGTGGCGAACAGGGGGGAGTTCGCCATTTGCAGCACCTCGCCGGTGAGCACTGCGTCGCTGCGCAGCAAAGCGACGATCTCGGTCAGCGAAGCCGAGGAATTGTGAAGCAATTTCATTAGTTTCATTGCGACCGGGCGGAAGGGCGGCACGTGGGCCATCATCTGGGCGCGTTTCGCCAGGGATGAGTGCAGAGACACCGACACAGGATTGTCCCTCATTTCTCCGCAACCGCAACTGGCTTCGCGACCAGGTTCGCAATGGTGGCCAACAGTTCCGTCGCATTGATGGGCTTGGCCATGTACCCGTCCATGCCCGCTTCCAGGCATCGCGCCCGATCCCGCTTCATGGCATGCGCCGTTAGAGCGACGATCGGGACGTGGGCGCCGGTGCGGCCTTCCTGTTTTCGGATCTCCGCAGTGACTTCGAGCCCGTCGATTTGGGGCATTTGGATATCCATGAGAATCGCATCGAACGACTGCCGCTCCAAGGCCGAGAGAGCTTCCAGACCGTTGTTGGCGAGGGTGACCGCATAGCCTCTTCGCTGGAGCAGAGCCGAGACTAAAGCCCGGCTGACGGCATCGTCCTCGGCGATCAGGATCGATAAAGGAATGCCTTCGCCGACAGCGGAATCGTCCCTCTGGTAGTCCGCGGGCTTGACCAGGTTGAGTAGCGTGGTGAAGTGAAAAGCACTGCCATGCCCTTCCTGGCTATCCAGCCAGATCCGGCCGCCCATCATTTCCACCAGCCGCGCCGAGATGGCGAGGCCCAGTCCGGTGCCCCCGTATTTACGAGTGGTGGAGCCGTCCCCCTGCCGGAACGGTTCAAAAATGACATTCTGCTTCTCGGCGGGGATCCCAATCCCCGTATCGCGCACGCTGAAGCGCGCCATTACGCTGCGATGCCCGACCGGCTCGGCTGTGATCTCCACTCCGACCGAACCCCGCGCGGTGAATTTGATGGCATTCCCGATCAGGTTCAGGAGTACTTGCCGCAAGCGGACGGAATCGCCCGACACGGCATCCGGGCACTGCGAGCCGATTTCACAGTGCAGCTCCAACCCTTTTTGATGAGCCACCGCGAGCATGGTTTTCTCGGCGCCTTCCACGCACTCTCGGAGCGAGAAGGGCGCCTCCTCCATTTCCAGGCAGCCAGCTTCGATTTTCGAGAAATCCAGAATGTCGTTGATGATTCTCATCAACAGGTTAGCGGAAGTTTCCACGGTCTCCAGGTAATCCCGTTGATCGGCCGTTAGCTGGGTGCCCAGGACTACTTGCGTGAAGCCTACGATTCCGTTCATGGGAGTGCGGATCTCGTGGCTCATATTGGCCAGGAACTCGCTCTTGGCCTTCGACGCCGCCTCGGAGGCCAAGCGAGCCGCTTGCAATTCCGCTGTGCGCAGGGTCACCATCCGCTCAACGTCCGCCAGCTTGGCTTCCGCCTGGCGGCTGACGAGCCATTTCTGGGTGAGCGCGTGCGCCAACTGGATGATCTCGATATTGTCGAAGGGCTTCTTCAGAATCAGCAAACTGTCCGAGTGGCCCAAACGGCGTTGCATGTCGTTCCAGGAATAGTCGGAATAGGCCGTGCAAATGACGGTTTGCAGGTTCGGGTCGGCTTGCCGAAAGCGGACGATGGTCTCCACGCCGTCCCACCCGGGCGGCATGCGAATGTCAACAAAGGCCAGCGCGTAGGGACGGCCCTCGGCCAGCGCCCGTTCGACCTTCGCCAGACCCTCTTCGCCTTGATAGGCGGAGTCGATCTGGAAATCCGTGACCGGCACCGGAACGGCGCCGAACAAAAAAGCTTCTGCGTCCTGGATGTCGGCATGCCGTGGGGTTTCACCGCAGAGGATCTTGCGGAGGTCGTCGTGGATCGCGCGATTGTCGTCGACGATCAGGATTCGGTGATTGGATTCAATCAGAGGTGGCGATTTCATGCTACGTTCCTTTCCTGGAACTGGACCAAGGGGAGTTCGAGGACGAAGGTTGCCCCCAGTCCGGAACCTTCGCTCTCCGCCCACAGCGCGCCGCCCATCTGTTTTGCGTCCAACGCGCCGGAGTGCAGCCCAAAGCCGTGGCCGTCGCGTTTGGTAGTGAATCCGTGCGCGAAAATGCGCGTAAGATCTTCGCGCGCGAGGCCGATGCCGGAGTCCTTGACCTCGATTCGGACACGGCCGGATCCATGCGGGCGAATACGAACGCCAATCAGGCGAGGCTTGTCGCGGTTTTCCTTAATTGCCTCTTTCGCATTGCGAAAGAGATTCACGAGAATCTGCAGGACCTTGTGTTTGTCCAAGGTAATGGGCGGCATTTCCTGGAAATCCCTCTCGAAACGAATCTCATGACGCTGCAGACTCGGCTGGACGATGCGGAAGGCATCCGTTACCAGGTCGGACAGACGGATTTCTTCGGTAACTCCGGAAACCTTGGCATAATTCTGCTGTGTGGCCACAATCTCTTTGATGTGGCCGACATGGTCCCGCAGAAGCTCCAACTCCCGGAGTGAGGTTTCCCGCTCCTCCTGCAAATGCTTTGCCAGCATGGACAAGTACGGTATGAGCCGTTGGCCCTTCGGATCGTGCGTGAGAAACTCCGCAAGATCCTGTTCGTGAAGCTGGAGCATGTCGAGAGCGGAACCGAGCTTGTCTACGCGTAGCTCGCGGATCTTGCCGACGACAATGGTGGTGGAGACGTTCACGCTGTTCAACACATTCCCCACGTTGTGGAGCACGCCCGTGGCAACTTCAGCCATACCGGAGAGGCGCGAGAGTTCGATGAGGTGTTGTTGCGCTTCGGCCAATGCGGCATGAGCCCGCTCTTTGGCGTATACCTGGTCTTGCAGTTGTTGGGTTCGCTCCGCGAGCGCGGCGTCGCGCCTCTCGATCTCCTCGAGCATGGTGTTAAAAGAATCGGCCAGCACTCCAAGTTCGTCGGACGAAGTGACCGTAACGCGATCCGCGAAGTAGTGGGTCTCGGCGATGCGCTCCGCAACCTGGGCCATTGCCAGGATGGGACTGGAGACACGGGATTGCAGAACCACCGCCACGATGGCCGCCACCACCAGGCTAAGCACGACGATCAGGGCCGCCCCACCGAGGTATTGGCGCAATACCGCCGCCACGGATGGGATGCTGGCGGCCAGAACGAGTGTGCCCACCCGTTCGCCCTCGGCGCTGACGGCGCGCGTGAGCACCAGGGCGTCGGTTTCCCGGCGAGTTCCATCCGCGGGGCGGCTTGGGCATCCGCTGGCGGCCCTCCGATAGAACGTGGCGAAACAATCGCCTCGCGCGGTGTACAACACGGCATCGCGCACCAGATTGTCGGCGCGCAGCGACGCCAGAAGCTCAGTGGCGGCCTTTCCATCGTCGAGCGTGATGGCGGGGGCCACCTGGTCCGCGACGATATTCCCAATGGCCGCCACCTCCGCGCCGGTATCCTGCCAGAACCGGTGCAGATCGAGCCACGAAAAGCCGGCTGCGGCAATTACCGCCGCAACCAGGCTGCCGCCGGCCATCAGGCTGGTCAACTTCCAGCGCAAAGACGAATACTTCTGCTTCACGGGCGCCTCCCTTTGATCTGGCCATACCGCAGCAGCTTGGAACTGATCTCAATTCCGGTGTCGGCGAGCGCTTGTAAATTGACTTCGAAACTCATGTGACCGTCAACCAGCAGCAGGTTCACGGCGCCTCCGTAATCCAGGAAGCGATCCGATTCGCCGATGGTCAGCGCATGGGTGGAACGAGCTCCCGCCAGTGCCGGCTTGATCTCGGAGCTCTTGTCGGTGGCCACATACAGCACCTGGCAATCGTGTGGTTCCGCGGCGGACTTGCTTTCGACGACCCGAATGAGCCGGCCGTTCACGACTTTTCCTTCGAGGGCACGCCGCAGAACCTGCGCCAGGGACGCCCGGCCCAGCACTTCCACGGTTAGGGCGGTATCGGCGGAAGGGAGGTGCGGCCATTCGGAATACCGGAGGAAGCTCAACACGATGGCTGATTTGAGCTCATCCTCGGGCTCGGAGGTAGCGGCATGCGAACATACCAGCAGCCCAAATAGAGCCAGGCCGGCAAGAATGCGCGTCCGTTTGGTAGGCAGCCTCATGGTCTTCTCTGCCCGGGTCAGAAGCGTTGCGTCCACTTGAGCACGAAGGTTCTCCGTATGGGAAGGCTGATGCCCGGCGTCACGGCGTACGCCTCCAGCACTCTGCGGTCCGTCAGATTGTCCACGGAAAAACTGAGTTCTCCGGAATGGGTGGGGCGCCAACCCAGTCGAGCGCCTATCAAAAAGGCGCCAGGCAGAGCATGGATCTCGTCTCTCGATCTGGCTTTGGCCGTCAGGTCCAAGCGCAAGTTTCGCGATAGATCGTGCTGCGAGCGCAGCAACGCCTGGTGGGGCACCGTCATGGGTTGCGACGTCCATAGGTAATCGACATAAGTCGATGCCGGCAGCCACAAGGTTTCATTCAGATAGGAATACGATGGGATGAGCCGCCAACCGTGGCTTACCTGCCACATCCCCCAGATCTCGCCACCGTAGGAGCGGCCCGTCCCGGCGTTGTTAGCCACCAGGGGTATCGAAAAACTCGGAACCGGCCCGTTAAAGGTGATGGTAGGCAGCAAAGGGGATTGGACCGCCTGCAGCCTGCCGTAATAACTCCAGAAGATGGAGGCATCCACCGACCACCGCTGGCCGGACTGGAGCCGGTAACCCAACTCGAGACTCCTCTCAGTTTCGGAACGCAGAGATGCGGACCCGTATCCCGTGAATGTGACGGGCAGGCCATCTATCACCGTTTCTCCTTCATCGATGCGTACGTCCCGGTTGAGGCGGCTCGGCAAATCCACGGCGCGCGACACCGCCATCCAGACGGACTGTCTGGAACTGGGGGTGTACAGAAGACGAAAACTCGGCTGGTACTCGAGATGGCGAAAGGAGCCATAATCGAGGCGCACGCCGGCCGAGGCCATGAGCCTGTCGGGAACGAGTTGCCACTCATCGCGCGCCACCACATCGCCCACCCGATAGGTGTAGCTCGGCGGTATAAACGAGGCAAAACGGTTGGAGAAAGTATTGTCCCAATATTGCTGATAACCGGCGCCCCAATAGAGCTCGTTCCGCTCGCCGGTTTTCCAGCGTTGCTGAAAATCGACGGTCATGTTGTTCACCGTCCCGCCCACGTAGTTGAGGTTGTTGTTGTCGCGGTTGTAGGAGAAATTCAGGACGCTCTCCGTCGAGGCCGAAGCGGTGTGGGTCCAATTGCCCTGCAGGTAGCCGCCTGCGTAACCCGTGTGGCCGCCTTCCAGGTCTGCGGTGACCGGCACCAGGACCGGATAGGCGAAGAGTTCGTGCCCGCCCACCTTGTACAGATCGCCCTGCACCCTCCATTGGTCTTTGTCGGTCGGTTTGCCGTCGAAGCGAAACCCCAGCCTGCCTTTGGCCGTGTCCAGGTTGTTCACCGCAGGGTCCCGCAAGGAGTAGCTGCCCAGGCTAAAGTAGCCGGGTGAGCCATAAGCCGGCGTACTCTCTTCTAGTTTGCCCCAGACCCGGTAGGCGAACCTGTCGCTCGGAGCGGCGCCCCAGCGGACCTCGGCGTCGCCGCGCAGCTCATTTCCCGTGGCGGCACTGGCTGTGCCGCCCTTCGTCTCTTGCGCTCGTTTGGTGATAATGTTGATCACGCCGTTGACAGCGTTCGGGCCCCACATTACGGCTCCCGGTCCGCGCACGACCTCGATCTGTTCGACATCCTCCAGGTCGACGTCGACGGCGTCCCAGTTCACGCCGCCGAAAAGCGGCGTGTAGAGGGACCGCCCGTCAATCATGACCAGAATCTTATTGGCATATATACTGGCGTCTCCCCGGGCGGACACTATCCAGGAGCGGCCATCGATACGGAGCACGGTAAGGCCTGGTACCCATTGCAGCGCCTCGGGAATACAGGTGGCGCCGGACCGGCGGATGTCTTCGGCGGTCAGTACGAATATGGCCGCCGGGGCTTTGGAGAGTTCTTGCGCTTTCCGTCCCACGGAAGTGACTTGCACGTTGAAGAGCTCGTCGACGCCCAGCTTGTCGAGAGCGTCGGTGGGCGCACCGACGTGCTGTGCCGAGGAGATTCCCACAACACACGCGAACGGGAGCAAGAGAGAAAATGCCTTCACCGTACGCATATCGGCAAGACAGGCTCCGATTATAGTGTTTCGGTGAGCCCCCATTGTGGGGCGGACCCCCTGGTCCGCGGCCGACCCCCCGGTCGGCCTGCTGGCGATTGCAGACGCCTGATTCTTCGAGAGAAGAGCGGGTCCGGGGGGACCCGGCCCAGAGGGCACCCCGACCAAGGGGGTCCGCCCCACGAATTATGCAGATGCCCGACATTGCGAAAACTAAGTGGCATTCGCCTCTTAGCCCCTGCCCCACAATTTGTAACACAGTAGTGTTAGGGTCCGCCGGGCTCGCGCCGCGGTGTATTGCCAGGAGGTAGCGGGTGGCAAAACATCTGCGATCTGGGAATTGGAAAGCCATACTCGGGGATTGCATCCACAATATGCGAGCAGCGCCCGACAACCTGATTTGCGGCCTCGCGCGGACGCAGGATCGGTTCTGCGCATGCAAGGATCGGTTAGAGAATCGTGGAATCCAAGAGAGCTATGGCCACGCCGCGCGCGCTTAGCTCATCCAACAACTGCGTGACGGCCGCGGAATGCCCGGTCTCCGCGGGAACCACCACGGCCCATTGCAGGTTCTCGCGGAACTCCCGGGGACTGATTTGCCAGGCACGGAGCTCCACCGGAGTTTCGGCCGCGATGCGGATCAACGACCAGTGCCGGACCAATGCCAGAGCCGTAGCGCGGTCGGGCCGGGGGCCGCGCACAATGAAGTGGTTGTCGCCATGCACTAAGATTCCCACCTCGTAAGGCATCGCCAAATGGTAACGCGGAAGGGTTCTAAAATGAACTGGTGTCTTCCCGACAGAAGAAGCGCAGCCAGACGGTCTCGCGGTCCGCGGAGCCTTCCCCGTCGCTGCACACCTCGGCTCCGCGGTTCCTGGAGCGGCGCGCCGGCACGCTGGCGGTGCTGCTGGTACTGATCGCATCGGCGAGGATCGTGGCTACTTATACCGTCTTCAATCACACCTCCGACGAGCCGGCCCACATCGCCTGCGGCATGGAATGGTTGGACCAGCACATTTACCACTACGAACCGCAACACCCACCCCTGGCGCGGATCGCCGCCGCGCTCGGACCTTACCTCCTGGGCATCCGCTCGCAAAAGACCAGGGGAACCGATTTGCTGGCGATCACCATGGAAGGCTCGCTGATTTTGTACCACGACCACCACTACGATCTGACTCTGGCGATGGCGCGACTCGGCATCCTGCCGTTCTTCTGGGTAGCGTGCCTGGTGGTCTATCTGTGGGCCAAACACCAGGACGGAACAGGCGTCGCGGTAACGGCTGTATTTCTCTTCACCTTCCTGCCTCCGGTACTGGCTCATGGCGGGCTCGCCACCACCGATATGGCGCTGACCGCCTTCTTGGGAGCCGCTTTTCTGAGCGCGCTTCTCTGGGCGGAGAAGCCAACGTGGAAGACGGGGCTGCTGTTCGGGGCCTCTACCGGCTTGGCTGTAGTATCGAAATTCTCCAGCCTGGTCTTCTTCCCGGCTGCCGTCGCGCTGGCTCTGGCCGGATACTTCTTCTTCGAGCGGCCCGCGCTGCCGGCGTTGGCTGCCGCGGTGAGAAAGCGACTGCCATCCGCCGGGTTGGCCGTGGCGACGGGAGCATTGCTCATCGCGGTGGTGTATCGGTTTTCGCTGGGTGAGTTGTTCGCCGGCATTCAGGCGGTCGAGGCCCACAACGCCGGCGGCCATCCTAGTTATTTGCTGGGCCGCCACAGCAACGCCGGTTTCTGGTATTTCTATCCGGTGATCCTGGCGGTGAAAACGCCGCTTCCCCTGTTGGGGCTTCTCGGCTTCGCCTTGTGGTGGGCATGCCGCGAACGGAGCCGGTTGCAGCATAACTGGCCGGTGCTGGCCTTTGTAGCGGGGGTCCTGCTGGTGGCCCTCTTCAGCCGAATCAACATCGGGGTGCGCCACATTCTGCCGGTGTATATTGGATTCTCGCTGCTGGCCGCGGCTGCAATCCCAGAGCTGTTGGCGCGTGCGCGAACGCGTACGTGGATGCGGGCGGGCCTCGGTTTGCTGGCAGTCTGGTTTGCCGCCTCATCGCTCTGGAGCCATCCGGATTATCTGGCGTACACCAACGAACTGGCGGGGAGCCAACCGGAGAAGATACTGGCCGATTCGGATCTCGACTGGGGCCAGGATATGAAGCGCCTGTCCGCGCGTTTGCGCGAACTGGGAGCAAATCAGGTGACGTTCGATCCCCTCATCCTGGCCGATTTCGAGGGTGAGTTGGGTTTTCCGAAAATCGTACCTTCCAATGCGGCGACACCTTTTCCCGGATGGAACGCCGTCAGCCTGTCACTCTGGAAAGTGCGGCGACTGGGGCTCTTGGACAGCCACCCGGAAATCACGCCCTGGCCTGATCGGGTGCCGGCGGGCGAACGCGTGGGCAAGGGAGTGATGCTCTGGTACTTCCCGCCGCGCACGGATCGGCAAAGATAACGTACAGTGGGAGCTATTCCATGCTAATTCTGATCGTTCACATTCACATCAAAGCGGAGCACATCGAGGCCTTCCGCGAAGCCACTATGGAAAACGCGCGCAACAGCGTCCAAGAGCCCGGAATCGCGCAATTCGACGTCATGCAGCAGGCCGACGACCCGTCGCGCTTCGTGCTCTACGAGGTCTATCGCGACGCCGCGGCTTCGGCGGCGCACAAAGAAACGGCGCATTACCACGCCTGGGCGGCCAAGGTGGACCATATGTTCGCCGAACCGCGCACGCGCGCTCTGTACCAAAGCGTTTATCCCGAAGACGCGGGCTGGTAACGGCCATGCGCTTCGAATTCGCGACCGCGGGGCGGATCGTGTTCGGCGCCGGGGCGGTTCGCGAGGTGGCCGCGGCGGCCGCCACCATGGGCCGGTATGCCGTGCTGGTGACGGGCGCCAACTCGGAGCGCGCCGCGCCCCTGGCTGCCGCTCTGGCGGCGGCGGGGATCGGCTGCCTGCCGTTGGCCGTCCGCGGGGAGCCGTCGATCGCCTTGATTCGCGAGGCTGCGCCGTGGGCGCGCGGGCACAACTGCGACCTGGTGGTGGCGATGGGCGGCGGCAGCGCTTTAGACGCCGGCAAGGCCCTGGCGGCCCTGCTCACCAATACCGGCGACCCGCTGGATTACCTGGAAGTCATCGGACGGGGGCAACCCCTAGAGCGCTCACCGGCGCCGTGCATCGCTATCCCCACCACCGCCGGCACGGGATCCGAGGTCACGCGCAACGCCGTGCTGGCTTCACCCGAGCACCGCGTGAAAGCCAGCCTGCGCAGCGCGTCTATGCTTCCCCGCCTGGCCGTAGTGGATCCCGAGCTGACGATGGACCTCCCGCCGGCGATTACCGCTTCCTCGGGTCTCGACGCCCTTACCCAGTCGATCGAACCATACGTTTCTCCGCGGGCCAACGCCATGACCGACCTGTATTGCGTAGAAGGAATCCGGCGCGCCGCCGCCGCGCTGCCGCGCGTGTACGCCAACGGACACGACGGCGAAGCGCGCGGCGCAATGGCATGGGCCAGCCTGCTGGGAGGCCTGGCGCTGGCCAACGCCGGGCTGGGTGCGGTCCACGGCTTCGCCGCCCCGGTGGGCGGCATGTTCCCCGCCCCACACGGCGCCGTCTGTGCGGCCCTACTGCCGCACGCTATGGAAGTAAATGTTCGTGCGCTGCGCCGGCGCGCCCCGGAGAGCGATGCCCTGCGGCGGTATGACGAAGTGGGGCGCCTGCTGACGGGCCATGCGCAGGGCGGCGCGGAAGACGGCGTGCGCTGGACCGCGGAAATCTGCCGCAGGCTGGAAATCCCGCCGCTGCGCGCATACGGCGTGGGTCCGGGCGATATTGCGGTGCTGGTGGAGAAGGCCGCCCAAGCCAGCAGTATGAAGGGCAACCCTATCGTGCTGACGCCCGAGGAACTGGCGGAGATCCTCACACGGGCGGTATGAAGTTGGCCGACAACAAATTGAATCCTTCGCACGCCGGGCAACGGTAAGTCTGCAACAGTCCCATCAGTTTACGGAGCGGCGTTTTTGCCCGCAGGTATGCCTCGGAGTGGCCCGACCCACAGCGCACGCACACGTTTACCCAAACTTCGGCGGACTCCGCGCCGGCAACGTTGCCGAAGCGGAACGACCAGCCGTATTGGCTGAGCCGTGTGTGCCAGCGGCGGTCCAGACTTCGCAGCAGCCAGATCAAAACCGCTAGAAACCGCTCGTTGCCGAAGGCGAACAGGGCGATGCGGCGCGGGGGAGGAGCCACAAAATTGTGCGCGTTCAAGAAGGAAAGAGAGCTGAACAGCACCGTAGTGCCGCGCAGCGGCAACGCCGTCAGCCGCACGATAAGGCCCGATACTTCGGCGGCGGAACGAAACGGATTCACGTGTCCGCCGCCGCGTCCCAGCCAGCGATAGATGCGGTCGGTCAGCGTAGTGGCATCGGGCACGGCAACATACAACGCTCCGTCTGGTTTTAAGATTCGTCCGGCCTCGCGCACGGTGGCTTCCAGTTCGGTGAAGTGCTCCAGGCTGTGGTTGCTGACGATGAGGTCGAATGAGCCCG
>Ga0302320_10012817_pt1 | contig 17564 bp, 15 predicted proteins | sample Bog_T0_3_FD_202130 | JGI IMG/M metagenome (GOLD analysis project Ga0302320, IMG submission 202130) | Peat permafrost microbial communities from Stordalen Mire near Abisko, Sweden - Bog_T0_3 | ecosystem: Environmental > Terrestrial > Soil > Wetlands > Peat | place: Sweden: Abisko, Stordalen Mire...
CAGGCTCCGGAACGTGGCTGATTGCGGAGCAGGTTTGGACAGGCTCGGTGAGCGACGCCGTGGATGTTACGCAGCTCGAGGCGCATCCGGTGATCGCCCTGACCTTTGACGATCTCCCGGCGGCGGGCAGCCTGCCGCCGGGCGAGAACCGGACCAAGATTGCAACCAAGCTGGCGGGAGAACTGAAAGCCGACCACCTGGAGGGCACTTACGGATTTGTAAATGCGGCGAAGCTGGTGAACGATGTGGATGCGCAGCAGGCTTTGCGGATCTGGGTGGATGCAGGGATGAGTATTGGCAGCCATACCTGGTCGCATCTTTCCCTGAGCGACAACACGGCCGAGGCGTTCGAGAACGAAATCGCGCTGAACGAACCGACGCTCGCGGAATACGCGGGCGCACGCGACTGGCATTGGTTCCGCTATCCGTTCTTGTGGGAGGGCGACACGTTGGAGAAACGGCATGCCGTTCGAGCGTACCTGAGGGATCGCGGATATCGCGTGGCGCAGGTATCTCTCGATTTCGAAGACTACGCCTGGAACGATGCGTACGGCCGCTGCTCTGCGAAGAAGGATGAAGCGGGGATTGACTGGCTGAAGAAGAGCTACCTGGAGACGGCCACCGAATACATCAAGCTGGGACGCGAAGAACAGAGAATTGCATTCGGACACGAGATCCCGAATGTGATGTTGCTGCACGCAACGGCCTTCACGACCTTGATGCTGCCGGAATTGATCAACCTGCTGCGGTCGGAGGGCTTCACCTTTAAGACGCTGCCGGAGGTGGAGAGCGACGAAGCCTACACGCTGGACCCGGACGCCGCGTTGAAATACGGCGGAACGCTGCCGGATCAGTTCATGGACTCACGGCACCTGAAGTATCCACCGTTTCAACCAAAGCCGGTTGCCACGTTGAAGACGCTTTGCCAGTGAGCATTCGCTTCCTGTGAAACTACTTCACCGGCATCAGATTCAGCTCGCGGGCAATTTGCAAGGCGACGCGGGGTGGCTGATCGACGGATGTGCAGATGGACATTCTCGGCTTGGGCATATAGCTGACGTCGAAGGTGCCTTCGCTGTGCAACTCCTCGAACAACGCGGCGGAGGTGAGCTTCTTGAATTGCAGCCGGGTGAGGCTGCCCATGCGACGCTTCAACTCCGGAAGCGGACAGGTGAGCTCAATGAAGTCGACGTCGCCCCCCGACGCAGCAATTGTCACCAGGGTGTTGCTGATAAAGACTGGACGGACCGTCGATTCAGGATTGAAGGTAAAGATCATGCCCGGCAGGCCGGAGCGCGCCGCTTGGTCGAAGATGGAGAGCCAATATTGCTCGCGCAGCTCGACGAATTGCGGGCTCCCGAACTCGAAGACGTTGAGGAGCAGGTCTACAACCAGGTGATTGTGGAAGAGCTTATAGCCGGTGATAGCCGCAAGCTCCTGGCCGATGGTCATTTTGCCGACCGCGGGCATGCCATACAAGAAAATGAGCTTCATGGTTTTTCGCTCCCCTGCGACGCACTGCGTGCTGCGCTGGAACTTCTACTTTTTCCCGTCCGGTGAAGGGGCCGGGGCGGTTTTTAAATACTTGTCCCACCAGGCGAGCCATCGCTCATAACGATCGCGAATGTAGCTCGGCCGCGTGAATCCATGGAACTGTCCAGGATAGACCACCAGCTCGGTGGGCCTGCCTAAGGACCGCAACGCTTCATACATTTGCTCGCCGCCCAGCAGGGGTACGTTCATGTCGGACGTGCCTCCCATAAACAACATCGGCGTGTGAATGCGCTTATCGATCTCCAGGAACGGATAGCTCATCTTCAGATAGAGGGGAAGGTTCTTCCAGGGAGGGCCAAGTTCATTGTCGTACTGCAGGATATACTGGTCCACGCCGTAGAAGGACATGGGCGCGGCTACGCCCGCGCCGCTGATGGCCGCCTTGAAGCGATCGGTGCTGGCCACGGTGTAATCCGTGAGGATGCCGCCGTAGCTCCAGCCGGTGACGGCGAGCTTGTCAGGATCCGCAACGCCCATGGCAACAAGCTTGTCGACCCCGGCGAGCAGGTCCTGCACTTCCTTGTCGCCCCAGTCGGCGGCGATGGCTTTGGAATAATCCTCGCCGCGCCCGGAACCGCCGCGGTAATTCACGTTCAGTTCCGCGTAGCCTTTGGCAGCTGCAAACTGGCGGAGGAAGTCGAAGCCGTGTTCGTCCTGGCCGTTGGGACCGCCGTGAATGTACAAGATCATGGGAACCGGTGAACCAGCCTTGAACCCAGCTGGACGGGTGAGAAGGCCATGCACATCGGTGCCGTCCTTGCTCTTGAACTCGACGTCTTCCGTGGGGACGAGATTCAATTCGGCAAGCAAGGCATCGTTGTGGGCGGTGAGTTTGCGAAGCTGGCCACCCTCCAATGCGTAGATCTCCGCTGGCGCATTGTCGTTGGTGTAGCTGACGGCAATATGACCGCCTGCCGCATCCCAGCTCATGACGGTTCCCTGCTGGGTGACGAGCCGCTTCTCTCCATCCCCGGCAAGCTCGACTTCCGCCGGGTACTGGTTGCGGTCGTCGCCGACGAGGTAGCTGAGGTGGCCGTTGGGTGAATAGATCGGCGCATGCACGCCGCGGTCGAGTTTGGCGGCGGGGTAGCTCACTTGGCCTTCAAGGGTGACCACAGCAGGTCGCGGCTGCGAGTACTCCAGCAGCTTGAGCTCGCTGCCCTGGGTGTAGGCAACGGATTTTGAATCGGGCGACCAGGCGAGGCGGCCGTTGTCCGATCCAGCCCAGGTAGTGAGCTTGCGCGGCGCGGAGCCGGCCTTTGATGCAACCACGAAGACGTCGGTGTTGTTGCTGCGATCGGGGTCGGGGTCCTGATTGCTCACATAGGCGACCCATGTGCCGTCGGGCGACCAGTCTGCATCCTCTTCTTCCACGCCTTTGGACGTTGTGAGCTTCTCGGGCTTCTTGGTGGCAAGATCGTAGAGATAGAGCGAGTCGAAGGCATCGTTGCGCAGGTAGCCCTGGATGTCCTGCTTGAAGTGGTAGCGGTCGACAACAATGGGTTTGGGCGGAGCGGGTGGCTTGCCTTCCTCGGCATCGGGCTCCGCCTTGGGATGGAGCGTGATCAGGAGTTTCTTGGAGTCCGGCGACCAGGCGTAGTCCTCGATCTCCTGATCGGTGATGGCGGTCAACTGCTCGGCTTCTCCTCCGCGCCGGTCGAGAACCCAGATCTGCGTGCCTTTGGCGGGCCCCGGCCGCGACGACAAAAAGCTGATGTACTGGCCATCGGGGCTGAAGTGGGGAGCGGAGGCGCCCTCCTTGCCATAGGTGAGTTGAACGTGCGCAGAGCCATCCCACTTCACCATCCACAGGTGGGTCTGGCTCTTGTCTTCCTTGGTGTCGATCTGGCTAACGGTGTAGACAACCCAATCCCCTTCCGGCGAGACGACGGGGCTGCCGACACGCTGCAGGCGGGCGAGATCGTCGAGGGTGATGTCGCGTTTCTTCGAGGGGTCGGCAGCGTGCGCCGGCGCCACTGCTAGGGCGAACGCAAGACAGGAAAGCAAAGCCAGGGATTTGCGCAGCATGGGCAGAGATTATCACCTTGCGCCGCGGGAACAAACGGATAGAGCCATATTGGAAACGGCGCAGACCTGAATCTTTTTGGCATCCCGCCCTTTCCGCAAAAACAGCCGAGAGGATGGGGCGCGGGAGTCTACTGCAAAGGCAAGAAGGCTCGAGTTGAACGCGGTCAGCGCAGTTTTTCGCGCACTTCGGGCCGGACAAGATAGAGGAAAAACACCAGATTGAGCAGCCCCTGCACAATGGCCGCACCCTGATGCTGGGTGGAGAAGATCCATGTGTTGTAGGAAACGAGCAGGAAGACCGCAGCCAACGCCAGCGACCATGCCCAGCGAAAGAGCATGAGGAGTCCCGCGCTGGCGGTGATGAAGACGGCGGAAAAGACGAGAAAGACCGGCGGATAGTGACGGCCGCCAACAACGCCGAGAATGATCACGCCGGACAAGACCAGCAGGTAAAGGCTGATGGCCGCAAGGCCGGGGAGTGGGAAGAGTTCGCGGCGAGGCGGCCGCACGGTTTGGTTCTCGATTTCGCTGCTCATAAGGTATGCAGATAGGCCAGCAAATCGCTCATCTGATCGTCGGTGAGGCGAGTAGCGGGCATCTGGTTGCGGCCATGGAGGATCACGTAGGTAAGGCGCTCATCGGTGGGCGGCGCACCGGAGGGCATGGCCTTGACTTTGGTGAGAGCCTGCAAGCCGGGGCCGTTCAGCGGCCGCGTGGTGGTGGGGTGGTGGCACTTGGCGCACTTCTGACTAAAGACGATGGCGCCTCTACCCTCTTCGACAGTCCATAAGGCCTCCGGCTTGGACGCGGGCAGCGATTTGCAACCCCACCATATCATGGCGCAAGGCAGGACGAGAAGGATGGCCGCATGGTATGGAGTGCGCATTCTGGTTTGATGATACAGGCCTCACTCAGCGGCAGCGATCGTCTCCGCGATGCGGTCGATGGCCTGGATCTCGGCGCTGCTCCCTGGCCGATGCCCGTTGACCATGATGGAGAAAGCCAGCACTTTGCCGCTCGCCGCAGTGAGATAGCCGCTCAGAGCGTTGCTTTCGTTCATGGTGCCCGTTTTGGCCCACAGGCGGCCTTTGAGCGGCGAGTTCTTGAAGCGGTTGACAAGCGTGCCATCGACGCCGGCAATGGGGAATGTGTCGCGCCACGCCGTACCCCAGCCGGTGCGCGAGGCATAGCTGAGCAGTTGCGCATACGCGCGCGGTGCGACCCGATCGTCGGGACTCATGCCGGACCCATCGTAGAGAAAGAAATCGGCGTCATTGACACCGGCTTCCAGCATGAATTGGCGGGCCACGCGCGATCCCTGGGCAAAGCTTCCGTCGCTTCCGAAGACTTTGCCGAGCAGACGCAGGGTGAGCTCCGCATGCAGGTTCTGGCTGATCTTGTTGGTGAGCATGAGGTCCTGCACGAGCGGGATCGAGACGTGAGTAGCCAGCACACGGCGGTCTTGGACCGGCGCGACGATGATGGTTTGTTGCGAAGGGCCGATGTGAACCGTCTGCGCGCGCTGATCTTGAAACTCACCGGTCGTCTGGGACGACTTGTGCAGCGAAGTGGGCGAACCGGTGACCGCGACGCCGCGGGACATCAAGGCGACTTTGAAGCAGGCGGCGGTGTATTCCGCGGGGTCGTCCACAGCCAGGCCGGAATGGAGGCCATTGGGCGGCGAGGTGCCCCAGGCGCGGACCAGCGGTGAGCCTGGGCGGCGATCCAGGCCCGGATGAGCAACCTGGCCGGCGGGTGCGGGCGCCATGGTGTTTTCCAGTGTGAAGTAGTCCACGTTGGGCTCCCATGTGGCCAAGGTTGTCGTGGGCGAGGCGGGATCGACGACGACATTCAGCTCGATGGTGTTTTCCGCAAAGGTGAGAGCGGAGACCGGAGCGCCATAGCTCCATTGCAGGTCGTCCCAGGACCAGGATTGTCCGTAGGGCTCGTCGACATAGAAGCTGTCGTCGCCGACGATATTGCCATCGACCGTGCGAATGCCTGCTTGCTCCACCTGCTGCGCCAGCAGATTGAGAACATCCATGTCTTTGGGCGGAGCTTGCGGTTCGGCGGGTTCGGAGGTCGACGCGGCAGGAGTGGCGGTTGCGAGTGGAGGCGGACGATACGGGTAGTGGCGGCGGCTGAGTGTGGGATCGCCGGAGCCTAGCAAAGCAATGTCCCCGTGCAGCACGCCCTGGCTATCGACCACGCCGCTGGTCACTACGTTGGTGGTGAAGGCCAGGTCGTTCACCGGCAGCAAGGCGAAAGCGGCGGCCGTGGTGACGAGCTTCACGTTCGAAGCCGGGGTAAAGAGCAATCCGTCATTCAGACCAAAGAGAGCCTGCCCGTCGAGGGTCTTCACACTGATGCCGAATTGAGCGTGGCTGAGCGCGGGATCGGCCAACAGGGTATGGAGCCGGTCCGCCAAGACATTCGCGGCAACCGGTGCGGACTTGCGGGGCCCGGGGCGGGACTGCGACAGAAGTCCGCCGGGAACCAGCGCAACGGCCAAAAAGAGCGCAAGGGGTCGCTGAAAGCCAGGCATGGAGGGAGTTTAGCAGGGGAGCAGAGCGGCGGGGTACCATTCATGCTGAGAGCTTCCCTGCCGATGTGCAGAGAAGAGGCGGGTTAGCGATCCTGGCGACAACGGGCAGCAACGTGAACCGATCCGGACGAACATTGAAAACGTGGAAGCTCCGCGGCCGATCCATTGACCTCGGCCAGCGCACGCTGGTGATGGGCGTGGTGAATATTACGCCGGATTCGTTCAGCGACGGAGGAGCATTTCTCGCACCAGACGCGGCCGTAGCGCATGGGCTGCGCTTGCTGGACGAGGGCGCGGACCTGCTGGACCTGGGCGCGGAGAGCTCGCGGCCGGGATCGAATGCAGGGCGGTCGGAGGAGGAAGGTGCCGCGGGGATCTCTGCGGACGAGGAGCAAGCGCGGCTGCTTCCGGTGCTCGAGGGCCTTTTGAAGGCACGCCCGGGTGCGCTGATTTCCGTGGACACTTACAAGGCCACCACGGCACGCATGGCGGTTGCGGCCGGCGCGGAGATTGTGAACGACATCAGCGGACTGCAATGGGATCCAGCCATGGCAGGGACGTGCGCCGAGTTGGGTTGTGGCGTGGTGTTGATGCATACGCGAGGCCGGCCGCATGAGTGGAAGACGCAACCAGCGTGGGTGGGCGACGAATTGCTAAAGGCTGTGTGCGCGGGATTGCGCGCTAGCATGGATGCAGCAGCATGGGCGGGGATCGGCACAGAATCGATCGTGATCGACCCCGGCTATGGTTTTGGCAAACGCGGCCGCGAGAACCTGCTGCTTTTGGCGCGGCAGGCCGAGTTGCTGGTTCTAGGCCGTCCCATTCTGGCAGGCCTTAGCCGCAAAAGTTTTCTGGGGAGTGTGCTCGCTCCACTGCACAACGGACGCCCTGCGCCCATCGAGGCTCGGGAGACAGCGAGCGTTGCGGCCATGGTGGCATCGATCTTGCATGGGACTTCCATTGTGCGGGTGCACACTGTCCGCGCTGCCGTGGAAGCTGCCCTGATTGCCGACGCGATTCTGCGCTAAGGAAGCAGTCCGCCACGCGACCTTTGGATGAGCTGTGGAAAATTACCATGCAACTTTAGACCCCTGGATCGGTTCCAATCGATATGGCTCAAACGGCACGAGCCTGTGAAGAGACATTCCAGCCGTCCAACCTGCCATTCGGGATGCGGGTGCTGCAAAGCAACTGTGGTCTTTCCGTCCAAGTCGCTGGCCAAGCGCAAAGTACTGCCTCAAAAATCGAAGAGAACATCGGGAGTGGCACCATGAAGTTGAAGAAGAGCCGGATTGAACTGGCACGGGAAATCATCGCTAACTTGCGGCGCGGAATGAATCGGCCCTCAATGGAGCAAAAGTCGGCTGACAAACTCCGGGAAGCCGAACCCTTCCTGCCCATGCCCACACCACGCGGCAGAAAGTCGCGCCAACTGCAAACGTCGCATACTTAGCCGACACTTCCCTTCCCAACCAGGAATGACCTTACACGCCATCAGCTGGGTGCCAGACGATAGAGCACATGCGGACGGAGTGGATGGTCTTGCGCTAAATTGGGATGGTTGAAGTCCGCAGGCGCGTCATGCACCATGCCGATCTTTTCCATTACCCGCCGGGAGCGCCGATTGGCCGCGGTGGTGAAGGAGACCAGGCCGGGCAGTTGCAGCGCGGCAAAAGCATGCTGAACCACCGCGCGCGCGCCTTCCGTGGCTAAGCCCCTTCCCCAAAAGTCATAGGCCAACCGCCAGCCGATCTCGACGGCAGGCAGGAAGGGCGCAGGGAAGGTGGGAATACTGAGGCCGACAAAGCCGATGAACGCTTGCGATTCGCTGAGTTCGGCGGCGTAGAGGGTGAAGCCGTGCTGATCGAAGTGGCGCTCGATCCGCTCGACAGCCTGATCCGATTCGTCGGGCGTGAGGGTGGAGGGAAAGTATTCCATCACGCGCGGATCGGCGTTGAGGGCCCGAAAAGGTGCGCGGTCGGAGTTGCGCCAGCGGCGGAGGGTGAGGCGAGGCGTGGTGAGCATCGTCGCTGTAAGGCTAGCAGAGGGCAGCGGAGCAAAGAAAGCCGGAAACGCAATGCGTCGTAGTGAGCACTTCGCGGCGGGCCAAGCAGACGGAAACGCAGGTCCTTCGGCTCCCTTTGCGTCGCTACGGTCGCTCAGGATGACAGCCCTCTAAGAATTTAGCTCACACCCACTTTGTGTCTTGGCCAGAGGGGACGCAGCGCGTCGTGGTCGATTACCGGCTCGGCGTCGCATTCGACTTCGATGACCGTGGCGGGTTGGTCGGGAGCGACAAGCGGCAGGCCGGTCAGGCGCAGCGCCCACTCGTCTTGCGTGAATTTGACGGGCTCGCCGGTCTTCAGCAGGCGGGCGGACTTGGCTTTGGCCTTGACGCCGCCGATGGCGATGACGGCTTCCGGCTGGAAGAACTCCAAGCTTTCCGCGGCCGGGGTATGGCCCGGCCAGTACTGCTGGTGGATGTAGAGGGTGTTGCCGTGGCGGCTGTAGTTGGCGTTGGTGTTCCAGCCAAAGTCGCCGCGCTCGGTGGTATAGATGGCTTTGCCGTTGGTCTGGAGCCATTTGCCAACGGCTTCGAGAGCGGCGACGGACTCCTCGGGAATGCTGCCGTCGGGTTTGGGGCCGATGTTGAGCAAATAGTTGCCTCCGCCGGCCGCGCAGTTGACCAGGTTGGCGACAATGGCTTTGGGCGTCTTCCAACTGTCGTCGCCGCGATTGAAACCCCAGCTATCGTTGAAAGTCATGCAGGACTCCCAGGCGCGGCCAACCTTGGCGGCACGCACTTCCTGCTCAGGCGTGCCGAAATCCCCCTCAAGGCCGTTGCGGTCGTTGACGATGATGTCTGGCTGGAGCTCGAAGACCATCTTGTTCATGCGCTCGGACTCCCACTCGGCGGCGGTAAGCGGCCAATCCACGTCGTACCAGAGAATGTCGATCTTGCCGTAGTTGGTGAGCAGCTCGCGGATGAGGCCGTGGGTGTAGTCGACGAAGCGCTTGCGGGCCTCGGGATCGGTCTTGCAGGTGGCGCCGTCGGGGTGGTGCCAGTCCATGAGGGAGTAGTAGAAGCCGACGCGGAGGCCTTCGGCGCGGGCAACATCCACAAACTCACGGACGAGGTCGCGGCCAGGGCCCTGTTTGGGCGCGCAGTAGTCAGTGAGCTTGGTGTCCCAGTGGCAAAAGCCTTCGTGGTGCTTGGTGGTCATCACCATGTACTTTTGCCCGGCTGCCGTGAGAGCCAGCGCACCGGCTGCTCCCATCTGTTTCAAAAATGAACGCCGCGAACTTTCCGACCACTCCATGATTGCCCCTTGCCGCAAGATTCGCCGCGAGGACTTCGCGCGGCAATGCGTCGAGGGAAATATAGCAGCCTGATGGACAGCAGAGGAGACTCTAGCGGATGCGGATTAGCGGCCGTGATGGCTGGAGTGGCCACCGCCGGAGTGGTGACCGCCTCCACCGGACATCTTGGGCGCCTTGGACTCATGGAACGAGGCATGGGAACCACCCCCACTGCGCCCGCCACCGAACAGGTGGAAGCCGCCGGAGTGTTCCGGCGAGCGATAGGCCTGCATGTAGCTGCGTTCCCCTCCATACGAGCGCGGCGGGGCATAGGCATGTTGCGCAAAGCTATTGCGCGGCTCGCTATAAGAAGGGCTGCGGTTGAATTGCGATCCACCGTAGTTGGTCATGGGACGCGGTAAGGCCGCGCGGGGCTGGCTGCCGTAGAAGCTCTGACCGTAGCCACTCGCATGGGCATAAGCCTGTTCGCGCGCCGGCAGAATAGGGCGCTCCGCGTAGCGATTGAAGGCGTCGTTCTGCCCTGTGCGCACCGCCGGACGGCTGAAGCCCCGCTCCGCATACACATTGCCGTACCGCCCGTACGATTGCTCGGAACGCCCGAATCCCGTGGGACGGCGGTTCATCCCGCCATTCTGCGCCCCGTACCCACCGCGTCCGCTTCCCCAACTTCGATTCCAATCGCGGCCGCCCCAATGGGCAACGGACATGCTGTTCGAGTAATAGGGCGAGTGGTTGAAGAAGATGGAGGACGTAAGCCAGTTGAGGAGCCAGCCTGCCCATCCGAAGGGCGTATTGCTGAAAGCCGCCAGTCCAATTCCCGATCCAAAGCGAAGTCCGTCGCCGAGCACCGATCCGATGGCGCCCAGCCACGAAAATCCGGGATAGGGCGCAACCGGCGCGCCGTATACGGCCCATGGGTTATAGGTGGGCACGTAGACCACCTGCGGATTCGCAGGGGCGAGCTGGATGTAGCCCTGGTTGGAAGAAACCTGCTCTTGCGGCGAACTCTGCAACGTGCCCGCGGCCTGGGCGCGCCGGCGCATGACCTGGATGGTCTGAAGCACATCCTGGGGCTGGTTGTAATACGCATTCCCGAGATCCGTGGTCCAGCGGATGTCGTGATTCATCAGATCAAGAACCTGGGGAAACGCGGTCAGGGCCTTAATGCTAGGATCCCACGTGGTTTGCGCGTTGGCTCCGGCCGCAATCTGTTCCGGGGGAACGGCACCTTGAGATCGCAGCCAGTTGTCGGCAGCGACAACCTGCGCCGGGTAGGTAGCCGCGGCGAGGATTTGCGCGACAAGGTTATCGGGATAGAGGGCGATGGGCGCGACGAGCTGCTCAAGCTGCTCTGCAACGAAGGGCTGAGCCTCGGTCTGGCTAGGATTTGGCCCCGGGTAGTCGGCGCCGGTTTGATCCTGACCGGGATCGAAGTCTGGCTGGGCTTGTGACGCATACTGTGGCTGCTGCTGGGTATACCCCTGCTGCTGTGCGTAAGCAGCCTGCCCGCCATAGGACGGTTGGGCGTATGGGGAAGGAGGAACGTAATTGGAGTCGGCCTGAGCGTAGCGCGAATTGGGAGAGGGGGTGCTTTGCGACCAAGGCTGTTGGGCACCGGCACTTTGTACAGCCAAAAGAGTGGAGGCTAACGAAAGCGTAATGAACGACGTGTAAAAACGACGCAATGCGGAAAACGATGCAGCGCGGAGGAATGAGGCGGGCGGTTCGGGTTTCATTGTTTCCTCACAGCAACCGCTTCGGTCGCCCGAGACGTTCAGTTCCATCCACTACCCGAACATCCCTTGTTCTGGTCCGCAAGCGAGGCGGATCGTTCAAGTAAACCCTGGAGCTCTTGTTTAGTTGCGGTGAGTTTTCCACTCAAGATGGGCGCGGCCGAAATGGCTGACGTTTTTTATGCCTGCAGGGTGGCGGGATTGCGAGGGAGCCCCTCTGCGCCGGGTACGCGGCGGGGGTTTATGATCGACAGTGGCAGGTTGCGGGGTGGCTTCGGGCACAGCTGCCGGGGGCTGGTGGAAGCGATCCGGCCCTCCTGAGATCATGGCAATTGCAGAGACTTCGGCATTAGATGGGATGAGATGCGAGCAAAGACAGCGGTAGTGCTGGGCGCCCAGTGGGGCGACGAGGGCAAGGGCAAGATAGTGGACGTGTTGAGCGAGCGCTTTGCCGCCGTGGCACGTTATGCGGGCGGGCACAACGCCGGGCACACCGTCATCATTGGTGGCCAGAAGTTTGTGCTGCAACTGATCCCTTGCGGCGTGTTGCGGCCGGGCTGCCGGGGCATCATCGGCAATGGCGTGGTGCTGGACCCGATCGCGTTTCTGAAAGAAGTCTCCAAGCTGCGCGGGCTGGGTGTGACGGTGGACGAGCAGCTGTTTGTGTCCAATCGCGCGCAGGTGATTCTGCCGTACCATCGCATGATCGAGTTGGCGGCGGAGAGCGCTCCGGGCCGGCAAAAGATCGGGACGACCAGCCGCGGCATTGGACCGGCTTATGAAGACAAGATGGCGCGCAGCGGGCTGCGGGTGGTGGATTTGCTGCGGCCGGAGCTGCTGAAGACGCATATCGAGGCGGCGTGCGCGGAAAAGAACGCCATTGTGCGCGCCTTGTTCGGCTCCGGGACGGTAGCCCTGGACCCGGAAAAGATGTATGACGAATACTCCGCCGCGGCCGAACAGGTGCGCCCATTTGTGGCAGACACCGGGCGGTTGCTTAACACCATCATTGCCGAGGGCGGGAGCGTGATGTTCGAGGGCGCGCAAGGCACGATGTTGGATATCGACCACGGAACCTACCCCTTTGTGACTTCGTCCTCCGCGACCGCGGGGGGCGCTGCAACCGGCACAGGCGTGGGTCCAACGGCGATTGGGACCGTGATCTCCGTGACCAAGGCGTATGTCACGCGGGTGGGCGGTGGTCCATTCCCGACCGAGATTCACGACACAGCCGGAGAAGAGCTGCGGGCGCGTGGAAACGAATACGGCGCTGTCACGGGGCGGCCGCGGCGCTGCGGATGGCTGGACATTCCGCTGCTGCGCTACTCCAACCAGGTCAATGGCGCGGAATGGCTGGTGATTACCAAGCTGGACGTTCTGGATACGCTTGCCGAGATCCCCATCTGTGTGGGCTATGAGATCGACGGCAAGAAGACCGATGAGATTCCTGCGGATGTGGATGGGCTGGAGCGCATCCAACCGATTTATACGCGTCTGAAAGGGTGGCAGACATCCACCGAGGGGATCACGGATTTTGACAAGCTGCCGCGAGCGGCGAAGGACTATCTGCATTTTCAAGAGCGGGAGAGCGGGGCCAAGATCGGCATGGTCTCTACCGGCCCGGACCGCGATCAAACAATGCTCCTGCCGGAGTTTGCCGAAGCTTTAGAGACTCTTCACAGGTAGATTCCGCTTGCGCTTGGATGGAAACGACCGCGCCGGACAGCTCGACTTGAAAAGGTAAAAGCGAGAAAGAATATGGTAAGTTTCATCGTTCGTCTGACATTCAACCAAGAGGATCGCGCGGACGTGGCAGAAAGCCTGCGCAGGCTGACAATCGCCACACGCAACGAACCGGGATGCGTGAGTTATATTCCGCACCAGTTAGAGGGCAATCCTGACACGGTATTGCTCTACGAGCAGTATGTGGATGAGAAGGCGTTGGCAGCCCACCGAAACAGCGAGCACTTCAAGAAGTATGCGGTGGGCGGGATTTATCAAAAGATGCGGGAGAGAAGCGTCGAAAACCTGATTGCTCTCGTTTAAAGACTCCCATGCGTCCAACGGGCAGTTCGTCTCAAAAGGAGCCGGGCCTTTCGCAGGCAACCGGGATGAGACTAAAGAGTGGCCGCAAATTACGCAAGATTGGTTGACCCCGCGACCGTTTCGAGACTAGTATCCGATACGCCCATGCCCGGTACTTTGAATCGACCCTTGTCGTGCACGCGCCGACTGCTGACCCATCGGACACTCTTGGCTGCCTCTTTTCTGGTGTTTCTTGGTGCCTGCCCTGTCCTGCAATCTGCCGGCCTGTCAGGAGTGCAGAAGCATGAGAGCCGTCACGAGATCGACCGGCTCGAAGATCAATGGCGTGACGCCATCATGAAAGCCAATACGACCCAGATGGACAAACTGTTGGCGGACGATTACCTGGCGATCACAGCGTCTGGAACCCTGCAAACCAAAGATCAGGCGTTGGCAACGCTGCGCGCGGGGCGGATGCGATTTACAACACTGGACATCTCAGACCGCAAAGTCCGCTTCTATGGAACCACCGCGCTCGTCACTTCGCTCGCCGTCGTTCAGGGCTCCACCGGCGACGGAGAGATCTCCGGCAACTACCGCTATACGCGAGTCTACGTGCGCGATTCGCAAGGGTCCTGGAAGATCGTGAGTTTTGAGGCCAGCAGAATACGCGAACCTGGGGAGCGCCCCGAACACAAGTAGCTTCTCACGGGTCCACCGCTCCTTTTTCAGGGGAGGGCGGGACGCGTGGCCCGCGTTACCGCGAAGCAGGTCGCCGGTTACCTGTGTGCCCTGTGCGGGACAGGAGCGAGTGCGCCACTCAGTGCTGCATCTGCTATGAAATTAAGTAGTTGCAATTTGCCTGGCAGGTTCCAAGCCGCGCATCGCACGCGAGAGAGGAAAGGCTCACACAATGGACTCCAATCGGTTGGCAAGGCTGAAGAGGATCTCACTGATTCTGATGCTGCCTGGGCTGGCGGGGCTCATCGTGTCCGCCATGATTTCGGTCCATTATCTGGACACGTTGCCGAGATGGCCCTCGCCCGCGGACCGGCGCACGGTTCCCCGCAACATCCACGGAATTGTGGTGTACCAGACCGCCCAGGAGAACAAAAAGCTTGACCTGATGGAGTATTCGTCCGTGGGCGTGTTTGTTGCCGGTCTCGGCCTCGGACTGGCGTACCTGGAAAAATGGGGCACCCGGCGGTCCGAGGAACTGGATGTCGAAGACGAACTGACCGAGAACGCCGGTTAGTTCGCGCGGACCCCTGACCGCGTTTCTCATAGAATAGAACCATGCCGGAACTGCCTGAAGTCGAGACGATTGCGCGGGGAGTGGATGCGCGCGTGCGCGGAGATCGGATCGCCGAGGCATGGTTCAGCACCTACCGGGAGCCTTTCAAAACTCCAGCCGAACGGCAAGCGAAAGGGTTGGAAGGCCGTTCTTTCCTCGCCGTCCATCGCACTGGAAAGCATATCGTGTGCGAGCTGAGCGCGGCTCAATGGACGCCGCAGTCTGCGGCCGATGGGGCCCGTCCGGCGCCCGACGCCCAGTGGATTGTGCATCTTGGCATGACGGGACGATTGCTGCTCACAACCCCGAACGAGGCGGTGGTGAAGCACACGCACGCGCGGCTCCGCCTGGAGTCCGGCCGGGAGATCCGCTTTGTGGACCCGCGGCGCTTTGGAAGGCTCGAGTTTCGGGAGCTGAAAGCAGGCGATGGTTTCCGGGGAGCCGGACAGGAGCCCCTGACGATCGATGCCGCTTCCTTTCGAAGCCTGTTCCGGGGAAGGAAGCTGGCGATTAAAGCGGCTCTACTGAATCAGTCGCTCTTGACCGGGGTGGGGAACATCTATGCCGACGAGAGTCTTTTTCGGGCCGGGATTCGGCCGCGGCGGCAAGCGGGGCTTCTGACCAGGACGGAGTTGGAGCGGTTGCGAAAGGAACTGTCGGTGGTGCTGGAGCATGCAATTCAGCTGGGAGGTTCCTCGGTTTCGGACTACGTGGACGCCAATGGCGTACGCGGCTTCTTTCAGCTTGAGCATTGCGTGTACATGCGGACAGGCGAGCCGTGCAGGCGTTGCCGGACGCCGATCAAGCGGATCCTGCTGGCGGGACGCGGCACTCATTTCTGCCCGACATGCCAAGTCTAAGCAGTTTTCTATTGTTTTTTGGATCTTAGCAGAACGACAGATCCCAGAATTCAGAAGAACTCGCGACCAGCGAAACTGCAAATGATTGATAACAGGCCGAGTCAGGAACGGCCTCAAGATTGCTATTCATGAGAGTGCCAGTGATGTACCGGCTGCTGGAAACTTACCGGCAGGCCCAAGAAGAACAGGACTCGACTCGAGCCACCGCTAAGTAAGCGGCCCTCAAAAGGGAACCAAGTCGAAGAACCTGGACTAGGCGCGGTGGAAACAACCAGCGCCCTTGATGATCTGGGAGGCCAGTGACCAGCGCAGGACAGAAGGGCCACTCTGACAAGAGCGGCCCTTCTCTCGTTCGAGCAGAGGTCAGGCAACGGACCCATCGACATCATCCCACCAAAGTTGACTTGCCAATCGATGCGCTTGGCTGTAGTATCGGATTTGCCTATCAAGCGGCTTACGCGAGCCACCCCCAGAGAGAACTACCAGGTGTTGGTGGCGTAGCGGAGGGCTCTCAAAGAGACTCTCATCCGAGTGAGAGAGCCAGTTGAGTTGATCGTCCCCCTAAAGGCAAATTGACAGAGGGCTGGATCCGGGCAGAGAATGCCCGCCGCTGAGCAGGGAAGTTTCGCTGCATGGCTCCTTGGGAGCCGGGGATCGGCGGCGGGAACTCCGATAGGAAGGCATCTTCAAAGGAAAGCAGCGGCTGCACCGAATTGAACCAGAGAACGCGAGAGTATTCCTGCGGAGTGGGTTGCGGGAGTCGGTGCACAGGGGACAGGGCTGCTCGTGAAGGGTTGGCTGCAGAGGGTCCAAGGCCGCGCGAAGCGGCAATCTTCGGAATGTTCTCTTCTGATGGGGTCATGGGCCGATATGCACACTGTTCGAGCGTGAGCCGGACCGCGGCACAGAAGGTTCAGCAGAACGGCGGCTGAATCCAGGAAAGCAATGCAGCAGACAGCAGATAGCCAGGAAGTAAACGCATGACGACAGATTCGACGCAGCCCCAGACGGATTTGGGGCCAGCTCCGGCCAACGGCCAGGGGCAGTCGCAAGGACATCGGCGCCGTCGGCGCCGTCGCAAAAACAAGAACAGCCAAGCGGGCGCGCAGCCAGCACAGCAGGCGCAGTTGCCTCAGCAGGCCCAGCCGCCGGCCGCGGCCGCCGCGCCACCCTTGGCGAAGCCAGCCCATCCTTCCCATCAAAACCAAGGCCAGACGAGGAAGAAGAAGAAGTTCTTCCAAAAAGGCTCGGCCTCCGCGGCGCAACCCGGTAATAGCGTTTCATCGCACGGCCACACGCATTCGCCGGGCAATTCGCAAGCGGGTTCCCAGGGCAAGCGCAAGGGCAAGCAGAAGGGACCGCGTGAGTTTGTGGGACCGATGGACCACAGCTACCGGGCAGTCAACGGGAATGTCGCTGATGGACCTCCGTCCACGATCCAGATCACCAGCAACGGCCACGGCGGCGGCTATTACCAGGAGAATTTCGCCCCCCCGACCACAGTTGCAGTGCGCCATGACGCGCCGACGCGCATTTTCTGTTTCATCGAGGATCTGTTCTTCCAGGCCAAGATCAGCGAGACAGCGAAGAAGTTAGGGATCAAGGTTGAGTTTGTCAAAGGCGACAAGGAGTCGGTCGCCAAGCTGACGGATGTGGCCGAAGCGGACCGTCCGGCTCTTGTGGTGTTTGACTTGAACAATGCCAATGCCAAGCCGTTGACGCTGATTCCAAAAATCAAAACCAAGCTGAAAAAGGCAACGTCGATCGTGGGCTTCCTGAATCACTTGCAGGGCGACCTGAAAGCGAAGGCGGTGGAAGCGGGTTGCGACACGGTCATGCCCCGTTCGGCTTTTTCGCAGACGCTTCCCAACCTGTTGCGCCGTTACGGAATGGACGAAGAAGAAGACAACATGCCGCAGCCGGCGTAGAGTCGGCAAGGACACAACAAAGGGCGCTCGTTACGACGAGCGCCCTTTCTGTTTCAATCGATCTGCTTCGAGTGAGTGCCCTGCTTCTAAAGTTCCGTGCAAAACTCGCGAAAAACAAACGCGGATATTCGCTCACCAGCACCAAGCCCGAAAAGTGTCCGGGACCACGACTGGTTATCGGCAACGCAGCCACCCCGTGCGGTCCTCAGCCGCTCATCGAACGGCTTAAGTCCTGCCCATGGAAAATCGTGAGAATGGACCGCGTCATCCGCGCCG